>ERZ808258.26-NODE-26-length-107574-cov-4.917075_pt1 | contig 107574 bp, 107 predicted proteins | sample MGYA00521280_ERZ808258 | MGnify/ENA primary metagenome ERZ808258 (study PRJEB31516, sample SAMN03275585) | gut metagenome | biome: mammalia-associated habitat; material: feces | host: Papio cynocephalus | place: Kenya | collected 2012-07-19 ...
GGTGCAAGAAACTAACATAAGCAGACCATTTTGTTGTGAACAATGTTTCTTTGATAGCGGAATGACAGTTTGCCTTATGAAGTGTTGTTCAGCAATTCGTTCTGATTACAAGAATGTAATATTCGTTGAGAAAGGAAAATAAGTATGAGTAGAAAGTTATTGCAAATGGCATTAGGAATTACTGCCGCAATGGATTATGGGTTTACTGATTTATATGGTGCTCCGTCATTAACTCTAGCAACCCCAAAAGGCACTATCCCAAGTGATAAACAGAAATGCCAGCCAAAGGAGCAGCATGAGTTCACCGTCAAGGGTGTGAAAATAATGGCTGCATCTAGAAAGGATGCTATCAAGAAGTATAATCATCTTAAAGGAAAGTAAGTATGAATAACAATATTTTTACCTTTGGAAAGTATAAAGGAAGACAAGTTACAAGTATTCTCAGAGAGAATCCAGAATACTTTGGTTGGTGTAAGAGCAATGTCAAAGGATTCAAATTCTCTAAGCGAGATTATGAGATTTATCTTGAATGGCTTCGTCTTTGTCAAGACGACCTGCAATTTACAGGCTATGAGAATAGCGATAATAACATAAAATTTCTTTTTCGCCAAGTAAGTTTAGGTGAGTTTGATGATTATTCAGACAACGAGTTTCTAACAAAAGAAACATGTAAGGAGTATCTTAATGGCAGTAAAGAACATTATTTTAAAAAGTAAGTATGAATAGAATTGAATATATCCCAGGAGATTTGGTAAATACATTGTTTGGAATTGCTAAAATAACGAATGTATATAAAGAGGGCAGTTATGATTTTGAAGGTAAAAGTTTCAGTGGTTCTGATACATGTGAACCAATTCCTCTTACTCCAGAGATTCTTGAAAAGAATGGGTGGAAGAAAGATGATAGAGGATATTCTATCAAAGACCTCATATTTCTTAATAAAAATGGTTTAGGAGGCTGGTCTGTTGGTATTGGGGATGAATTTATAGTAACAATTTCTTATGTCTATCAGCTCCAACACCTTCTCTTTGGATTAGGCTTGGATAGTAACATTAAATTGTAGGAGATATGGCAGCAAAAGACTATAAGATATGTACAGCATTATTTGATGCTTATATAGCAAAGGTATCAAAGAAAAATCCTAATTTAATGCTAGAAGATAGGCGAAGAATTACAGATGCAGAAATATATGGTTTGATTCAATGGAAACTAGAACAGTTCTGTATCGAGAATAAGACAGATACAATGATTATTTCTGTTAAGAATAAACCTATTGTGGAATTAAAAGCACAAGGAACTTTGCTTGAAAAAATCAAAAACATCATTAAAGAGAACGAACAATGACAAGACAAGAAACAAAGGCTATAATGCCAATCATACAAGCCTATGCAGAAGGTAAAGTAATTCAGTATAGTCCTAATAGAGGTAATACTTGGTATGATGTAGCAGAAGATGTTAATCACGACATTAATACAGATGAATATGAATACCGTATCAAGCCCTCACCTAAGTACCGCCCTTTTGCCAATGCAGAGGAGTGTATGACGGAAATATTGAAGCATCAGCCGTTCTTAAAATATAAATGTGGAAGCATATGTAAAGATGTCTATCTTTCTATTGTAAAAATAAAACTTGACGGCATTGAGACTGATGAAGGGGGGTATGAATTTAATGATGCTATGAATAGGTTCACCTTTGCCGACGGTGATACATTTGGTGCTAAAGTTGAGGAGGAGTGAGTATGGTTAGGATATGGAGAACAGGATTAGAAGCAGGCTTATATTGTATAGATGTAAACGATGGTAATCATCATTGTGAACTTCTTGCTCTAACAAAGGAAAATCTTATTCAGCTTCGTGAGTCCATTGGTTTGCTTTTAAAATGGGAGGAATAGTTATGGCATGGGTTGGAATTAATGGTAATGGAAATGAAATCATTTCCGATGCAAAACTTACAAAAACTAAGAATGGTTCATTATGGATTACAGGTGGTTATTATAATTTAGTTGTACTTCCCAAAGGCTCAATCAAGAAGCTGATAGGAAGAGAACTGAGTTTTAACGATAAGCCAGTTGAGCTTGTCTATTGTTGAACTTAAAGAAGAGTGATATGGAAAAGATAGAAAAAAAATGAGCTTTTGGCTAAATGGAAGTCTGAAAGAGATAAACTGTTGAGTGAATTAAATTTTTGTGTTGAACACAAGTTTGATTTGGAAGCAGAACTAATAAGAAAGAAAATAGACTTGTTAGGAGATTTTGTATTTGATTTGGAATATGTATTAAAATGACTAATATGAGATTAGAAGATATTAAATTCAAGGCTAAGAAACTTGACAATGGAGAATGGGTGGAAGGTGACTTGCTTCATGCAGAAAAAGTGACTATGATTGCTCCTATTAATGGAGGCTCACATGTTGTTGACCCTTCCACCGTCTGCCAGTACACAGGTGAAAAGGATATGAATGGGAAAGATATTTATGTTGGTGACATCATATCTAACTTAGAGACAGGAAGTGTTGTTGAAACAGTATGGAATGACAGACTAAAGAGATTTGATTGTAAGTTTCTTAATGGAGCAAAAAACGGATTAGTCCCTTTTGGGTTAGTTGTTTCTAAATACAAACGCATTGTAGTGTTAATGTCAAAGTTTGACAAGAAAATATTATAAGAAATGTTATGTATAAAATAAGAATAAATTATAGATGTGCATTATGGATTGTTATGTTGGTAGGAATGCTATGTTTTACCTGCATGAAATGCTGTGCACAGACAACCCATGTGACATTGACTTGCTATCAGCCAATTAAATCACAATGTAATAATGAACCATTAGTTACTTCTGATGGTTCAAAGATAAATTTATATCATTTAAGAAACAATAAAATTAAATGGTGTGCAATCTCAAGAGACTTATTATGGTTATTTCCAAAAGGAAAGCCTAAAAGAGTATATATAGAAGGATATGGAGAATATCAAGTAAAGGATATTATGAATAAAAGACATAAACATAGGATTGATATTCTCATACATCCAAAAGATTCAAAGAGAATAAATGTAGAACATGTTAAAGTAAAGATACTTAAATGACAAGAGAAGAACTGCTAAATAACACTCTAAAAAAGATTTTTAGCGTAAGAACAACAATTCTACAACTTAGTACAGGCAGTGGTAAGACTAAAATTGCTATTGATTGTATAAAGGCTATAGAAGATAAACTTATCAAACAAGGAGAAGAACAAATTACAGTTAATATTCTTGTTCCTAGAAGAGCATTAATAAATAACTGGAAGGATGAACTAAAAAAATGGGACTATCATTCAAAAGGTATAGATATTAAATGTTATAATAGTATAGATAAATGTAATAGATATGCTGATATATGGATATTTGATGAGGCTCAACATATGTCTGAAGCAAGAAGAGAAACTTTTATAGATATGAAGATTTCTCCTACATCAAAAATTATAGTATTAAGTGCTACATTACCTAAAGAAATTATGTATTTCTTTGAAAGTTTTGGTACTTATAATATTGTAAAAAATACATTAAATGATGCTATAGAAGATAACATTCTTCCTACTCCTACAATAATTACAATTCCTATACAGTTAGATACAAAAAACAGACAATATACTATTATCAAAAATCCAAGATGTAATAATCCAATAGAATGTAATTTTGAAGAAAGATGGAATTATATAAAAAGATTTTCTAATAGAAAAATAATTATTCATTGTACTGCAAGACAATATTATTCCTATATGTCAGACCAGATAGATTGGTATAAAAAAAGATTTATGTCTTCAAGGTCAATAGCTATTAAAAATAAATGGCTAAGGTCAGCAGGAGATAGATTAAAATGGCTTTCAATGTATAAGAATAATACAGTAAAGTATATTTTATCTCTCTTAAAGGAACAAAGAACATTAACTTTCTGCAATAATATTGAACAATCTGAAATACTTGGAAGTAATGCAATACATAGTAAGACATCAAAAGCTTTAAAGACATTAGATGATTTTAATAATAATAAGATAAAACATATAACTGCTGTGCATATTCTTGATGAAGGTATGAATTTAAAAGATTGTAAGGTAGCTATATTTGCAAATTTAAATGCATCAGAAATTATTGGTATTCAACGTGTAGGTAGAAGTTTAAGATGTAAAAATCCATATATTATTATACCATATATTGTAAATTCAAGAGATGAAGAAATAAAAAATAAAATGCTTGAGAATTACAATAAAGAATATATAATAAATTTAAGTGATATTAGTAAAATTAAGGAAGTTAAAATATAAATAGTCATTATGAAAATAATAATAGATACTGACAAAATAGAAGAAACAGGATTAACTATAGATGAATGTATGTATCTTGTTTCTCTCTATTTTAAAAAGAAGATAGAGCTTTCTACATTTAAATCCTTATGTAATAAAGGTATGATTCAATATGATTTTATTAGTAGAGGATATGCTGAGAATGTAAAGATAAACCAATATGGTATAAACGTAATAGAAGCTTTAGTACTTAATAGTGAAATACAGCAACTAGTTCCAGTAGAAAATGAATTAAAAGATAGATTTGTTGTATTGGCAGATAAATTGAGAGAATTATATCCAAAAGGGAGAAAAGAAGGAACTGCTTATCAATGGAGAGATTCTACTAATATAATAGCATTAAGATTAAAAAATTTAGTAAGAAAATTCAAAGTAGATTTCACAGACGAACAGGCAATAAATGCAGTTAAAAAATATGTTAATTCATTTAATGGTAACTATAGATACATGCAACTTCTTAAATATTTCATAAGTAAAAGAACTACTGGTATTGATGGTTCTACAGAAGATAATTCTCAATTGTTATCTTATATTGAAAATGAAGGTCAAGAAGATAATATTTCAAATGATTGGACAACAGAATTAAAATGACAGATAACTATATAACTTGGGAATATTTTAAAGAAGATACTCCTATTATTATTAATAAATAACTTTATTGTTTAATATATTAAATTTAAAAGTAAAATGGAAAATTTTAAAATGAGACAACTTGAATTTTCATTCAAGGTAGATGAGAGTAACAAAGTAGTAGTATGCAACGCAAAGTTTGGTGTTCCTTTTGACCAAATTAATACTGTAGGTGTTGCAATTGCTAAAAATGAGGATTTTAACTTAGAAAAAGGTAAAAAACTTGCAAGAGCAAGAGCTGAAAAAAATGCTTACGTAAAATATAATGAAATTCTTACAAATAGAATCAAGATTATAAGTAAATACAAAGATAATCTTGAATATACTCTTAATAAGAATGCTGAACACTTACAGAATCAAAAGGATTATATTAAGACATTCTAATGAGTTTAAGAGAAAGAGTACTTAATATTCTAAAGAAAAGAAGAGAGAAAATAATTAATGGAGAAATTAATTGTATTCCTCTTCCTTTCAATAGGTTTAGAAGTGAAATTCCTGGAATAGAACAAGGGACATACTATTTAATTAGTGGTGCAACAAAAGCAAGTAAAACACAATTTACAAATTTTCTATTTGTATATAATACTATATTGTACTCATATAAACATAAAGACATAATAAAACCTAAGATATTTTATTATAATTTGGAAGAAACTGAAGAAGCTATAACTCTTAGGTTTATGGCATATTTATTATATATATTTGATAATATTAGGATAAGTCCTACAAATCTAAAATCAACTGATAATAAGAAACCAGTTGACACTAAGATATTAGACTTGCTTAATTCAGATAAGTATAAAAATATAATGTCTTATTATGAAGAAGTAGTATCATTTCAATCAGATAGAAATCCAACAGGTATTTGGAAAACAGTAAAATCTTATGCAGATACACATGGTAAAACACATAAGAAAAAATATAAATATAAGGATGAATGGGGTCAAGAGAAAGAAGGAGAATGTTTTGATTATTATGAGCCAGATAATCCTAATGAATATGTATTTATAATTACTGACCATATATCATTGTTGGAACAGGAGAGAGGTATGACTCTTAGAGAATGTATTAATAAGTATAGTGAATATATGATTATATTTAGAAATAGATATAATTATATACCTGTTGCTGTTCAACAGCAATCAACAGAAACTACTAATCTTGATGCATTTAAAAATAATAAGATTAGACCTACAATGGCTGGTTTAAGTGATAGTAAATATACAGCTAAGGATTGTAGTATAATGTTAGGTATTACTAATCCTTTCTCTTATGAATTACCTGAGTATTTAGGATATGATATTAAACAATTAAAAGGTAATTTTAGAGTACTTGAGGTAGTATTAAATAGAAATGGACAATCTAATGGTATATGTCCTTTATTCTTTGATGGTGCTATTAATTACTTTGATGAGTTACCATTACCTAATAATAAGGTAGAACTTGACAAAGTTTATAAGTATCTTCATAAAATAAGAAGTACTAATGATGTTAAGACGTCTATTAGTATGCTTATGTATAGTATAATAAATAAAGTTAAAGGTTTGCTTGAGTAAAATATTTATGTTATTTTTGCAATTCCTATAAGAAGTAGAAGAAATAATATGGCAAATGTAGTTTTAATCATGGGTAAGTCTGGTTGTGGTAAATCAACTTCTATTAAGACATTAGACCCAAAATCAACAGTTATATTCAATGTATTAAAGAAAAAATTACCATTTAAAGGTAGTGGAAAGATTTATAATACAGAGAATAAAAATCTATTCATGTTGGATAGTTTTAGTGATATTATATCCTATATGCAAGCTATTAGTGATAAAGCTCATAATGTAAGAAATGTAGTAATTGATGATGCAACTTATATTATGAGAAAGGAATATTTCAAGACAGCTAAACAGACTGGCTTTAATAAATTTGTAGATATGGCTTCTCATTTTCAAAGTATTATTAGTACTGCTGAAAATATGAGAGAGAATATGAATGTATTTCTTATCATGCATAGTGAAGATATAGTATCAGACAATGTTATTGTTGGTTATAAACCTTCAACAATAGGTAAATTGATTGATAATTCATATAATCCTATTGAGGTTGTTCCAATGTTGTTATATTCAACTGTAAAATATGATGAGAATAAAAATCCTATATATGGATTTTATACTCATAAATGTCTTGATGGAAACATTGAGATACCAGCTAAATCACCAGCAGAAATGTTTGATAAGGATTTTATTCCTAATGATTTAGGACTTGTCGTAAAGGCAATGGATGAATATTACAATGGATAATTGTATATTTAGTAAAAAAATAAAAAATTAATGAATGGAGGAAATAACATAATATTAATATATTAAATTTAAATTAAAATGAAAGCATTAACAGAACTTACAAGTAGAGAAATTGCTAGTATTAAGAGAATCTTTTTGAATAATCTTCCTATGTATAAGAAGATTGATTCAATTGATAAGAAAATTGAGGAACTTACAAAAGAGAAGGAAGACCTTAATACTTTTATTGAATCATCAGAGAATGGTGTAAAGAATCTCACTGGTTATACATCTGGTCAGCTCATTAAGTGTGACTATATTCCACAAGTAAATGAGGATGGTACTCCTAAGATGGACAAAGATAATAAGTATCAACTTAAGAAAAGAGTACTTACATTTGTTGTTCCTGTAGAGGAAGTAAATGAATCAGAATCATCAGTAGAATCTATTGTTGATAATGTAGAACCTGTTGATATTACAAACACTACAGAATCAACAGAGTCTACAAGTAGTATAGATAATGTAGAAAATAGTACAGAAGAAAAAGTATTTCCAGAGAATTTAGATTAATTATTAACATATTAAATATTTAAAGAAATGAATAATAACATTAAAACATCCTTTTTATTTATGGCATTTGGTAAGTCACAAGTAAGTACAGAAGCAGCGGAGTTTAAGAAATATATTGGTCAAGGCTCTTTCTTTGTAAGAGCCTTTAATCCTACTAAGGAACAATTGAGTAAACTCTATGATAGAGAGATTACAAAAGACCAAGAATATGTAGGTGAAATTACCGATAATGATGGTAATAAAGTACAAACAGCTCATGTTACATTTATTTGTCAAGCTGACCCTGAGACAAATAATGGAATTGAGGAGTTCTTTACTGCAAGATTTACTATTCAAAATAAAGTAAGAACTAACCGTGATAATACTAAGTGTCAAGTAATTGATGAATACGGAAGAACTGCATGGGCTACACAGGATGATGTAAAGAATCATAAAATTCCTACTTATGAAAAGGATGGTGTAAGTCATGAATTTAACATCAGTGCAAATTATAGACCAGCATTTATTGGTGAAGAACCATTGACAATGTTCTTGCAGAATTATCTTAATATTCCATCTTGTCAAAAGTATGTAAATAATGAGTGGGTAATGGTTGATAATCCATCAGATTCTGAGTGTAGATTAGACCATATTAAGGATTATTTTAGTGGTAATTTCTCAGAGCTTAAGGATATTGTAACTCTTCAGCCTAATAATAAGTTTAAGGCTATGATTGGTGTGAGAACTACTGATGATGGCAAGCAGTATAGTACTCTTTATACTAATTATACTCTAAAGAATAACAGCAATAATTGGGCTAAGATTGATGCGGATATTCAGAGCAAGAAAAATGCAGGAGGTTTACAAACTACTGAGTTTGATAATAATCCTTTACATGAATATAGTGTAAAGGAGACTAATCTTAATAATAGTGATGCTGCACTTCCTTTTAGTGGTACAGCTCCTACCTCTTCACCTTGGGATAATGCTTAAAATATATTGATGTTATGATAAGTAAGGGATATACTTCTGCCTCTTTACAAGATATACTCACCAAAGTTAATGAAGGACAAATTCTTAATTATTACTTTGGTATAACTCAAGTTCCTTTTAGGATGAAAAGCCCTTTAAGGAAAGATGATAAACCATCATTTGGTATATATTCAAGTGATGGAAAGCATATACATTATAAAGACTTTGCTACAGGAGAGCAAGGTTCTTTGTTTGATTTGTTGATGAAGATATATAATATATCATTTCCTCAATTATTGAACAAATTATGTAGTGATATGAACATTAATACTCAACAGATTAATATTCAAAAATCTAACCTTAAGCACAATATTACTATCAGTAATAACAGTCAAATTAGACTTGAAGTGAAGGTAAGGGATTGGAGAAATTATGATGTTGAGTATTGGGAGAGTTATGGTTGTAATGTAAATCTTGTAAAGTACACAGAAGTATATCCTATTTCTCATAAAATTATATATAAAGATAATAAAAGATATGTGTTTGCTTGTGATAAATATGCTTATTGCTTTGTTGAAAGAAAAGAAGGAAATATAACAAAGAAAATCTATCAACCCTATAATAAAAATGGTTATAAATGGACTAATTCCAATGACAAGAGTGTTATAGGACTTTGGTCTAAACTACCAGAGACAGCAGATGTGTTATTGATATGCTCATCATTAAAAGATGCACTTTGTCTATGGTCAAATGTTCAGATTCCATGTGTTTATGTGCAATCAGAGACTACAGGTTTATCTGATACTGCACTACAAATATTGAGAAAACGATTTAACCATATTTATATAGCTTTTGATGGAGATAACGCAGGTATAAAAGATGCAAATAACTTATCTTTAAAAACAGGACTTTCTATATTAAAATGTCCTAAAATTGACCAAGCTAAGGATTGGTCAGATATATATCATTTTTTTGGAAAAAAGAGATTAATTAAAGAATTTAAAGATTCTTATTCTTCTCTCTTACAGGAAATAGATAATGATTTACCATTTTTTTAATTCACAATTAAACTATTAAATTTATGAATAGAAAAGAAGCTTATGAAGGTATTAAGAGACTTAACCTTCAAGATAAAATAAAGAAACTCTATGGTAGAAACTTTACACAGGTATCAACAGATAAACTTGAGAAAATAATTTTAGCTAATACAGCTAAAAAAGTTGATAATGTTGTGCAAAAGTCAAAAGAACATAACATTTCTAATGTAAAAAAATCACCATTTCAGAAATTAGTAGAGATTCTTCATAAAAAGAGGATATTACTTGATTCTGAGTATAGTGAACTACTTTAAAATATTATAAAATTTGGGAGGTAAAACCTCCCTTTTTTATTTATATTGTTTGAATATTAAAAATAAATAACATGATATATAAACAATTAGAATCTGTCATTGAGAAAACAGGTGAAATGAAATCCTACAAAGCAACAATACAAGCAGAAAATATTAGTTTTATTACAAGTATTTTAAGTACTAACTTCTATTCAATGCCAGAAGAATCATTTATAAGAGAAATTGTTTCAAATGCTTGGGATGCACATGTTGCAGCAGGTAATACAAATGAACCTGTAATTATTTTATTTAATGGTAGTAATAAAACTATAACTATAAGAGATTATGGTACAGGTTTGACAGAGCAAGAATTTCAAAACTTATATTGTAATATTGGAGCATCATCAAAAAGGAATAGTAATGATTATATTGGTATGTGGGGATTAGGACATCTTACTCCTATGGCAGTATCTAATATGGCTACTATCGTTAATTATCATAATGGTAAGAAGTATACTTATATCATGACTAAAGATAATAATGATATTATTACTAACTTAGTTAATACTACTGATACAAATGATAGAAACGGTTTAGAAGTATCTGTTAATTTTAATGATACTAACATTGGTAAATACATAAAAGCTTTAGATTACATTAAGTTTTTTCCAAATGTATTTGCTAAATACATAAGCGAATCTAATGAAAATTATCATGATAAATATAAATATATTAATTTTTGTATAAAAGATTTTAATGAATATAAAATAAAAGAATATATTTATTATAAAGTTCTTAATACATCTGTATCAAATAAAATATTACTTGGAAATGTATTATATCCATTAAATCTTAAGATTGTTAATAATAAATATATAAATGAAATAAATAAATTAAGTACAACAGGTTTTGTATTTAAATTCAATATAGGAGAATTAAATGTAACACCTAATAGAGAAGCTATACAATATACAAATGAAACTATCAGTAATATAAATAATAGAATAGGAGAAGCTTTAAAAGAACTTAATACAAATATTAAACCTGTTGTAGAAAAATATAAACATTGTACTAATTTATGGGAATTAAAAAATAAATTATATAAAACATGTTTTATAAATATATTTAATTTAGATATATCAGCAGAAAGTAATAATTCAGTAAGTTTTAATTTAAAATATTATTATAATAACGTTCTTGTTACAGATTTTATCAAAAATTATTTATTAAATAAAGTATATTATACATATTTTAAGGATTTGTTTTCTATATCTGCTATATATATTAAAAATCATAGTTCAAGAACAGGTAACAACATATTAAGCTTAAAATCAAATACAGTATTTTTGAAATTAAAAAATACTTCCAAATTAACAAATTATTTAAAAAATTATATAAAAGAAAGGTTTTGTGATAAACAGATATATATATTTAAAGATAGCGATTTAAATACTTTACAAACTTTTTATCACAAACTATATACTATATATGATAGTATAACTTATAATAAAATACCACAATCTGTTAAGGATTCAATGTGTATAAACATATTTAATGACTTAAATTCAATTCCTAAGATAGAACTTGATTATAATGATAAGAAAATTCAAAAATATATACAAGATAAGAAAGATGAAATAAAACAAAATAAGTTTATAAATAATATTTTAATATTTTATAAAGTATATTATAATGATTATAGAGAGAAAAAAGAAGTTCAAGATTTAGATAATTTTTTTGTAAATAAACATAAAATAATACTTGGAGAATATGGTAATGGCAGTTCTAATTTAGTGCTTCAATTAGCTAAAAATGATGATATTGAGTATTATTTAATAAATAATACAATGTATAAGAAATTATTGAATAGCCAATATAAAAATCATATAATAACTGAACTTGATTATCTTAATTCTAAGAATAACCTTATAGGTAGTTTAGTATCTTATAAAGATTTACCTGATAGTGTATTTAATAGAGTAAAATATATATTTGATATAGGTTCTATTGATACATCTGAAATTAGAAGATGTTTTGGAATACTAAAGAATTTAGATAATTTAGATTTAAAAGGATATTCAACGAATGCAGAATCTGAAAAAATAAAAAATAAAATTTTAGAATTATATAATTTATATTTAAAAGCGGATAAATATATTAAAGATAATATTTCAGAGAATTTATCCTGTTATAATTATACTTTATATAATGATATAATATCATTTGTCTTATTATATATATTTAAGAAAAACATAAATAATGAATGTTTTATAAAATTACAAAATAATAAAATAATTAAATATTTTGTTGACTATGGTAAAAACTTTAAAGCTGGGGAATCAATGTATAGTGACCCTAAGTAATGGTAGCACCATTACAAAAGAAGTAAATGAAGAACTTTATCAGAAAATTAGAAAATGTAAGACTGATGAAGAAGTTCTTTTATTAATTGATGACAAAAGTAAAGAATTAGCTTCTAATAAAGAGCTTATAAATGAGCTAAAAGAAAGTTCAATCCTTACTTTTGAAGATGATTGTGCTTATTGGAAAGAAGTAAGTACACTATCTGTTCCAAAGGATTTAGCTAAAATGATTATTAAAGCTGAAAATGATAATAATGAAATTCTTCTTGAAACTTTAAAGAATTTTTGGACATTATTGTGTTTAAATACTGATGAATTGTGTAGAAATAAACTATATACATTTCTTATTAAACATGATTTAAAGATTGAGAGAAGTGGATTTTTTATTACTTATAGAAATGTAGATAAAAAAGATAAAAATAGTACAATAACAAAAGATACTATATTTACTGATGCTCATAGTCATAAATTTAGTATTAAGATTGGTGAAATGGTAACAATGCCAAGAGAAAAATGTGATTCAAATAGTAATGTTACTTGTAGTAGAGGATTACACAGTGCAGGTTGTTCTTGGATAAAAAAAGATTATTTTGGCAGTGTTGGTATTGTATGTTTGATAAATCCTGCTGATGTAGTAGCAGTGCCTGGAGAAGTAAGTGAATTTGGAAATAATAATGAATATGGTAAATTAAGGTCTTGTGCTTATTTACCTATTGATTTTGCTAAATATGATAATGAAGGTAATTGTATTCCTTATGATGTAAAAACTGGATTCCAATGTGAATATGTTCCTAAAGTGATTTATGAGGGGCTTATGGGTACAGAGGAAGATAGTCCTTATAAGATTAAATTACCAGATAGTTGTGTGAAAGAACAAATCACAAATAAACTTCTCGACATGGCATTAAAACAAATACAAAATAGAGTTGTTAAATGACATTTGAAGAATATTTTGGTAATTGGTCAAAAATAATAGATAAAAATGAACTCTACAAAAGCATTTGTAATCCTTCTATTTCTGGCAATAAGTTACTTTGTCCTGCTTATAATGATATATTCAATTGCTTTCATCGTTGTGAATTGAATGAGTTAAAAGTAGTTATATTAGGATTATCACCATATCCACAATTAGGGAAAGCTACTGGAATTGCTTTTGGTAATGATAGTAATACACTTGAGGAGAATCTATCTCCATCATTACAAGTAATAAAGGAATCAGTTATTGATTATGAAATTCCACATAATAGTATTATCTTTGACCCCTCATTTCAAGAGTGGGAGAAACAAGGGGTACTTATGTTGAATTCTGCATTAACTTGCACAGCAGGAAATCCTATGTCTCATGTAAATGTGTGGAGAAATTTCATATCTAATGTAATTTATAATACATCTAGATATATGACAGCTTGTGTTTATGTATTATTTGGTGAGATTGCACAGACTTTCTCACCATATATATACAAACATAACTATATAATAAAAGAAAAGCATCCTTCTTACTATGCAAGAACTTCACAGAAGTTAAGACATAGTTTGTGGGATGAAATTAATAAACATTTAAATAACAAAATTAATTGGTATGAAGAAGTATTTTATTAAAGGAACTAACTCAGAAGTTAAGTTAGGAAATGAATTTGTAACTATCATTAAAACAGAAGATGGTAAGAAGTGGCAATCAAATAGTGTAGTTGATAAAGGTACTATTGAGGATTTGTTGAAAAGAAATGCACTTGATGTAAAGGATGTTCCTGTAGAAAAGAAGAAAAAGAAGAATAATTTTAAGATTTATTCAAAAAAGATTAACGGAATGAATGTAAAGATTATTAATGTTGATGATAATTCTGACATGAATATAATTGCTAAAACAATTCTTAAAACATTACTTGATGATACAAAGCAAAAAGATTAATAAAAAAATTAGAAATGCAACTATTGTCAAGACTAAGAATATTACTTTCAAATCCATGCTTGAGAAGATGTGCTACAATACACTTCTTGAGCAGGGATTTAAGCCTCAATATGAGCCTCACAAAATACATCTTATAGATTTTCATAATAGTAATACTCCTTTTTATGATAAAGAAACTGATTCTCAACATAAAAAAAGAGTAAAATTATTAGGTAAACCAAGTCCTAAATTACTTACATTAAAATCAGATAAGATATTACCAATAACTTATACTCCAGATTTCTATTTAAAATATAAAAATTTAGATGTTTGGATTGAAGCTAAGGGTATGGAAAATGACTGTTTCTATTTAAAGAAAAAGTTATTTAGACAATATCTTGATGATATATATAATAATACAGGACAAAGAAGTATTTACTTTGAGATATATAGTAAGAAACAATTATTACAAGCTATAGAAATATTTAAGAAATATGCAGAAGAGTCTTAAAGAATTAGCATTAAACTGGGATGAAGAAACTTATAGAAATAGTAAGGAACTTCATTATAGTACAATATCAAGGTTTGCAAAAGAAGGATTTGAACATTTAGATACATTATTTGATAAAGTTGAAAGTCCTTCTTTATTGTTAGGTTCATTAGTGGATTGCTTAACAACAGACCCACCAGAAGAATATGAGAGAAGATATCTTGTAGCAGAGTTTCCACCTATTACATCTACTATAGAGACAATAGTAAAATCATTATTTAATCAGTATAATGATGTATATGATAGTATTCACAAGATACCAGATAATCTTATTATTAATGAAACAGAAGTAAATAAATATCAGCTAAATTGGAAACCAGAAACAAGAGCTAAAGTAATAAGAGAAAAAGCATCAGATTACTATAATTTATTATATCTTGCAAAAGATAAACAAATTATTAGTACAGAACTTAATAATACTGCACATGAGATGGCAGATGCACTTATTAATAGCCCTCAAACAAAACTTTGGTTTAAACCTAATAATCCATTTGAGGATTGTGAAAACTTATATCAATTGAAGTTTAAAGCTAATATTGATAATGTAGGTTATGTAGTAATGTTTGATGTAATTAGAGTAGATTATAAAAATAAAACTATACAACCTATTGATGTAAAAACATCATATAAACCTTCATATAACTTCTATAAATCATTCATAGAATGGGGGTATTCTTATCAATGTAGATTATATTATCAAGTACTTAAAAGAGTAATAGAGAAAGATGATTATTTCAAAGACTTTGAGATTCTTAATTATAAAGATATAGTAATATCAAAATCAAATATGATACCTCTGGTATGGGATTTCCCATATACAAAAGCAGAAGGTACTTTATATCTTGGTAAGAATAAACAAATTGAACTAAGAGCACCATGGGAGATAGGTAAAGAGCTTAACTATTATCTCTCTATAGGAGCAAAAGTACCTAATGGAATTAATATTGAAGGTTCAAACGATGTAGTTGATTGGATAAACAGAAACTTATAACTTTTAAATAATATAAATAATGTCTTTAAATTATGTAATAAGAAAAAGAAATGGAGATACTGTAGAATTTAATTCTAACAAGATAGTAAATGCTGTTAGAAAAACCTTTGTTTCCTGTAAGGAGGAAGATAAATTCAATGAACAAGAATTTAAGGACTTTGCAAATAGTCTAAAGTTTGATGAATTTACAACAGAAAATGTTCAAGATGCTGTTGAGTACTATCTTATGGGTAATTATCCTATTATTGCTAAGTCTTATATACTATATAGAGAGAAACATAAGAATCTTAGGGAATGGACAAAAAGAAAAGAAAATTTCATCAATAAGTACAAAAAATCGAATAATACTGCAAATGCAACAGTTGATGATAATAGTAATGTAAGTAGTAAGAATATTGGTGTATTGAATGCTGAGATTCATAAAGAAGATAACATTCAAATATCAAGAAGAATGATTACTGATAAATTAAGGGAATTATATCCAAATTTTGATAGTAAACAATATATAAGAGACTTAGAACATCATATCATATATAAGCATGATGAAAGTTCATTTGCAGGTGCTGTAGCTCCATATTGTTGTAGTATAACAATGTATCCATTCCTTATAAATGGATTAAAATATTTAGGAGGTCTTAGTGCAGCACCTAAGAATTTGGATTCATTCTGTGGTATGTATATAAATCTTATATTTGCTACATCAGCAATGTTTGCAGGTGCTGTTGCAACATCAGAATTTTTGCTTTATTTTACATATTTTTGTAAGAAAGAATGGGGACCTTTATTTTATCTTAAGCCAGATGAAACAATAACTAATAGTTTCTCAGTAAGACAAAAAACAATAAGGAAACAAATACATCAATATTGGCAACAAGTTATATATTCAATAAATCAACCAGCTGCTGCAAGAGGACTACAATCTGCATTTGTAAATTTTTCTTATTTTGATAAACCTTTCTTTGAGGGAATGTTTAGTGATTTCTATTTTCCAGATGGTACTAAACCAGATTGGGAATCACTCAGTTGGATTCAAAAAGAATTTATGCAATGGTTCAATGCTGAAAGACTTAAATGTATATTAACTTTTCCTGTTGAATCATTTGCATTAGTATATAAGAATGGTGAATTTGTTGATAAGGATTCTGCTAATTTTGTAACAGAAGAATATGCAAGAGGACATTCATTCTTTACATATATTTCTGATACTGTAGATAGTCTTTCTTCTTGTTGTAGATTAAAGAACATGATTACTACCAAAGAATTTAACTTTACAAATGGTAATATGGGAGTTCAAACAGGTAGTAAGTCTGTTATTACTCTTAATCTCAATAGGATTATTCAAGATTGCTATAGAAGTAATGGATATGATAAAATTGATGATATGCCTTATGAAGATATACAAGAGTATCTTATAAATATTCTTGACAGAGTATATAAGTATCAGACTGCATATAATGAATTATTGTGGGATATGTATAATTCCAATTTACTTCCTGTATATAAAGCAGGATTCATAAACTTGAATAAACAATATCTTACAATAGGCATAAATGGTTTGAATCAAGCAGCAGAGTTCCTTGGAATTGAATGTAGGGATAATAAAGATTATATGAAATTCTGTCAGATTATCTTCTCTACTATACAGGAACAAAATAAACTTCATAAGACAAAAAAATGTACATTTAATACTGAGTGTGTACCTGCTGAAAGTTTAGCTATTAAGAACTATAATTGGGATAAAGAAGATGGTTATAAAGTATCAGAAGATACTAATCTTTATGCTAGTTATATATTTAAGCCAAACGATGATATTTCAATTTTTGAAAAGATTAGATTACATGGTAAGAATTACATAGGAGATTTTCTTGATGGCGGTGCAGCATGTCATATAAATTTAGATTCACATCTAAGTAAACTACAATATGATAAGATACTTAAATATGCAGCAGATAACAAATGTCAATACTTTACATTTAATGTTCCTAATTGTGAATGTAATGATTGTCATTATATAGCAAAACAACCATTTAATAAATGTCCTAAATGTGGTTCTACCAATATATCATTGTGGGATAGAGTAATTGGGTATTTAACTAAGATTTCCAATTGGTCTGATGGTAGACAGAAAGAACAAAAAACAAGAGTTTATAGTAATGGAAAAAATATCTAAGAGAATTGGTAACTTAGGGATAATGAAGGCTACTTACTTATGTAAGCAGCCTTCTGTTGTCTCATGGCATATAGTTAAGTACTATCCTAATGAACACTTTGGCAAGGAAAAGAACTATGTAAAATTAAACCATGAGTTCTATTGTGACCCAAAGAACACAGGGTGCAGGATACATAGGAGCTGCTTTACAAGCAAAGAATTTAATTATGCAATAGCATCCTTTGATTGGAATGAAGAGGATGAATGCTATAATTTTGGTTATGTGGGTGATAGACCCCTTGACCTTAATGAGGAAGAGACAAAGAACTTCCTTGAGTTAATAAGTTATGGTTTTCATCAATTAAATAAATCATGGTATGAAGTGGAAGATAAATAGTTTAAAATATATTGATAGTAAAGTAACATTTTCAGAAGTACCTGATGAAGTTACTTTGTGTATTAGTATATCTGGATGTCAAATACATTGTAAAGACTGTCATTCCAAGTATCTTTGGGAAAATAAAGGTATTGATTTAACTATTGAAGAACTTGATAGACTGATATTATATAATAGCGGTATCACTTGTATATGTATATTAGGAGGAAATCAAGATTATGAATGGTTAAATAAGATATTTACTCATATAATGGTAAAATATCCTAATATAAAAAGAGCTTGGTATAGTGGTGAAGATTTAATTACTTCCATTAATAAAACATCTTTATTAGTACTTGACTATATAAAAGTAGGTTCTTACATAAATTCTATGGGAGGATTAAATAATATAAATACTAATCAAAGATTCTATAAAATAGATATGGTTAGAACCGAAAATATGAATAAAAATGAGATAGTTTTAACAGACTTAACATATAAGTTTAATAAATTAAATCAATTAAATGAAAATGAAAATTAAAGTAAAGGAATTAGTGAAAGGTAGTCTTCCTGAAATTATCAAGGAAGGTGATTGGATTGACCTTAGAGCTGCTGAGGATGTTGAGTTCAAAGGTACAGAGGTTCAATCAAGAAAGATTAAATATATTCCACTTGGAATTGCAATGCAACTACCTAAAGGTTTTGAAGCTCATGTATTGCCAAGAAGTAGTACTCCTAAGAAATTTAACATCATGTGTATTAACTCTGAGGGTATTATTGATTGGTTATATCAAGGTAACAATGATGAATGGAAGTTTCCTGCAAAAGCTTTGAAAGCTACTACTATTCACAAAGGAGATAGAATCTGTCAGTTTAGGATTCAGTTGTCACAAAAAGCTACTATATGGCAGAAATTAAAGTGGTTATTTAGTAATGGTGTTAAGATTGTCAAGGTAGATAATCTTGGTAATAATAGAGGTGGTTTTGGTAGTACAGGAGTAAGATGATTTGGATATATATAACAGTATTTCTATATCTTTTGTTAATGTCATGTGGAATATATATCTTTTATACTTCCTATGTTCATAACAAAGATACTATGTCTTTTAGACAATCTTTTGAATTAACAGATATGCCTATTGTGACTTTTTATATTGGAAACAATAAATTTAATTTTTTATTAGATACAGGAAGTACTAATTGTATCATTAATGAAAATTTAGTTGTTAATAAAAAGATTCCTTTTGAACCTATAGACAATCCTCATAATATATATGGTATGGAAGGTAATCCTGTAAGTGCTAAATCAGGATATATCACTTTATACTATAATGAAAAGAATTATAAGGAAGAATTTCTTGTTAATAATTTAACTCAAACATTTAATATTGTAAAACAAACAACAGGCGTTACATTGCATGGTATATTAGGTTCTAAGTTCTTTAATAAGTATAAATATATACTTGATTTCAAAAAAATGGAATTTAAGAGATGATAATAAAAGGTTTAATAGTTCAAGTCTATGATATTGAGATATTTCCAAATTGTTTTAGTCTTACTATCAAAAACACTGAGACAAAAGAGTTTCAATTCTTTGAGTTATCTGACAGAAAGAATAATCTCACAGATTTAGTTTCATTATTTTTAGATAAGAAGTTTATATTCTGTGGATATAATAATATTCATTATGATAATCCTATTGTAAATTTCATTATTGAATATAAAAATTCAATTGAAAAAGCTACAAGAACAGAAATTGAATATAATTTATTTCAATTAAGTCAAACTATTATTAAGGGAGATTTAGAGAAATGGAAAAGATGGAAATATACCAATAATTTTGAAACGTTGGATTTATTAACTATGTTGTTCTCACAAAAGTTGAGAGTAGGATTAAAGGAAATGCAAGTAACCATGAAATATCCTAATGTGCAGGAATATGATGGTGATTTTGAAGCTCCTATACCAGTAGGAGATATTCCTAAGATGATACAATACAATATAAATGATGTAAATTCAACTGAAGAGTTGTTATATAGATGTGAGAATGATATTAAGTTAAGACTTAATATTGAGGAAGAATATGGTATCAAAGCACTTAATAAAGATGGTGTTAATCTTGGTATGGAGATTCTTAAAACTAAATATCTTGAAAAGACACATAAAACTTGGAATGATATTAAAGATTTAAGAAGTCCATGTGATAAGATTAATTTGAATGAAATTATTCTTCCTTTTATTAAGTATGACACTCCTATATTACAAGATTTATTAAAAGAGATGAAACAACAAGTTGTATCACCAGATAGAAAAGGATATAATAAACATTTCCTTATGGATAATCTTGAATATTCTGTTGGAGTTGGGGGTATTCATTCTGTTAATAAACCAAGTGTATATATAGCTGATAATCAGGAAGTTATCAGTGATGTAGATGTTGCCTCATTGTATCCAAGTTTAATTATAGAATATGGTTTCTATCCACCTCATCTTGGTAAGGAATTTCTTGAAGTATATAAAGGAATAAAAGATGAAAGAATTGAAGCTAAACATAATGGCAATGAATTGAAAAACTTAACATTAAAATTAAGTATTAATGGTTTGTCAGGAAACTTACAATCTGAATTTTCTTGGTGTTATTCTCCTAAAACTGTAATGAGAATTAGAATTAATGGACAATTGTTATTATTGATGCTTGCAGAAAAATTAATAGCAATAGGTTGTAAGATTATACAAGCTAATACAGATGGTCTTTTTGTACTTAGAAAGAAAAAAGATGAAAAACAATTTAAAGCTGTTTGTAAATGGTGGGAGAATCTAACTAAATTAGAGCTTGAAGAAGATAGATTTGAGAGATTTTATCAATTTGCTATCAATGATTATTTAGGTGTTCTTGAGGGTTACAAAGACTCACATAACCCTAAATTATTAAAGAAAAAAGGTCTATTTATTGATACTGTAACATTAGGTAAAGGTATGAATGCAATGATAATACCAAAAGCTATTAATGCTAACTTAGCAGATAATATACCTGTTGAGGAAACAATTAGAAATAGCAGAGATATTAATGACTTCATTACATATCAGAAAGTTGATAAGAAATTTACAGTACAATATTTAGATAAGTTCATCACTCATATCAATAGATATTATATATCTACCAATGGTGGTTATCTATATAAATGTGAGCTTGATGAAAATGGTGAGATTAAAAAAGCTGCTAATATGCTTACTGCTTCAGGAGTAACAATCTGTAATGATATAAATGAAATAAAGGAATTTCCTAAAGATATTAATTATAGATATTATATTAAAGAAGCAAGTAAGATATTATTCAAGCTAAAATGTCAAGAACAATCATTATTTTGGTAATTATGACAAAAGAAGAATATGACAATCTGAAAATAGGTGATTCTATTAACTTTGTACATAATACAAATAAGAAAAACATCGTATTATTCAAATGGTATAGAGTAAAAGATATCAATGAAGCTTGTTTGTCTATATATGATGAAAATAATTCTTATGATACAATATTAAAGGACTATATACTGGAAAATTGTATGGTTTATAAAGATGAAAATGCAAACAAAGACAAGGTAAATCACCCATCTTATTACAACTCTCATCCAAGTGGTGTGGAGTGCATAGACATAGTGAGACATTATAACTTTGATATAGGTAATGTGATAAAATACCTATGGAGAGCTGGCTTGAAGAAAGAAAAGGGATATTCCTCAAAGGAGAAAGAGATTGAGGATTGTGAGAAAGCTCTATTTTATTTACAAGACCATATTAAACAATTAAAGAAAGGATTAAACAATGAGTAGTTATCTGAACATTTATTTAGTGCCAAAAGGCAATTGTGACAAGCCAAAGGATGTCCCCTTGGTTAGTGAGGTAAACAAGCCTTTGTTATTCTGTTCCTTCAGTAGAAATCATCCTATTTACTCAGCAATATCTGAGGCTCTAAATCCTGTATGGGCAGGCAATGAAGGTGTATATACCCAACTTACTGAAGAGAGCCTTAAGGATGCCATAGTGGAGCTTGACGGAGAGATTGAGGACTTATTTCATAAGATACATGAGTATGAGTTACACTCATCAGGTAACTCTGAATGTATTGAACAGTTAGTACAGTACAAGGAAGAATATAACGATATGCTCTCTAATGTAGAGAACCTTAACTTCATGAAAATGTTTGTATCAGATATTAAGAATAACTATACAGACTTTGAGAAAGTTTTATGTAATATCTCATAACTATGACACAGAAAGAGAAAATAGCAGAGGCTTGGCTATCAATAACTCAGATTAAGTCATGGGCTGACACAATCAATGAGGAATGTGCAGAATATAGCAGCACTGCTGCAAGCTATGCAAGGAGAATCATTGAGATATGTGATAGGTACATTGAGTTGGATAAACCTAAGAGAAAGCCAAGAAAGCCTACTAAAGTTAAATAATATGGACACTAACAAGAATAGGAAGAGACTTATATATGGAGTAGCTAAGAAGATATGTGACTTATATATGACATATACTTCAAGCTGCTCCTTTGTGGACAATAGATTGGTTGACCCAAAAGTGGCTAAGAAGTTTAAGGAACTTAGAGACATGATAGTGGAGCAATCAAATAGTATTAAATGCTGAATAATATGAGTTCAAATACACCAACACTAATGCAAAGTGAGGAGAATAATGCTCCTTGGAATCAAGAAGAAAAGGAAGTCACAGTGGAAGCTACTGTCAGTATTACCATGAGTAAGACTGTGAAGCTTACCATAAGTAAAGGTGATGAAGATGATGATAGAAAACTGATGAGTGATTTTGATACTCAGTATTACTCACCAGAGCAGATGAAGGCATTCCTTGAGGAATATAAGAAAAGGAAAAACATCAAGAACATACAGGCAAAGATTAATGACCTGTCTGATTGGGTTGTTGATGAGAAGTGTATAACTTTAGAATGATTGACTATGTGGATAAGTATATTGAATTATGCTGCTGGTCAGATAGAGGTAGCTGACATTGAAGATATGGAAGCTACTGCTTGGCTTAAAGCAAATAATTTTAAAGATAGTGAAGTGTCATATATGGTTACAGAAGAAGAACCAGATATATATGACCATAATACTCAAAATTATATTGATATGCCGTTATGATTGGTTCTCATAATACATTTTCTTACCTTCCTCCAAAGAACTTTTGGGGGAAGATTACAAGACTTTGGAATAAATGTCAAGATAAGAATATCAAAGCTCAATATGATGCTGGAGTTAGATATTTTGATATTAGAATTAGATTAGTTGGTACTGATTGGCATATAGTTCATAATAAAGTAGATTATGGTTTAATAAATATTGATGCTCTTGCTAAAATATTCAATGATGTTGTTGATAATACTATTTATTTAAGAATAATACTTGACGAGAGAGTAAAGCCAAAAGACTATAAGATTCAAACTGAAAAGTTTATTTATTTTATAAATACTCTTCAATGTTATTTATTTGAGGATATTCATATTGATTCTGCTATCATCTATTGGGAATGGAAAGAACTTCTCAAACCTTCTATAGAAGTCAAAGAATATCATGCAAGTGTTAGTGCTAAATGGTATCAATATATATTTGGTACTAAGAAGTTTGCTAAACTTAGCAATAGATATGCAAGGCAAACTTATTATTATTACGCTGAAGATAATGAACGTGTTTTACTTTTAGATTATGTATAACTATGAAGTTAATTAAACAAAGCTTTGAAATCATTAATCAAACAGATTTCTCTTTAATGGGAATCAAGAAACATATTGAAAGATGTGCAAGAATCTCCTATAAGAGCGAAGATAAGATTACAGATAAATCATATCTTAAGTTCATAGATATGCTTAGTAGCAAGGGACATACCACTACATTTGAATTTGGTACTGTTCACTTAAAGATGTCTTATCCAACATTTAGTGCACTAAAAGATGTACTTATTGAAAATAATTTGTATAATTTTATGTGGATTAGATTTGTACGTGTAGGTATAAATATGTATATCACTACAAACTATGCATATTATCTAAGAATGTTGAAAGTATGTCCAAGATTAGTTGATTATTTTGTTGAGAATAATGATGATAACTTCCCTAAGAGAATTACAGTTAGATTCATAACATCAAGGGTAATTGCACAGGAGCTTACAAGGCATAGAGCATTTAGTTTCGTGATGGAAAGTCAAAGATATTGTGCATATAATAAAGAGAAATTTGATGGTCAAGTTACTTATATTATTCCATGTTGGATGAATATTAAAGAAGGTAACTTTACTTATAATGATTATCAAAATATATATCCAGAAGAAATAAAATGTAAAACAACAATATCAGAAAAGTTTTTAATTAGTGCTTATGAAAATGAAGACACATATTTCTCTCTCTTAAAGGAACATCAAACACCTCAACAAGCAAGAGTAGTGTTAAGTAATAATGTTAAGACAGAACTATATATGTGTGGATTTGATAAAGATTGGGAACATTTTTTTGAACTAAGGGATGTATCAACTGTAGACCCTCAAATGTATGATTTAGCACATAAGCTAAAACAATCATTTGATGAAATATGTTAATAATGTTATAGGGAGTTCATAAACTATTTGTTTATGGATTCCCTATTTTTTATTAACATAAATAATAATAAGTTTTGATACTAACTATAAAAGTATTAACTTTGCAAACAAATAAATTAAAATAGTAAGTAATATGAATAGAATTTTTTGTACTTTTATCACTAAAGATATAAGAGAACAAGCAAAAAGATTAAACATGGACGCAGATATATTAAATAATATTATATCTACAATGAAATCTATTGCTAATAATGCTTATCTTAGACCATCAGATAATGATATAAAACATTATATTGAAAATAATAAAGAAAGAGCTGCCATTGCAGAATTGGACTTGCCTATTTATGATACAATTGAGCTTAAACCAAATGCTCCAATTGTTACTATAATGAATGGTAGATTTAAATTAGGAACTTTTAATGATAATATAAGTGCCAATACTTGGTATAACACAACATACAAAAGTAAGAAAATGATTGAAAATGCTCAGGAATTTGATTCTCCAAAAGCAATTTATACATTTAATCTCTATCTTTATAAATCTTTATTTGAAAATAATCAAGATATTACACAATTAGACCAAACAACAAGAGATAAATATCTTGATGAGGCATTTGATAAAATGGTAAAGGCAAAAATGAGATTTAAGGAAGAGTTTAAGCCTAAAACAAATTCTATAACTGTTAATATCAATGGAACAGACACAACTATAAATTATAAAATTGTTCCTGTTACAGCAAATAATATTTTAGCTGGTACAAATTCTAAAACTAATGAAATAACTATTAGAGAAGGAATAACCACTGATGAGATTAGACATTATCTTAATGGTGACATTAAATCAAAATCGTCTGAACAAAAGAAAGAAGTATTAAAAGAATTAATATCAAAAGGATATGATAAAAGTGAAATATTTAAAGCTCTTGAAAATAAAGAAAACATTATAAAAATGTTACTAATACATGAAAATAGTCATGTGCAACATAATGATAGAGCTGTATATTGGAAACAAGGTAAAGATTTAATGACACTTGATAAAATAGCTATTGAAACTAGAGCTACAGAAGATGGTTTAAATTCTATAGGTATATATCCGAAAACTAATAAAAACCTTAATATAAAAGGTATAGATTTCATTAAATCAACTTCATCTAAATATTCTGATAGAACAAGAGAAAATATTGAATGGTCAGATATAACAATAGCTTTAGCTGAAAATTTTGATACAGCTGGTGAAAAATTAACTAAATATAGTGCAGAAGGTAAATATGTATCTTCTAATATAACTAAAAATGTAAATGATATAGTTGATTCTATATATAACCAAATGACTGCATTAGGTAAAACAAAAGATATTAAACTTAATATAGCAGGTAATGGTATTTATTCATTAAGTAAAAATCAATTCCAATATGATATTAAATTAATAGATATTATTAAAGGTTTACAAAATAAAGGAATTACTATATCTGAAATAAGAACTGGAGGACAAACTGGTATTGATGAAGCAGGAGCAAAAGCAGGTCAATATTTAGGTATAAAAACTACAGTAAATGCTCCATCAAAATGGACATATAGAAATAAACAAGGAAATGATATTTCTGATGAAATTTCTTTTAAAAATAGGTTTGAAATGAAAAATAAATATGTAAATCATTATACAGGTAATATAACTAATGATGGTAATACAATATTTGTATTTGGTTCAAATCCTGAAGGAAGACATGGTGCTGGTTCTGCAAAAATAGCAAGAGAACAATTTGGTGCTCATTATGGTCAAGGTGAAGGTATTCAAGGAAATAGTTATGCTTTACCTACTAAAGACCTTAGAATAAAAGCTAATAATGGTTTTAGAAGTATTTCTCCAAGAGATATAATTACAAATATCCAAAAAATGTATGAAACTGCGAAGAGGATACCAAGTAAACAATTTAAAATTGCTTATAGAAATGGAATACAGAAGAAAACTTTAAATGGTTATACTGGCGAAGAAATGGTTAGTTTCTTCAAAGCAGCAGGAGAAATGCCTAAAAATGTTTATATAAGTGAAGAATGGTTTAAATTTTGGAATGATGTGAAACCTTACGATTTATCAAAAGATACAGCAAAAATTCAAGGACCAATCCAAATTGATATAAGTAATGAAGAAAAAGAAGATGTACCATATATAGATGCTGAAAGAAATGTAAAAATTGATACAGAAAGTGCTTATGTAAAAATAGCAAGAATTTTTAGTACAACAGAATATACAGATAGAGTAAATTCAATAGCGAGAGAATTTAGTAATCAGCTTGATTCTATATATGATGAATTAATAGAACAAACAGAAGATGAAATAGCAAATGCTGAGAATGAAGAAATAAAGAAGCAAAGAGAACAAAAACTTCTTAGACTTAAAGATACAAATGGTAGAAAATTTGCAATAAGTGAAATTGGATTTAGTAACATTGCAAACAATATTAAATCTTTATTCTCTGACATACTTGATTATTCTGATGAGGAAATTCAAGAATTATATGGACAAGAACCAAAATTAATAAGAGAAAAAGTCCAAAATACATTAGACTATTTTGATTATCTTCTTGAAGATGCTTGTAATTATATTGAAATGAATGAAGGTGTTAGAATAGTAATAGATAAAGAAAATAAAGATGAAGACAATTCTACTATTGAAAACACTGAAACAGAAAATAATAATGACGAAGAACAAACAGGAGATAATGAAAATGGACAAGCTGTAAGTGGAAATGATGGTTGGTCCTTTAAAGTAAGAGAAGTAGACCCACATATATCAATATCACAAGGTACTAAATCTGTATTGAGAGACATTAAGAGATTAAGACCTGATGGTAGTATTGATGTAGATGATTTAGGGTTCACAAGATATGTAAGAGAAGATATTGCTCATGCAACTATTATAAATGCTTTATCAAATATGATTGACCCTAATGATTTTAGTAGGCTTGAAAATGGTAATTATAGATTGTTGGCATTGGAAAGACTTGCTCAAAAATATACTTGGGTTAATCAAGTAATAGATAAACTTTTAGAAGACCCTAAGTTAATAAGTTTATTTTATACAGATTTTAGAAAAGATTTCATACCATATTGGACTCAGAAGTTTAATGAAGAAAAAGGTGTTACAGAAACAATATCTCTTAATCAAGCTGTAGGTGTTGATAGTACTATGACAGATGTTATTAGAAATTATGAAAGTAATGATATGATGTCAAATAATAGTATTTATGACAGTAATGGTAAAATAATAGATTCAAACTGTGATACTGGTATTGGATTAATGAATAAATCCTTTAAGTTAATACAAGACTTTGATGAGGATAATCTTGATACTATTTACAACAATATAAATAATGCTCTTAGAATGGTTGGTTTTAATACATCTAAGAATGATATATCTTATTTATTTGATGATATAAATGGTAAAAATAATCTTCTTAGTTTAATAAGAAATCTTAAGGAAATATTTAATAAAGCAAAAGAATTAAATGAAAATGACCATTTAATTGAAAACTTAAAAGAACAATATACTAATATTGCAGAATTAGTAGGTACTGTTACAGAATTAGATAACATACAATCTTTTAGAAATAATGGTAAAACCTATTATTCTTATTCTGCTCCTAATTATGTAAACACTCAAATAAAAAAGTTTTTAAATGACGAAAGAAGACAAGAATATCTTGATAAAGAATTTAAAGCTTATAATTGGTTTTATGATAAAGAAAATAATAAATGGAAGAATGAATGGCTAAGACAAATAGAATCTGATTCAGATGTAAGGTCACACATTGCAATAAAAGAAATAAATACATTGGATTCAGATAGTTATGAAGATTGGAAACCAAATCAAATAAAGAGTGCTTTTTTAACTGAATATTTTAGTATACCAGAGAATAAGGGAGCAAAGAAACAATATGCTTGGTATAATTTTCCTATATTTTCAGATTCTCCAGTAGCAATGTTCATTAGATTTACAAAACAAGTAACTGATAATGAAGGTACATTTAAACAAAAATTACTTCCTATGTTTAGACAAGTTATTTATCAAGAGATTGAAAGAATAAAACTTGTTGAAAATAGAGACCAATCTGGTATAATGAAGATACAAAATTTTGATAAAAGAGGTAAATTATTTAATTTCTTTCCAGAATTAAATACAAATAAGTACTATAGGACAAGTGATTATGAGATTTTTACAAAATCTGAAATAACTGATGAAAATAGAGATTATGTCAATGAATATGGAATTGAAATGTCTTTTAAAGAAGCAATAAATGCTTTATCAGAAGATAAAGATGCTCTTGATGAATTTCTAAATTCTGCTATTTCTGAAATTATGGATAATAATTATAAAGAATATTTAGATTCTTATAATGATAGAAATTTAGCACAACAACTTATAGATATGGGAGTAGCTACTACACAAGAAGCAGCTATGGATAAATTGGAAGAGTACTTTTGGAATCAAAATTTTGCAACATCACAAATAATACAGATAACAACAACAGATTTAGCTTATTATAAAAATGGTGTTGATTTTCAAAAAAGATATAAAGAAATTTATGCTGCTGGTTCAAAGTTAAATATTAATTCTAAATATGGAAGACAAATTGAAAGAACTATATATATCAAAGATAATATAATTACTTCAACTAATTATTTAGATATTAAAAAGAATATTGAACAAGCTGTAAAAGAAAAGAGGCTTTCAAAAGAAGAAGCTCTTACAATACTTGATAAATTTAAAGATATAAATCAAACAGATGCTCAAGCATATAGAAGTCTTAGTTCCTATAGGGCAATGTTAGATATGATGGGTTTGTGGACAGATGATATGCAAACTGCATTTGAACATCTTAAAGAAGGTGTTTATGATTCAAAGGATTTTGATATTGTATGGCAAACAATAAAACCATTTGTATATACACAGATAGATAAAAATGATGGATTAGGTGGTCATATAAAAGTTCCTCATCAAAATAAGAATAGTGAGTTCTTATTATTAGCAGCTTATGACATATTAAACAATGTTATGAACAAATCACCGAAATTTAGAGCAATGAATAGATTCATGGAAGATAATAATATTGATGTAATTCAATTTGAATCTGCTGTAAAAGCTGGTGGTGAAGGTGTCATTGACATTAATATATCTCATAACAAAGTAGATAAAGTTATAAAGGACCAAGCTATTAAATTAGGTGATATAACAATACCACTACAAGGTGTAAAAAATTGGAATGATATTAAAAAGGCATTTGATAATGCACTTGACGAAGGTAATATATCACAAGATGATTATAATACAGTAATAAATTATTTTGAACCTACTGAGGATGAAGTATATAATATATTACAAGAAAATACTAGACAAAAGGTATTGAGTAATGATATAATCAATGAAGATGGATATAACACAAGTGTTGTTCATGAGATACCTTATAATGATTATGTTGTTCAAATGCCTACTCCTGAACATCTTTTTGATGCAAGTAGTATTTATGGTTCACAATATAGAAATCTTATTTTGTCTGACATGCCAGAAGGTATGGAAATTACATTGAATGGTAGAGTGTTGAAAGCTAAGAATGAAAAAGGTGAAAATGAGATAAGAAAATTTTATAATTCTTTAATTATTGAAAATCTTATTCAAGACTTTAATGAAATAAGAGGTTATTTTAATTCAATACAGGATTTACAAAAAGAACTTATGCAAATGGTTAAAGGTAATCCTAAGTATGGAAGAGATATACTTAATGCACTTCAAATAGTAAAAAGAAATATTAATGGTCATGAAGTAGAATCATTTAATATACCTTTACATAATCCATCAACTACTCTTAAAATTCAAGAATTAGTAAATTCTATATTTAAAAATCATATAACTAAACAAAAGATTAAAGGTGGTAAGGCAACTTTAGCATCAAATTTTGGATTTAGAAATGATTTAAGAATACTTAGAAATGAAGATGGTAGTATTGAAGGAGCAGAATGTTATATGCCTTTTTATACAAAGAAGATGTTTGCAAATGTTCTTGTTGATGTTAGAGATAAGCAAGGTAATGTAATAGGTCAAAAACTTGATGTTAATAGATTAAGTGATGACTTAAAGAAAATGGTAGGTTTTAGAATACCTACTGAAGCGCATTATTCAATGCTTCCTTTAATAATTAAAGATTTCTTACCTCAACAAAATGGTAGTAGTATTATGTTACCAGCAGATATTACTCAAATTGCAGGCGAGGACTTTGATATTGATGGTAGATTTTTATTCATACCTGAAAGTAGACTTGAGAATTATGATTTTAAGAAAGCATTCAGAGACTTTAAAAAATCTCACTCTGTAAATAATAATGGCTCTTTAGCTCAAGCTGATAAAGATGGAGTATTATCTTCTCTCTTAGAGGAACTACAAGGTAAAGAAAAAAATGAAGAACAAGAAGAAACATTTAAAGAATGGTTTAATGCTAATAAAGAAGATTATAAATTAGATAAACCAAGATTAAAGAAAGTAAGATATAACATGAATAAAAGTTCTAAAGAGAATAGTAGAGCTGCAAGAAATAATATGCTTATTGATTTAGGATTTGCTGTATTAACTGCAAGAGAAACAGCAGAAAAAATTAATTCTCCTGGAAACTTTGACAAAGCAAAAGCTGAGGCAAGAAGAGCTGATATTCTTAATGATATAACATTAATTGATGCTTATATGAAAGATAGGAAGATTACTAAATTAAGTGATGTAAATAGTAAGTTATTTAGTGAAAGTCTTGAATATCTTGATAAATTTTTATCAAAATATAAAGAAGAGAAAAATCCATTGACAGTTGATACATTTATCTATAATCATCATCAAAATACTACAGGCGGTAAGTTAATTGGTATATATGCCAATAACAATACAGCTCATGCTAAATTTCAAGCTACTCATTTAGGTATTGCAGAAAAAAATCAATTCAAAATGGATGGTGTTGTTTTCAATAGTTTAAGTTTAAAGACTATTAATATAAATGGTATTGATGTATCAATTCTTATGAATTGTGCCCAACTTTCTGCTGCATCAGTAGATAACGTAAAAGACCCTATTTTGGCAAGTCTTCTTCAAAATGAAAATACTGCTAGTATAGGAGGTACAATGTTAGCAATGGGAATGAGTTTAAAACAAATGGGAGTAATGATGACTTCTCCTTTTGTTAGAAATTTTATTGAAAATGGATTTGGTATAAATGATTTAAAAATATTAGAAAATCAAATTCTTGAATATTGTAAACGCTTTAATCTTAAATTAGATTCCATTGACAATAATATAACATCAAAAGAAATTGCAGATAGTATTCTTTATTATAAAAGAATTGATTGGAATAATATAACTTCAAGTAATATAGAAAGTATTAAAATAGAAGATAAAAATGTAATAGATATATTAAAATCTTCTCTTGAAGCTGCAAATAGATTCTTAAACATTGCTAAAATTGCAAGAGATTATAGTGATTTGATTAGAATCTCAAGAGCAGATTCACCTAATGGGGCTATGAAAAGAAGTATTGCACAAACTACAAATCAATTACATAATGTAGATAGGTTTCAAGTTAACTCAAATAAATCTGATTTTACATTAGTTGGTACAGAAGATTGTGTAAAAAACAATGTTGTTTCATTAGAAGATACTGAAGATGAGTTAAGAAGAAAATTAAATAGTAAACCTTTATCAATGTTACAAGCTTTTCATTCATTAGGAATAGATTTAGGTTCTTCGTTGGAATCAAAAGTATTTATACAGTTGAGTGATAGTGTAAAAGAAAAAGTAAACATATTATATAAGAACTCTGCTTATAATTCATTAAGTGATAGTCTTCTTGAAAAATTCTATTCTGATTTAACTAAATTCGCTTTGTCAAAAACAAAAATGTTTGGTAATGATGAGAATAGAACCTTTACTGAAAAAAGAGATTATTATTTGTATAAATTTCCTAAAAAATTCATTGAAATAAAGCTTAATCCTAAATACAAGGAAATAGCTAATATTGGAATAATAAAGAAACTTAGTGTGAAAAAAGGTAAAATTGTAATGGAAAATTCTGGTAAAATAACAGGAACATTAAGAGAAATCTATATGGGAGATTTTGAAAGATTACTATATATGGATAATCCTTATGCAAGACAATTTGCAACAGATTTATTAAGTTATAGTTTTTATCTTGATGGTCTTAATTTTGGTCCTAGAAGCTATGGTAATTTCTTTAGTACTATATTTCTTAATAGTTTTCCAGAACTAATAGATGCTCTTACTGACATGAATAGTAATATAAATACTAATATGTATAGTGATTATATGAATCAATTCTATGCTAATTATTGGAATGAAAGTGGCTTACTTCCTTCTTATTTTCCAAAAGAGACTCCTGTAAAGGATACAGATGGAGCTATATTGATTCCTAAAACTATTTGTACCAATAAAAATGTAGTAGAAGAAGATTATTATCCTTTAATTGTCGTTAAAAATAGTAATCCTATTACAGGTGATATTGTAGAAGAATTATATAAATATGATGAAACATTGGATACTGCAAAAGCAAAAAGATATTATCCAGTAAAAGTACATAATCCTAATCAAGGAGTTAAATATGATGCTAATATGACTTATCAAGAAATGGCTGAGATTGAAACCGACAAGAAACTTATAGATGACAATAGAGCACTTGATAATAATAATATTGTTATTACTGGTAACACAGAAGAAGATACTACAGGTATAAATAAAAAAGACGATAATGTTCCTACAGAAACAATACAAGATGATGGAGGATTATTTGAGATTTTAGGAAATACTAACGCATTACAAGATTTAAAAGAATTTTCTCAACTTGACCAACAAGATGATGAAATTCAAGAGTTTATTCAACAAGGTAAAGATAATACTAAAGAAATAAAATGTTCATAATATGAGTAAATCATGTGTATATGCTCCTAAAAAAGGAGTTAAAACTTTTTATAAATTAAAGAAAAAATTTGGATATGAAAAAGCATGGGATATTTATTATACCGTTAATTCAAATGATTTCTTAAATAAACATAAGGATTCCCTCACTTTAGATAGTGAGGGTTTCCCTACTTATGATTCATTATTAGATAATAGTGACATAACAAGAATGTTACCAAAATCTTCTGTAGCAGAAGAATTAGGTAATAAGTTTAAAGTAAGAGAAAATACTTCTGATAATTTTAAGTTAGCATTACAAGATGCTTATAAATTTAATACAGAAGATAAGAATAAGAAAGAATTTATTGCTATAGTAAATAGTGAAGATGATAAACTCAAAGTAACAGTGTTACCCAAGACTTCTGAGAATCAAGAATATTTTCAAAATCAATATTCGAGTTATCAACTTAATACTAAACTTGTTAGGTTACTTGATGGATTGGGAATTACTATAGGTACTTTAAGTGATATTGAAACACAAAATGGTAGAGTTGGTGTTACTGATTTTAGTATAGCAAGACAAATTGCTTCTGATACTATTGAAATGATTAAGATTGCTAATAATATGGAAGGTTCAATAGCACTTAGTGAAGAGTTTTCACACTTAGTTATTGGTGCTTTAAGAAATACTTCTTTAGTTAATAGATGTATAAAACAAATAAGTAACGAAAACACCTTACAAAAATTATTAGGTAATGATTATCAAGATATATATGATTTTTATAATGGGAATGAGGAACTAATGGCTGAGGAAGCGTTAGGTCATATATTAAGAGACAAACTTAAAACAAATGTTCATACTACTTTGCTTGATAGAGTTATCAATTATATAAAGAGGTTATTTAAAACTATTAATCCTAAAAATGTCGGAGATGCTATTACAAGTAGTGAAGCTATAATGGATGATTTATCTAAAAAGATATTAAAAGGTACTCTCAATTTAAGTAAAGAAGATATTAGAAACAGTCAAAGAAATGTTCAATTTAATGCTCTTAGTGAACAGGTCGAAAGAAATATAAATATATTGAAAGGTGCTGTTGAAGTAGAAGCTAAAAAATATAAGATACTTGGTGATGATAAATCACAATCAAAAGTATTAAATATAAAAGGTTATATGAATGAAAATGCAGATACTGCAATGGGTATTTGTGAATATACAAACGAGGCAATAAAAGAACTTAAGTCTAGATATAATGCTTTTAGTTTATTACAAAATGAAACTCCTAAGAATAGATTTGCTTTTTTAAGAACAACAAGAAGTATATTACAATCTTATGGTAAATTTGTTAAAGATTTAAATGATGCAAGAATAGACGATGAAAACTCTGAAGATAATATGTTCTTAAGAACCTTTACTATTGATGGACAAGAAGTAAATATGAATAATATGGTAAAGGATTTAAATGATATAATACAAAGACTTACAAGATTATATTTTAAGACTGCAATTCCTTCATTTGCAGAATTTCTTAGACCAATATTAGGTGATGAAATTACAGTACAACTTGGTAAAAATGCTGGTAATAAAATATCATTGATGGATTTAATAACCAAAGCTGACAAAGATATTTCCTTTATGGATAGATGGCTAGATTCAATGGCTAATTCATCTGATATATTATTACAAGCGTTTGATAACTTAGTAAAACAAGCACATGATAAAGCTAAGATAAAAACTATTAATGATATAAAAGAAATACAATTGTTACAGCAAAAAGCTGAAAAACTTGGTATTACTGATTGGAATTGGATATATGAAAAAGACAGAAATGGTAATCTTACAGGTAATATAATAAGTGAGATTAATCAAGCTCAATATGATAAGGATTTATCAGCTTTTGAAAAGAAGCTTAGTGAAAAATATGGAAAAAATCCTAAAGGAGAGAATCTTAAACTAAAGAGAGCTGAAAGAATAGCTTGGCATGACAAACATTCTATAAATTTATTGTTTGATTATGTGCCTAATCCTGATATATATACTAATTCAGATTATACTAATTTAGATAAAAATCATAAAGATATATTAAAAGAATATCTTAGATTAAAGACAAAGATAGATTTATTATTACCAAAAGATAGAGTTGAAAGTCTCAAAGCTATACAAATGAGAAAAGATGGTATGCAAAGATTTATTGATTCTACAAGTTCTCCTTCAAGCATTTGGTCTAATATTAAAGAACATTTAGCTGATGAATTTTTAGAAAGAGAAGATGATAATGATATATTTGGTGATACTACAATAGCTAAAGGTCTTACTGACTTTGCAGGAAAAGAATTTATGGTTCTTCCTGTATTATATATAAATAGATTAAACAATGCAAATGATTTGACAAATGATGTAATAGGAGCATTGATGGCTTATACTGCAATGGGTAATAAATATTCTTATATGGATGAAATAATAGACCCATTGGAAGTAGGTAGAAGTATTATACAAGACGGTGAAAGAAAAGTACAAAAAACACAAGGCAATAATAAATTAGCTGAAAAATTTAATACTCTAGGAATAAATGTCTTAAATGATATATTAGAACCTACAGGAAGTAATATTGAAAAGAAACTTGATGATTTCTTTGCTTCACAAGTATATGGTAAATATTTAAAGAAAGAAGGAAGTTTTGATGTATTTGGTAAAAAAGCAAGTGGTACTAAGATTGCAAATTGGATTATGAAAGGTTCTTCTGTTGCAATGTTAGGATTTAACACATTAGCTTGGATGGCTAACGTTGCAACAGGTGTTGCAATGCAAAATATTGAGGCTGCTGCAAGTGAATATTTTACTGCTTCACAATTATTAAAAGCAGATGGTGTATATGCTTCTTTGTTACCTGAATATTTATCAGAATTAAATAAAAGAAATAAACAAGGAAAATTAGCACTTATAGATGAATATTTTAACATTAAAGGTGATTTCTTTGAAAATATGAAAAGAAATCAAAGAAAAGGTATTTTATCAAGAGTATTTGGTGCTATAAGTACTATAACTTTTTTAGGTCAAAATTGTGGAGACCATTGGTTATATAATAGAACACTTCTTGCAATGATGTATAATACCATGGTAAATGTTCCAGAAAAAGGAAAAATGAATTTATATGATGCGTTACAAATAAGAGAAAAATTTGAAGGTAGCGGAATTAAGGAAATTTATCTACCTAAAGGAACAACAGATGAAAATGGAAATGAATTTAATTTGAATGATTTTTCAAGAACTGTGTTGAATATAAATCAAAAGTTATTTGGTATCTATAATGAAGAAGATAGGAATGCTGCTAAAAGACTTATAGCAGGAAGAGCTATATTACAATTTAGAGATTGGATTAAACCTCAAATGAATGCAAGGTTTCAAGGAGCAAGATATAATCTTACTACTAAAGAATGGGAGGAAGGTTATTATAGAACGTTTTTAAGAATTGCTTCAGAATGTATAAGAGGTCAAAGAAAACTTGGTTCCTTATGGTCTTCAATGAATCAAAAAGAAAAGGCGAATATAAGAAGAACTATATTTGAATTAATACAATTTGGTGCTGTATGGGGTCTCTGTAACATGATAGAATGGGATAAAGATAAAAAGAGACCTTGGGCTATGAAACTTATGGAATACATGCTAAATAGAGAGAAACATGAATTGGGTTTCTTAACAATGCAACCTACAATGATTAATGAGACTTTGGCTAATATTAAGTCACCTGCGGCATTATTGTCTATGATAAGTTCTTTTGGAACAATGTTTGAGAGTCTTATTACTCCAAGTGATTGGACAGATGAATTACAAAGTGGTCCTTATGAAGGAATGACTAATATAGAAAAGAATTTTATGAAATTACCATTACCTATATTAAATCAATATAGGCAAGTAAATAAATTAATTGATGATGATATTTTTGAAAACAGTATTAAATATTATATGAAACCAAGTGCTTATTAATTATTATATTAATAACGTTATAAATAAAAAAGGGGAGGTAGCTATTTGCTACTTCCCCTTATTTTTTTCTACATGCATCTGAAAAGTGTTTCTTTTTCTTCTTCTGTCATATTATTATAATTTTTTGGAGATATATTTCTTTCATTTAAATAAGATTTTTGTTCTTCACTTAAATTCATATATGTATTTTTATTTTTATTATTGTTTTTAATTGTATTATCGTTTATTTTTACCACAGAACCTACGTAAGTTCTATTGTTTCTAGTATAAGATTTTATTTTATAACCTTCTCTTTCCCAATTATCTAATATTTTTCTTATTGCATTTCTTCTACCCTCTTTTGTATTCCAAGTTGTACTATTAATATAATTATCAAATATCCCTTGTACCTTTGATTTAACTTTATTAAGTTCATCAGAATTAAAAATAATATTGTTCTCTATTTCTTGCCTATTAGCATAATTACCTCTACTAATATCATAAAATAATTTATCTATAGTATTTTGATTATTAAATATAGTATTTATAATATTCTTTAATTTTCTCCACACCTTAACAAATATACCTTTAAATCCTTCTTCTTTTTGTATATATTCTCTAAAATCTTCAGCCATTTTTTCTTCAAGGTCTATATTGTTTAGTTCTCCATATTTAGTCTTTGCTTGTTCATATAAATTTGTAAGTTCATCATTACTTAATAAACTTTGAGTAACATAATGAAAAGCTTCATGATAAAGAGTTCCTCTTGCTGCATCTTTAGCTATATATAATACTCCATTTTTAAATTGACCATATATTTTTGTATCACCATTCATATTCTTAATAGAAGAAACAATTCTTATAGCTCCTTCTCTTCCTAATTGTGGTAACATTTTATAAACTTTAGTTTCTTCTATTCTTTGATTCCATTTCTTAGTTTCTATACCTTTTGATTCTCTATTAAGAACTTTACCTTTAAACAACTCTTTTAATTTTTCAGCTTGTTGTTCTTTAGTCATACTAAGATTTATTACTGCTTCTGCTTTAGGCAATTGTAAATTTAATTGTAATTTATTAGCATTATAAACTAAATTTAGAACTTCTTGATTTCCTTCCATATTGTTAAGTATAGTTTGTATTTTCTTTGAAGTTCTCTTTTTGGTTATATTCTTAATATTATCAATTACATCTTGTGGTTTTAATTCTTGTTGTCTTATTGGATTTTCTTGTATTTTAGTATTAGTATTATTTGTTGTTCTTGTAGGAGTAGATATAGCTTGATTAATTATAGCAATAAGTTTTTTAACTATTATTATAGTATCACCATATTTTATAGCTTCTTCAGGAGATACAGTAAAAGGTTCTTTAATTATTAATTCTTTAACTTTCTCTTTTGTAGTTTCATCTAATTTACCTTTAAAACTAATGGCTATACCATTTTCTGCACCTCTAGAAACACCAAACTTTTTACTTTGATATGTTATAGTAGTAATAGATTTACTATTTTCTTCTTTCTCATAAAATTGAGGTATTTCTCTCTTATCTTTATTAACTCTAGGGTCTCCTATTATCGCAGGAATGTTATTATCTAAATAAGTTTGTACTCCACTACCACTTTCTATAGTAACCTTAATGTTTTTAGTAGTAAGAAGTTCTACACTTTGTTGATTTTCTTCTCTTATAGGAGAAACAAGGTTCATATTTTTAATTATTTCTTGTGCTTGCTGTTCTGTAAAATAAGCATAACCCATGAAATAATCTTCTAACCAATCTATTTGTTCTTTTGTAAGATTTGGATAATCATTTTCTATTTTAGCTCCACCTCCTTCAAAATATCCACTTAATACAGATATTGTATCAATAGATTTTTCTGTCATAGGATTTGTAACCATTTTTCCATTCTTAATATCGTATACACCAAATGGAGTTTTTATTATTCCTGTAGCAGAAGTATACTTTTCATGTTGTAACCACATATAAGATTTAATAGGATTATACATATCACCTATTAATTCTTTATTATTTCCATTTGTAGTATCATATAATTTTTTTGAAACAAGGTCTAATGTATATGTAGTTCCATTATTTGGATTAGTCATGGAAAAAGTTTGTTTATCTTCATGATTAGGGTTCATCTCTATTGATTTAGGATTTTTAGCTTTCACTTGTTTTTCATCAACAATAGGATTTATAGTAAACCAATCATTGATTGTATGAGTAGCATTCTGTTTTAAATTTGCTTGCGCTATTTCTCCTATCATCTTATTATAAGATTGTCCTCTGTATGTAGTATTTATATATTTTCTAGATACTTGAAAAGTTGTCCCACCAGAACCTTTAAGATTACCCATAATCACATCTACAATATTATCTGCGTTTATATCACCATTATAAATAGTCATTATATGTGAATCAGTAGGTCTTTGTATATCAACTTTCAATTTACCATCTGTTATATTTATATGTAATATAGGCAATACTAACAACTCTTGCAGAGCATCTTTTACATTAACTATTTCATCTTGTGTCTTAATACCTTTTAATTTTCTTAATGTTTCTTCAATAGCTTTATAAATAGCAGTTTCTCTAAGACTATTATCTTGTAGTTTAGGCATTGTTATTGGTACAGGATAATATTTTCTATTAGGGTCAGAAGTTTCTATTAATATATAAGGTTGTCCTTTTTTAGCGTTTAAAGGTGAAATAGTATGTAATTCTCTATCTGACCTATCTGTATATCTTGAAGTTCCAGGCTCTATTACTAATTGTGCCTCACCGTCTTGCATGGCTATTGCAAAGGTTGATTCTTTATCTCCAAATATATTATTTACAGACATTCTTTCATCTTTTCCTGTATAGAATGGTTTTCCTACCATTTTCTTATTTACAGAAGTTTCTATATCATCTATAGAAATAATATCTTCTGTATTATCTCTATTATTTTGTGCAGCTTGAAAAGCTTTGTTATATAATTCTCCAAGACCTTTTATCTTCTTAAAATTGACATCATAAGGTGTAGGTAAATCTCCTACAATATTACCATTTTCATCAATCATAAGAACAACCATGTCTTTTAAATTTTCATTTAATTCCTTACTAAAAGCAAAATGAATTTTACTACCTTTTTGTAACGCTTTTACATTTTCAAATACATTTTTATTATTTAAAAATTCCCAAATAGTCTTATATCTTTGTTTTTGTTCATTAGTAAGACTCTTATCGTTATGATATTGTGTAGGATTTCTTAATGTAAATCTTGCGTATTGAGTGGTTGCAGGATACCAAAAACCTAATGTTTCATTTTTTTGTTTGGCATCTATTCGTGTTAATGTTACTGTAGGTATACTAGATGTAGAAATATCTGGAGTAAACGCTATTTCTCCTATAGGAGTTTGATTATCTTCATTTCCAATTCTTAAATATTCTCTATCTTCTTCTCTTTCCTTAGCTTCCTCTTGTAATCTCTTAGCCATTTCTTGCTGTCTATATGGATAAACTTCATTGAGATAATTATTTATAGTAGGAATTGTTTGTTGTAATTTTTTATATGATTCCATGTTAGAAATACTATAAAACATATTTTTAGAGAAGTCTTTATTCTTTTTTAAGCCTTCTTTAACAAATTGGTCAATTACTCCCAATACTCTGAGTAAACACATTTGCAAATCATCAAAATTAGAAGATTCTTGTGTAATACCTACATCTTCTAATATATTATTAGCAATATCCAATATATCAGATTTTTCTAATTGTTCTTTTTTAAGTTTGTTTTGTTTTTCTTTTTCTTCTTTTTGATTTTTTTTCTGTTGTTCTGTCGTACTTTCTGTTATAGTAGTACCATCATGTCCAACTGTTGCATCTGGCATATTTTTTATTTCTTCTGACGAAGGCATTCCTTCTCTTATTTGATTTGCTATATCTTTATTTTGTTTTGCAATTTCAAGAGCATTCTTTGCTTGGTCTATCTTATATTGCTTTAAATCTCTTGCTGCTTGCTGTAAATCAGTTTCATCTGCACTATTAGACATCCATTCTTGTAATTCCTCTTGTGACAATTCTATTTCATCTGGATTATTAAAAGCTTCAGTATCTAAATCTAATAATTCATCAGAAGAGTTTGCCAAATTTAAACTATTATCAAGCATTGATTTAGCTATATCATATTTATCTTGTGATATTTTTCCTTCTTGTAATTGCTTATTTAATGCTTGTAATGTGTTATTATAATCATTATTTATTTTTTTTGCAGCTTCTACTTTTTGTTTAGCTTGTTTTCCTTGTTCAGATTCATCAACATCCAATATTTGGTCAAATGCACTAAAATCTCCATTTTCATCTAATTCTGTTCTAACTTGTGATACATCACTATTATTAATATGGTCAATCGTTGTTACTCTATTTTTATCTTCTTCTTTCTTTTCTTCTTCTTTGTCAGTTTTTATATGGTTTTCATTTATTTTATTTGGATTTTTTATATATTCTTTAAGTCTTTCATCAAATTGTTTTGCAGCAGCTGACATTTTACCAATATCTCTGAGAGTTTCTAAAGATTCCTTATAATTACTATAACCTACATTACTATGTTCAGCAAAAGTTTTATAAAAATCATCAGTAAGAAATTTATCAAATAATTCTTTATTTTTACTATTTCCAAGAATTGCAATTTTATTTGGATTTCCTTCCATTACTCCTTTAAGGAGAGAATATATTGAATCCCATGTCTCAACTAATTCTTTATTTTCCTCTAATATATTTATTTTTCTAGTTTTTTCTTTGCCATTTTCATCGGTATAAGTTTCTTCTCTTATTTCATCTCCTTTTAATGCAGCTTGTTCATTTCTAAGACTATTTGTATATTGTTCTATACCTATAATTACATCATTAAGAGCATATCTTTTATTTGCTGTCTTAGTAGTATCATCTATTCTGTCCCAAAAACGTTTTGTTTTCCATAATAGCCAAGCCATTTCATCTTGATGTTCTTTTGGGATGTCTGATGAATTTCTTACAGTAGCCAAGGCTTGTTTATACTTGTCAAATTGATTAAGCATATCATCTCTACGTTTAATCAATTTTTCTTTCATTTGTTCCTTACCATCTTCTGTTAAATTACCATCAGAATCAAGCCAATCTTCATTTGTAAATCCAGCTATATTCTTAATGTCATCAAGTTGTTTATCAGTAAAATTTTCAAATTCTTGACTAATAATACTTTTCAAATCATCTTCTTTACCAGCAAGTAAATAAGAAGTAAATAAATTAAAAACATCATTATCTTCATTATTATGATATTCAAATTTATTATTAGCTTCTTGATAACCATTGAGAGCATTAATAAAAGATTGACTTTGTGCTATAAGTTTTTTCTTATCTCTTATATCAGCTGATAGTTTATTCATTCTATCTACTATAGGTTTACCTTGTGTATTAATTTCATTTCCAGTTTTATATTCTCCTAAAGCCCCACCACTAATACCTATAACTTTTCCTCTACCTAACCAAGTATTAGCTGTAGAATTAGCTCCCTTACCAAATGTAGGTACACCAATCATACCATTTAAAGCACCTATGGCAAATTGTTCCCATTGTGATTTATCTCCATAAGATGAAGCAAATCCTTTTATCATGGATTCCATTAAATTTTGAGTATCTACGTTTGACTTATTATTTCTCATAGCTTTATAATAAGCATCTGGAGAATCAGGAGAAAAATATTCACCACTCCAATTTGCAGCAAATTGTTGTGACATTTCCTCATTACCTTCTCTAAGACCTATTTTTCCTGCATTTTTTAATGCTTCTTTCTTGGTAAAATCTCTCCATCTATATTTACCAATAGTACCAGTGATTCTATTTCTTAATTCTGATTCTTCTTTAGCAAGAGCTTCATTAGCACCTTTATTAAGTTGTCTTAAAAAACCTCTAACACCTGTTTTTGTAGCTGATTGTCTAGCTGCACTAAAACTACTTGCATACATTCTACCAAAAGTCTTAAAATCATTATAAGCCAACAATGGAATATTTAACGCTAAATCCATTATTCCTGCCATATTAGCATTATCCTTAGCTTGTTGTAATAAGCTTCTATGTATTTTTTCAAGGTCTGCCTTCCTTTTAGCTATATCACTATTTAACATAGCAAGATTTGCATTCTTTTGATTAGAACTCATATCAGAATTTATAATTTCATTATATTTTTGTTTGTAATAGGCGTTAAGTTCTGATAATCTCTTATTATTTGCATCTTCAATCTGTGCGGTTCTTAAATTTAGCATATCAGTTGATTGTTGATTTGCTTCCACTCTACCTTCATTTACAGCACTAAGTAATGAACCAGTTATTCTTGCACCAAGAGTGCTAGCATTCTTTAATAAACCAGCACCTCTTAATGCCATGTTCCACACTTGACCTGTATATAATGCAGCAACAGTAAAGCCCATATTCTTTATGAGACCATCTGCCCAGAAGTTCATAGTATCTAAATTATTATACCATTTTCCATTTTCTCTATTATAAAGTTCTTCGTTAGTATAATAATTAGGCATTACTTTCTCAAAATACTTATTAAGTTCATTCATTCCATCACTAATCTCATTATGAAATAGTTTAGACCAATTATCTAAAGCTTTTTTACCTGTAAATGCACCATAAAGACCTTCACCAGTACCTAATAAAAGACCTGCTGTACCATCAACAAAAGCTGTAACACCAGTAGTAACCATCTTACCAACTCCTGCTGCAAATTGAGCTAACCAAGGTTGGTCAATGGCTCTTTTTTCATTTAAATCAGATAGTTGTGATTCTGTTGCATTAGTATCATAAGTACTCTGTCCATAATTAATATCTGCTATTTGTTGTCCTATATTACTTACAGCAGGAGCACTAAACATATTGATAATACTCTCTGGAGTACTACCATTACGTCTAGCTATTTTTAACTTGGTTAATAAATCAGCATCCTGTGGAATAGGTTGCTGATTTAAACCTTTCAAACCTTTCAAACCTTTTAAATTAATCTTTGGCATAATTTTAAATATTAGCGTCTGTTTCTGTTCTTACTTTTTTGTAATTCATAAAGATTTGTCTAAGTGCGTCTGTAACATAATCTTGCAATTCAGACTTTTCTTTATTTGTTTTTGCTTTTTTAAGTTCTTCTTGTGTTTGTTCTAACAATTTACCTGCTTCTGAACTAAACTCATAAGGGTTTATAAAGAACTTTTTACTTTTATCATTTAATGTTATCAACAACTTATCAGGTTGTTGCACAGAATAAGATATGTTCTTTATTTTAGTTGTTATAACACCATTTTTATCTTTACTTAATATATCATCTATATCAGTAATAGCACTACCAGCTTTTCCTCTCTTATATTCATATACTCTAGTACCTAAATTATCAGCATTTGCATTCAAATTATTTAAAATTCTATCATCTGCAAAATCATATTTAGCCATTGAAGTAGAAGTTGGTCTATATAAAGTAGCAAGACTATTAAGTTTATTTTCAAAATTACCTCTATAAAAATCCTTTCTGCTAGATTTTGAAGTATAACCCATTTCTTTCAGTCTTTCATATTGTTCTTTTGTAAGTATCTTATCAACTCCAAATTTCTTCTTAATTTTATTATAAGCATCTAAGTTAGTAGAACTACCGTAAGTTTTTACTTGTCCATAGGAAGTAGTACCAGTAGAAACTCCCCAACCACTTTCATTTGCTATCTTAGCATATTCCTCATATACCAACATAGGATTTATATAGGCATTCTTATGATTTCTAGAAGTAGCATAGGTTTGTGATAATCCGCCTTTACCATTATTTACATATAATTCTTTTTTCAAATCATTATATTCTTTATAAGATTGAGTTCCAGCAGATAATTCTCCTTCATCATGTAGTAATGATGGATAATCACCTTGAGGATTTATAGATTGTTGTAATTGTAATTCTGCAATCTGGTTATTTAATTCAGCAGTCTTATTATTGAGTAATTGACCTTGATATTGTGCTTGTTCCATAGGTGTCATTACATCAAGGTCTCTCTGTAATGCTATATCTGATTTTCCTATACCACTATATATACCTTGTGCTGCATATCCATATGCCATATCTTTTGCTTTTTTGTTAGTCCAAGTGTTGATACCAGTACTATTTAATGTATTATCTATAACAGTCTTTATAAAACTGTTTGTTACTTTACCATTTAAGAAATCATCAACATCTTGTGGGGATAAGCCATAACTCTTTTGTATTTCATCATAATACTTGTCAAGTTTTCCTATCTTCTTTAGTTCTGATATTCTATTAGCTACAGTTTGCATTTGTTGTGCTACTCTTGCAGTAATCATCTTACCACTATATACTCTTGGAGACCAAGAAGGATTATTCATTATCTGATTTAAACTCATTTGACTTGGGTCTGTTTCAACAATAAGGTCATTATCTTGTGCCTTGAGTTTCCATAAGGTATCTGACAACATTTGTCTTCTATTATATGCTTCTTCCATAGGCTTGAAAGTACCTTGATACTGTGCCCTAAGTCTCATTAGATTTCTTCTATTACTACCATTTAATCCATTGTTCATTAAGTCAGCCATTTGATTGTCAATATCATCTTTATAAGCTTTATATTGTGCATAGGAATCAGCATCTACAGCACTATTCTTAAGTCTTTCCCATACAGCAGCTTGTTGTTGTAATTGACTCATAGCTTCCTCAGCATTATATTGAGCTTGTGCATTAGCTTGATATAAAGGCATTAATTCACTTAGTTCAAATGGACGGAACTGTGAATTAACAGTAAAACTCCAATTTGCCATATTATTTACCTCTCTTTCTATTTAACTTACCACCATATTTCTGTTTTCTATCTTTCTTATACTCAAAATTACCAATTCCATTTAATGTATCAGTATATGCTCTAGATGAATTAAGTAAATTTCTAGTATAAGCTTCTCTACCAATATTACCAAGACTATTAAATAAATTAGTTAAGTTTGCACTTCTTTCAGCAGCTAATTGTGCTTTTGCAGCTTGTCTTAGTCTTTCAGCTTGTAAAGTACCATTAAGCATATAACTTCTTGCTTGTAATTGTGCAACTTGATTAGCAGTATCTGCCTTAAATATACCTTCACTATTAAATTGATTAGTTCCTCTATTAAATGTCTCAACTTGTTGTCTTTGTGCCAAGTTATATTCTTCAGCTTTTCTTGCTAAGTCACCTAATTGAGTTTGTGCATTATAATCAGCAGCTAACAGTCCTGCTATAGCTTGACTTCTATTAGCATTACTTTGATTAATAATATTTCTTCTTGTTGCTCCAGCTTGTGCATTTAATTTATTAATATAATAGTCTCTATCAAATGGATTATATTGTAAATAATTACTTATAGGATTAAATGATACAGGTGTATATCTACCTGCTTCCTTTGCAGCATTTAATATAGCATTTGCACTACTTTCATCAGGTCTACTGAATATGTTACTTGCAAGACCTATTGCACTACCAAGTACTGGTGCATATCTAAGCCATGTTTCCCAAGAATTTTTATTAGAATTTTTATCATCTTTTTCTCCTGTTTTTTTAGTTTTAGTATTATCTTCTATATTATCTTCTATAAAGTTTAAAGGTGCTGGTGCTATATCTCTAGGCAATGTATCATAACTATATGCTTTTCCTGTTGATATTGGTGTTGTTTCTTTTAATATAGGAGTTAAATGCACAAAACCAAATTTTCCATCAGTTCTAAGACTGTCATAATTTTTTCTTAACCATTTAACATCTTTTCCTGTTTTTTCTGCTAAAGTCTTCCAATAAATATGTGTTTCAGGAAGAGTTTTAGCATAAGCTGTAAAATCTTTATAATGTTTTGAGTTCTCAAAATCAGATAAATTATGTACTGAAATATTATTTTTACTAAAGTTAATCAAATTTTTAGTATCGTATGGAAGGTTTTCTGAAAGATTACTATTATTAAATTTACTAATTTTAGCTTTATCCCACATATTATCAAAATCATAATTTTGAATAGGAGTATAAGTTTGTGCTACATTATAATAAGTATTAAAAGGATTAGGACTATTATTTTGATTTCTATTTTTTAATGCTAACAAACCATTTATTACATCTTCTTTATTTGATTGATTTATAATAACATCTCCACCATCATCAAATAAATTACCACCTAAAGCATAACCTTGCATATCTTGAGGTATTTCTTGAGATACTTCTTGTTGTGGCTGCATATTATCTTCTCCTATAGGAGCAGCATTAGCTTGTGCCATTTGCATAAGTCCAAGTTTTTCATCAGGACTTAACTTATTAAATTGTCTAAGTTGTTTAGCTCTTTCTCTCTTAGCTTTTAGTTCCTCTTGTGAGTTTTGTAATTCATTCATAAATATACCTAATGTATCATTAGATATTTTATCATTAGGTCTATTTTCAGATTCTTTTGCTAATTGCTTACTTGCATCAGCATAAGTACTATTTTTCTTTAAATTATATTTTTTTATTAAAGCCTCTGGTACTTTTAGTCTATTACTGAATACATAATCATTAAATATAGTTTCTCCTTGTTCAACTAAATTAGGAGTACCATTTTGGTCTGTACCCATAGGAACACCTTGATAAGGATTCTGTTCATGAGTACCTCCATTATTAATAAAAGTGAAATTTCCTAATTGATTAAAATCTCCACCATGTGTGCTTAGTTCTCCACCAAAAGCATTCCAATTGGCAGCATTTCTTGCAAAGTTTGCTTTTCTTATCATAGCAGTTGAATAATTATCTTTATTAGCTAATATATGTCTTGCAGCTTCTTGTACTCCCATTCCCATCTTAGTAGCTTGTGCAGTAAAAGTACCTTTCTTATTTGGAGCTATATTTATAGGTCCTCCATAAGCTGAAAAATTTCTCATTACATTTGCATTCATATCAGTAGTAGCATTATCAAAAGCATTAGTAAATGAAGCTAAGTTATTTACATTTGCTGCATCTACCATTTGATTAATCCTATTAGCTTCTTTCTTAGCTTTTGACCTACCAAATAATGAACCTACTACTGATGATACTCCTCCTATTACTCCACCTGCAACAGCACCCCATGGTCCAAATGAACTTCCTGCTGCAAAACCTTTACCACTTGCACTAAGACTGTTTGCAAAGTCACCAAATAAGGACTTATTTCTAAGGTCTCTTGCAGTAATATGATTTAGTTCTTGTCTTTTATTCCATTCAGACATTAAATCATCATAGTTATTACCTTGTACTATGTTATTACCTGTCTTTGATATTTGTTCTTTTATACCAGAAGTATCAGCTATCTGTGCATTTTGTATTGCATTACCAGCTAATTGCATAGTTGTAGTAGCTAAGTTTCCTATCTCATTACCACCTAATGCAAATAAATTACCACCATTAGCATATAAACCTATTGTTTTTTCTAATGGAGGTCTTTTTTTGGTAAGTAAATTATCAATAGTCATCAACATCTGACCTGTAGCATCAACTGATTGTCCTATCATTCCATATTTACCTTTTTCACTTCCCCAACCACCACTTTGATTGTTATCATTATACATGGTAAGAATACTAGGATTATTACCAGAATGAGCACTACTTGCAGCATTCATTCCTGCAATAGCATTAGTTATTGTAGATAATTCTTTTTGTCCAAATGAACCAGAGTTTTGATTACCTTGATTACCCATCATGTTACTTAAATTATTATTAAGCATATTCCAATCAAGACCTTCACCAAAGCCACCATTGGCAAGTATTCTACTATGACTTACATTATATAATTTATTCTTTTTTCTTTTCATAGTTAATAATTTTATTTGCAAAGATACATAAAATTTTATTAATATATATCAGATTATCTTTAAAAATAAAAGGAGATAAGTATTTGACTTACCTCCTTTATGTTTATTCAAAATAATCAATTACAATATTGTGTAATACCATCTTATAATTATTATCTTTATTCATTTTACCTAATGTAATCTTACACCAAGTATTTCTTATTCTATCCATACTATTGTTAGCTCTTGGTATATTTATCCTCCATATCCTAAATTTCTTTCTTATATTTGTTTGTCTAATACCTTGATATTCATTGTTTTCCTTTTGCTTTTTATTTACAATAAGTTTACATTCACCAATTTGATATTCATTTTCAGCTTTTAAATAGTCAAATGTATCAAAATGTTTTATATTATTATTATCATACGTATCAGCTTCATATTCAAGATTATTAAATATTTTATCTACAAATGGGTCATCATTTGCTATTATAGTTATATAATAAGGATAATTATTTCCAAATATATTATTATATAATCCTTTTTGATGTAGCCACAATTTGTAGTTATCACTCTTAGTACCCCATATTAATGTACTCTCTACATTGGCTAAAAATAATCCTTCTTGATAATTATAAAATGAAGTGAATTTCTTTATGAACTCATTATAAGCTAATACTTTACTTCCATCATTAAGTAATACCTCCCTATTATTTGTATCATACAATAATTTTACAATATTATTGTTCATCATATAAGAATGAAATCCTAATTCATCAGTAATATTTAACAATCCATTTTCATTTATTGTATATAGACCATGTAAACTATTATCTACAAAATATACTCCTATAGGAGTAGTAATAACATTTTCAAGCTCTTGACAACCAACAGTACTTGATAAATATCTTTTACCTTCAACTCTATTACTATTTGCAAGTTCAATAGGAACACCATCTGTAGTATTTATCTGTGCCCTTTCATTATATAAAATTTGTGCTACACCATGTTCTTGAAAACATAATAGACTATTATTTACATTTATTAATTTATTTATATTACCTTTATCTCCATCTAAGTCAAGTACATTTGCTCCTAATATATTAGTCCAAGCATCTGTAATACTTCCAGATGTCTTACCTAAAGTATATGTAATTGAATTATTGAAAGTATTAAGTTGAAGTTCATATGTATTAAGTAATCTATAAGTAAAATAATTATTTTTATTATTATATACTTTATTCATTTGATTGAAGTTCTCAGTAGTAATATTAGTATTATCTTTATTACCTCTATTTCTATCTGTTCTACCATCAAGATTAACTCTTGTTTCACACATAAAAGACACTATATCTGTTATTTGATTTTGGTCTTCAGTAGTAAAAGGATACGTCTTTATATTATCATATCTTTGATAAAATGTATCACCTTCAGTCCATACTAATGGATAGTCTAAAGTATCATCATTTAAATCACTCAATACAATAGATTTTCCAGCAACTGTCCAAACATTATTTTCCAATGCTTCATCAGTAGTACCACCAAATTTATTTATTACATTATCATTATAAAGTTCTCCTAACCATAGAAAAGACGAGAATATATCATTATTTACATCCTTATCTACAGTTATCTTATTTTGAACAATATATAATCTTCCTGTAAAACCACCTTGCTTTATATTTCTCTTATTACTTATTACACCATTAAGATTATCTATTATATCTTGATATACACCATTACAATGTTTTGTACTTTCCCAAAAATACTTTTGTGTATTATTTAAATGTCTTCCCATGTAATTAGCAATAGTCTCTGCATCTATTTCATCAAACAAATCTTCTGTGTGAATTGTAGGAAGTATTACTTGTCTATTATCTTTAGTATAATTAAAAGGTATTATAGCGTGTATTGTAGACTTATATTTCATTCTTATTGGGTCTACTCCATGACTATTTCTTTTATCATAGTCTAATTTTAAATATCCTCCTGAAGCATTACTAAGTACATTTGATATAAAGGCATATGTAGTATTGAATAAAGTATGATAATCCTTTGATGAACTTCTAATTGCATTACTACCTAATATTATAGGATAACCTCTATCTTTCTTTTGGTCTCCATTATCACCTGCTGAACTACTAAAATTAGGTATTACTACCTTATCAATATTACCTTTATAATTTAGATTTGATAAATCAGAATTTTCAGGTGTATATAATCTAGTATTTGTTATTTCATTTGAATTAAATATACTTACGCCTGCAATACCTGTATGATTAGTATCACCTTCTATATAAGCTTCCCAAGGAGAATCAAGATAATAAGTATTATAGGAATAATTAATATTTGATAATTTTTTCTTCTTCAACATTGCACTTCTATATCCATTTGAATTTGCAGTTCTTTGATTATTAAGAGAACCATTTCTATGCCAAGGATATACCACAAATCCAAACTCAGCTGAATCCTTAGTTGAATCTTCATAATTTCTTACATTATCTTCATATCCATAAGCATCATCTATCCAATATATTCCTGCCATCTTTTTTCTACCACCAAACATACTTTCATATTTGTCATTAAAGACATATTGATTCTCATCATATTTACCATATGATAGTCCTCCTACTCTTTTTTGTTCTTCATCACCTGTCTCACTCTTAAATTGTAATTGATTAGTGGATGTTTGTAAGTCCAAATGACCATAAAATGCAGTTAAAGGAACAGCACCTACTATTCTAAGTTTTATATTTGAAGTATCAAAATGTTGTAATGAATCATCAAACTCTAAATCTGGAGAATGCATTGTAATTATTGAATTATCAATAAAGAATAATTCTTTGTAATCGTTTGCAAAATTATCTGGATTTGTATCAAGACTTGTAATTACATTTGTAGCACTTTTATCAGTAGGAAAACAAAATTGACATTGTATCTCAGCATTAGTAAGAGAACTATTAGGAATAGGATAATTATGTCTAAATTCAGTCCATACACCAAATCTTGACATATCAACATCAGCCATAGGACTATTATTTATCTGGTTTATTGCTTTATAAGAGTACTTATTGTTATTATCATCAACAAATATACTACTATTTACATTCATATGGTCTATATTATATAAACTATATGGTAGCATAGGTCTTATAAACCAAGAACTTTGCACAAATGCTGTATTATTTACTCTGTCTTCAACATTATATACTGTAGGACATAAAATACCTTGACATATACAATTTCTATCTTTCAACTCTGGATATACTATTACAGGTCTTATAGCAATAAAACCTTTATCTTTGAACATTTGTAAGTAATTACTCTTAAGTATCTTTCTTAAGTTAAGTACTGCATATGCAAATTTTATTGTTTCACCTTCATTCAAGTCTTTATTATTATTACTTGAATCTATTATAGGTCTAAGATTATTCTTTGCATCTCCTACCCATATAGGGTCTGTCCATTTACCATTTTTATATTGAAATTGAATACCAAATCTATATGTCTCAAGATATTTGAAATGTTTTATTTCATTTGAATTTTTATCTAAGGTATTTTTATAAGGATATAAGTCTGATACCTGTAATGTAGTTAATGTATTATCAATATGATATTTATCTTTAAAATAAGATTTCAGTTCATCACTATAAGAAAAACTAATTAATGAATTTCTATTTGATTTTATATTTTCATAGAAAGAATCAAAATCTCCTTTCTTATATTTGTTATAAATAATAGGAGTTTCAACTTTATAATTACCTAAGAATAATACATTGTCTTTTTGTTGAAGAGTTCTTGCAATAACACTCTCACCACCTACATATAAAAGTTCAGTACTATCTATATTATCACCTATTGTACCTGTATCAACAAAAGTAGTAATATTATTATCCTTTAATTTATAATATTCAACTCTTGCTTTCATCAATATATCTTTGTCATTATTGTAATCAAAACTTTCATCACTTGTTCTATCAGTACTTTTTGATAATCTCCATTCGATATAATTATTATTATTTTCTTTTGAGAATTTTAAATATAATGCAGAACCTTCTAATGCAGCATTTGTATTTATTAATATTTTTCTTTCATCAAAATCATCTACTAATGGATTTGTTGATATATTTATGTTGTTAAGTTTCATGCTTATATAAGCATCTGTACTTCCTGTAAGGGGTAATGAATAGACATCATAATCTTCATTTTCATTCTCCTTTTGCACTTTATATTCATCTAAATCACTTGGTAATGAAGATAAATTGTCAAATTTATGTGTTATTCCAGTATTATCATCATAATATTCAAAACTAAAATTAGAATAACTTGCCTTATGTAATTCTGTTGTGTTTAGATTCTCTCCCTCTATAAATTCTAATGATTGTGACTTACTTATAGCATCTGATTTTATCAATATATCAGTAATTCTCTTACAAGTTGGAGTTCCATTTTCAGATGTTCTTAATATTGAGTAAATTCTTAACTTATCATAAGAAGTATCTAATCCAGATATATCAAAATTAAAAGCTACATTATTCTTTTCATCTTCTTTACCTCCTCTATCTTGTTTTGATATATAGAACAAAGGTGACTGATATATTATGTTACTTTCCTGTCCATAATTCATAATATATGTAAATACGTATTGAATAGTACCAGAAGGAAAATTACCACTTGCAGATATTGTTCTATTAATATTTATTTTTAAGTTATCAATATTAACATCCTTTACAAAGTTAATTGATGAATCAGTATTTATTAATTTATGTTCTTTATCTACATAATTTTCAAAATACCAATCTGATATATTTAATAATCTTGGTTGATTAACTTCATCTGTCCAATATATTTTTTGAATATTTTCATTCTCATAAAATATTAATGAATCAATCTTTGAACCAATTTTAAAGTTAAAATTACCAATTATATATTTAATGTCTGTAATATTATTATTTTCTATTGTATATCTTGTAATATAATCTTTCTTTATATTATTATCTGTTATTGTTGACAATATTACAAGATATTTACCAAGTACAATATTACCTATATATGTACCTCTATCTACATTGTCAGTAATCTGCATTTCCAATGTACCTTTTTCATTTGTAATTACAAATGATGTATTATCATCAGTAGCAGATATTCTTATATTCATATTCTCATAGGCAAACTCTGAGTTGAACTTTGATATTGCAGTATCTCTTGTCATACCTTTTATTTGCCATGAACTTTTCTTCATTCCCATATTTATTTACCTTTTAAATGTTCAATATTTCCCATACCTTTATAATCTCTAAGATGATAATTATTATATTGAACCATTGATGTCCACATATTTTTTATTTCTTCCATTTCAGCAATTGAAGGTATTGTAAATTCTGATTGAAGTTGTCCTGCTGACCAACTATATTGTTGTTGTGCATTGTTAAGTACATTCATGTTAATCTTACCTAAGTCAAATAACACAGTAAATACTTCTTTCTTTATATATAACTCTAATGTTTTTAGATATATTGGATTATCTATCAACATTGGATAACCATTCTCATCAACAGGAATTGACATATAAGACATCTTTATACTACCATTTTTTATAGTTGTATATAATACTCTTCCTTGTGTCTTATATGCAGGTTCAGTAGCTTCCTTTGTAGGATTAAATGTTTCTGACATAACTCTTAGACATAAGTGAGTATTACAATCTTCTATTTGATTTATTCTTATCAAGTCACAAGGAAGTAATGCTCTAAATTCCTTTACATTAAGTATAGTTTCTTTTTGTGTATAAAACTTATTAAAACCAAATATGGCAATAAAGTCCAATGTATAACTGATTGCTTGCTCTAAATTTACATCACTAAGTAATGGATGTCTAAGTAATCTTGACAATACTTCTTTTATTGATATAAAATTTATATTTTCATTTATCATAATTTATTAATATAGCATCTATTTTATTATTATTGTTAATTTCTTTTCCTAAGTCTTTCTTTAGGAATCTATTAAATTGAAATTTATAGAATATTTTGTTTATATATTTACATAACAATTTACTGTAATGTAATCTATATATAAACTTACATTCATGTCTTATAAGTACTTTATTTTTCTTAGATTCCTCATCTTCTCTCCATAATTTTAATGTTTCTTTCCAATTAACAGGAAGATTTGTTACTATCTTATTATCTTTTATTTCTATTCTTGGTTTGGTCTTAACAAGCTCCAGTACTCCCATTTGATATGGAAGAGTTACTTTATGACCACAAGATAATTTATCAGATATTGAATTATTTACATTTCTTATAATAGCATAAAAATCATGTTCACTCATAGGTTTTCCTATGTTAAGCCATTTATGTTTTCTTAGCATTTTATAAATATCATATACTCCTATGGAGTTAGTAATCTTATGTTTCATTGGTCACCATCAATTTGTTTCTGTAAAGAACTCTTTACATTATTTCTCAAGTAATTCATTATAGCTGCCATATCATCATTTGCATTGTTTATTGCATCTTGTGGTTGTACCTTTGCATTAAGTAATACTTGTACTATAGCATCACATAGTTGCATAGTCATATCACTTTCCAATGGAAAATTCATGTCAAGTACATTACATTTATTACCATTTTCATCACATGACATTCTATTTGCTTCCTCTGCATCTTCAAATACTCCAGACATTCTCACTTTACATAATTGTAAATGCTGTGGATTGTTTGATTTAAAATAAAGATGTTTATCTGTTCCTATAGCAGCATAAATAAGATTCTTCATAAATCTATTCTCACCAACATATCTAAGTCTATCTCTTGTAGTATAAATTATATTAATACCTTGAAAATAATCTGTAGGATATACTGTAGCTCCAATATCTTCAATTAAATTAGGTATTTCATCTTTACTTCTAAGATATAAATCTCCACTACAAGGTTTTCCATCAATCACATTTGTTTGTTCTAAGTCAAGACATATTGTCTGATAGTTACTTTGAGGTATTGTTTTTTTCACATCTTTATAAGTATTCTTCAATAAATAGCTTCTATACTTATTAGCTATGAATATAACATGTTCCTCAGTATAACTAAAATCATCTGATAGTCCTTTAATTCTATCAAGAACTATATATACTAATTCTCTGTAAGTCATTTTGTATTATTTAAATAATTAAACCTTGATGCAAAGATAACATTTATTATCATATACACCAAGGTCTTAATTAACTTTATATATTATACCTTTCTTATAATATAACTCTCTGTACTTCTTATAAGTGAATCATCATATCTAAGTGATAGATTTTCATTATTATTTACATTATATATACTATCATTAAATACTTTAAAAGATGGCATATCAATCATACAATTACCAAGACAATATAATACATTTAATATTGATTGATAATCATCATCTGTTATATAATGACTGAAATCTCCACTAAGCATCTCATTTATAAATATCAATAATAGCAATCTGTTTACTTTATCATCATTTACATAACCTACATTACATAATGTATTGAAATATCTATCAAGTCCATTTATTATAACAGTATCAATTTCTTCCATGGCAACCACAATTATTATTATTGATTATCATTGTTTTATCTTCAGTGAAAAATCTTTTCCAGTACTTTATTGCAAGTGGATAATTACCTGTTTTTATAGAATAGTTTACAGCTTGAAACTGTAACAATAGATTCATATAATTTTGAGGTACACTACAATCTTGTTCTATTTCTCTTATACCAGACATTATGTAATCATATATAGGTTTTAGATTAACAACAGTACCTTTTAATATATTATTTGTCTCACTACATAATGTACCTTCTTCTGGTGTACCTTCTGATATTACATATACAAATAACATTTGACCATCAAATGTTGTAAGTTGAGAATTATCTAATAATAAATCTTTTGGACATAATTCAAGTCTAACTCTTTTTGGTTTACCATCATTGACATATATAGTACTGCCATCCATCTTATCCTCTACAGGAGTATCAGTATCTTTTGAAAGAACTTCATTTAATACATCGTCTGTAACTTTATGATAGAGAAACTTCTTTTCATCTTTACAAAATGTAGTATAATTATCTTGATTAAAGATATATATCTCCTTTATTGAAACATCATTAAATTGCTTTGTTTCTTCTATTTGTGCATCAACAATTAATGTCTTTCCATTTGGAGTTATTCTTAGTTCATTAAACCTTATCATAAACAAAAATTTTAGTTAATAAAAAAGGGAGACTTAATTAGTCTCCCTTATAGTAAAAAGTCATTTGAGACTTTATTAATAATCTATAGCATTTGTAGTATCATGCTGACCTACAATACCACTTGTAGCAGGGTCAATTTCCTCTTCTTCCTTTATTGTCAGTGGAATAGTCTTACCAGTACCAAATTTATCTAATAAATTAGTAAGGTCTGTACCAATGAGAGTTATTGTTCTCTCACTTCTACCTACATTGATACCATCATTATGCCAATAATAATGAATCTCAAGAGAATCATATTCAGCATCCTTATCTACAATAGGAGTGAATGGGAAATTATCTGGATAAGTTCTTTCTCTATAGAAGTCTCCTCTATTACCATGATAAAACCACTCAAGGTCTGCCATATGTCTACCATTACCATAAACAGCACCCTTTCTATTATCATCTGTAGCTTTTGTAATCTTAGCAAAATCTACGTATTCACCATCAACCATTATTTGTGATGGTATAACAGAGAAATAAACAGGCTCTTCTGGATATACACCAAGTCTCCAAGGTTGTCTTGCTTCTGTGATATTGATACCTGTATAATCCTCTGTAAGACTAGTAGCCTTTGTATTAGCATCTACATCAACTACTCCATCAGCCTTAATAAGTCTAATCTTTACAAGTTGCTGTGCCTCATTCTTAAAGTTTCTAGCCATACTGAGAGCAAGTTCCTTATATAAATCAGATGAAGTCATACCCTTTACTGCATGAGCAGCACCAAACTTAGTATGAATTAAATCATCACCAAGACCAATATAATTCTGTACTTGTATATGAATTACATAATCTTGACCTACTACAGGTGCATCAGGAATAGTAATATCTACAGATTTTGCAACTCTCTGCATTGATTTAGCCTTAACATGTAATGCAAACATTACCTTATCAAGTTCTATAATGTCACTTCTAAGAACATTATCATTGTCCTTATACTCAAAATAAAAAGCCTTGCCATCCTTGGTAAGTACTGGTTTGATACTACCTACATTCTTTGTATCATCAATAGTATTTTCTACACTTTTTACTACAAATAAATGTCTAAACTGATTTTCTGAACCAATAAACATAATTTTAAATATTTAATTAAACATATGCACTATTGTGCGTTATTATTACTTTTTATTCTACTTTGAACAGCCATTTGTACTGCTCTATCCAATATCATATCATATATTCTATCACTAAATAGAAGCTCTTCATTACCTGTTATATTAGTTCTTTCATTGACACTAAGACCAGTGTCTAAGTCTACAAGTACTATAGGAACAGGTTCTTTTATATATCTTACATGATAATATTCTATATCATATTTTGATAACAGTTGTACTTGATTAGTACCATAATCTACTCTTAACACTCTATTTTCATTAGGTCCTCTAAATGGGTTAGCTGTTATTCTTGTTATTTCATCATGCCTTACAGGAACAACAGATACTATCTTATTATTAATACATTCATTATCATTACTTATTAATTTAGCTTCTTCAAAGACTATACCTATAATTTTTAAGTCTTTAAAGTTATTTGATAAGTTAAATGTTTTATATTTATTAATATTAATATTACTTGAATCAGTATCTGTATTATTAACATTAACATTTTTATCAACAATTAATGGTTCTAAATATCTTCTAAACTCTTCAATAGATTCAAAAGATTCACCTCTTGGATTAACACCATTATATAAAGACCTTATGATTTCATTCTGAGCTTTAGTAAGAAATACTGATTTCTCATATTCATCAAAGTTAAGTATATTATTCTTACTTATTGCATAAGCTTGTATAAGTGTATCAAAGTTATTGCTTAAAGTTATTACATTCATTGTTGTCTATTTTGTTGTTGTGCTATATAACCTTTGTCTGTGCCACTATTAGCTCCTACTTGTATTATAGTAGCTAAGTCACCTTGATAATGAGCTTTTGCAAGTTCTACAGCTCTTTGTATAATCTCTGGATATAATATTGGGTCTAATTCACAAGTTGTTTGTTCACTAACACCATTAATAGTTACATTATCATCCTTAATATCTTCAAGTATTATAGGATTAGGTCTCTTTACGTATCTAATGAAATAATCTATAATCTTATCAGTAGATGTTGCAGGAATTAATTCAAAACATTCATCAGCATCTACTATTAATCTCCATGTTTGATATTGAGCTGGTCTCTTATAAGGTTTTGACATCATCTTTGCATATTCATCATATGTAAGTGGTATTACAGAACATCTTACATCACCTTTTAATTTATCTGTCTTAGAATCTTCTATTATATGATGTCTACTTACATCAACAAATTCATTAATAATAAACATAATAGGTTCTTTTAAAGTTACAGAATCTAACTCCTGTAAGGTAGAGCCATACTCCTCGTATGTTATATTACCATCTTTATCTATATTTTTCTTATAAAGAGGTATTTCTTTTTTTATTTTATGTGTTGTAGTGATAACATCTTCAATATTAATTCTTATTGAATTATTATGATTATCAAGATATGGTATATATTTATCTTCAGGAGAAGTATAATCTATTTTACCATCTTTAAGATTATAACCTATACTTAATTTCTTTGTTCTAATCAACATTGAGAAATCTATCTGTCTTTTCTCACTACCATCAAAACCTTCAAATGTTTTATTTTCCTTTGGATTAAAATAAGATTTAATTATATCATCTTGTGCTTTAGTTAGAAATATACTCTTTTCATAAGCATTTAATCCTGGAGCTTGATTTGAGGTTACATTGTTATATAACACATCAAATTGGTCAGCAAATTCTTGTGATAAAATATTTTTATCTATCATATACTATATAGTTTATATGTCATATAATATATGACATAGTTATTAATCTGTTAGTTTAGCTTCAAGCATTAACTTGATGCTTTGATTCTTAGGTAAGTTAAGGAATCTTGCTGCTATATTAAGTGTAGGTTCTTCATTATTACCACATAAAGGAAGACTTCCATCTCTTAAATAATATTGATTACCTCTCATTACTATAACTCCATTCTCTACAGATTTCTTGATAAGAATCTTTGTAGGAAGCATTTCATCTTTTGCAATAGTTAAGAACATTTTTGCATTAGTTGTAATAAGTTCATCAATCTTAGATTTAAGAAATTCAATTTTAGTATCTGATGCATAAGGTCTCTTTTCCATAACCTCTATGATAAATCTCATAGTATCTACATCATCCTCTATCTTACCAAACTCTTTATAACATTCCATTTTAATTGATGTTCTTGTATTAGCTTGCTTAACTTCTGCATCTTCTTCAAGTAACACATATTTATAAGTAGCTTTAGGCATATCTTCATATGCTTGCATTGATGGGGCTACTAAGTTTTTATTAGCGAGAAGTATTTTATACTTAATATAATCAACAGGATTACTAAGGTCTAAATATATATCTCTCTTACTTAATATAACCTTATTTATACCTTCTGGATTTGCATCATCCCAAAAGTTATCTTTTTTCTTATAAACACTCAAGTCATCATGTTCTAATCCCATAAATTCTTCAAGGAATGCCTTTTCACTATTAGTAAGTATATTTACATATATACCACTTGATAACTTAGGTACTACAAGTATTCTAGTAGAGTTCTCTGACATACCACCAGATAATACATGTTTCTTACCATTATTCCATAATGGATTATTACTAGGAATAAATCTTACTGTAACTTTAGTATTTCTAAGACAAGATACTAAGTTTTCTTCATTATTATCTTCCTTAACTTTCTTTTGTTTAGGTTGTTTCTTTGTAGACTTATCTTCTGGCTGTATAGGAACAGCAATCTTCTTAGGTTCTACAAAGCTATCATCAATAATCTCTTCCATATTTTAAACTTATTTTTTGTTTTAATTGTTATAATAAAAAATAAAAGAGAATAGTGGTAGAATATACCACCACTCTCTTTTATGTTATACATTTATGCTTGCAATATTGCAGGAATAAATGCCATTGTTCTAGTTGGGTCTAATACTGTAACACCAAATGTAGACATCTTATGAATCTCAGAACCATCTTCATCAGTAGCAGCATTCTCAACAGAGAATTTACCTGTCCATGGGTCCACTTATGTTAACTTTATATTTCTATAAAGGTCAGACTATATCATCACCTTTTTTAAGGTGGGTACTCTTTAGTCGTTGAACCTTCCATCACATCTTTTTATATATAGATGTATAATGGCTTGGATGCTGATTGCCCAATATTTCAGATTTTTTCTGTTTTCTAATTATATTTTTTAAAGTAGTATATTTACAGTTAAATATATTTGCTATTTGATTAACTGTATATATTGTTCTTAATTTATTTATTTGTGAGACTTGATAATCAGTAAGAACTACTTTTCTTGGTACTTGTTTACATAATTTTAATTTTCCATATAAATAAGCATGTGTGTGATTTTCTTTAGGAGTTACCCACTCTAAATTTTCAACTTTATTGTTTTGTCTATTAGAATCTATATGATTTACACATTCTTTATTTTCTGGATTAGGAATAAAAGCCATAGCTACTAATCTATGTATACCTTGATGAGTATATCTTTTAGCTTCTTTTTTCTTTATATTAATATGTAAATAACCATCTTTATCTTTATGAATTGCTGGTTTTTTCCAACAATTATTTTTTGTATCAAATCTTCTAACATTTCCTAAATTACTAACTTCTATATTAGTACAAAAATTAGGAATTGTTCTCCACACTTCTTTCTCCATAATTAAATGTTTGAGATTAATTAAAAAACTAGCACTGAAATCTCTAAGGGATTTCCAGCAATTTAATACCTTTTCATTAGTATATTTCTATATTAAGCCGCAATTTTAAGTTTACGGATACCACTAACTATACTTCTAACCTCTTGGTCTCCTGCAATCTTGACTAATTGAATATTAGGGTCTAATGTTGTACCCATATCCATTATATCAAATCTGAAGGATTCTGCTGGCAATGTACTGCCTGGCATCAAGAGTTTATTTCTAGTTCTATCATCATAACATGGGTCTACTTCTATCTTAATCTGTATTCCATTAGGTGCTAAGAACTCAGTGAATTGGAAACCAGCCTTTAATGCATGTTCATGTAATTCAGAAGAAGTTCTTTCTACTACATGAACAGAACTATTATCAAGTATAAATTGAGTCCAACCACTACCATCTTTCTTAACAGCTTCTGAGAATAAAGTTGCACCACCCATACCAGTCTTAACAACAAACTTTCTCTGAGAGAGAGGAAGTCCACCATCATTACAAAGACCAGAAAGTGCCTCAACCATAGTCTTAAGACTGAAAGTATTATAGTAATATTGATTACCTGCTTCTAATTGTTCACGAAGACCACTACCTTGTCTTATAATGCTACCACCGAAGTCATAGTCAGTATAAGTACCATCATTATGTCTAGTAGATGTACCAAACATTAATGCATTATTCTTATAATCTGAGAATTGTTCCTCAAGTTTGAGGTCTTCTAAGTGAATCCACTTAGTAGTAGTAGATGGCTTACCTGTAGCATCTTTAATAGGTACACCCACTTTAAGTTTCTGTACAAGTCTATTGCCAGGCACTTTATGCTTAATTCTCACAGTAGTCCATTCATTAGACATTCTAGTAGGACTAGAGAATCTTATACCACCTATACCTCTAGAGAACTCTCTAGAAACTGGTGTATAACCAACTGAAAATCTTTCACCTGCAAGAAGTCTTTCAGCAGGAATACCATTGATAGCATTATGACCAAATAGTGTAACCTTATATGCAGTATCTGTACCTCTTTCTATTGGCTCTTCTATAATTCTTAATTGATAAATCTCATTAAGATTACCAAAAAGAATTTCACCCTTAAAGAAATAATCTTCTGAGAATACAAGATAGAAAGGAGCACCATTAATACCTATCATATTATCATCTGCCTTAACAATCTTACCATCATCTCCTATTGCATACTTTAAAGGAACATTCTTCTTATCAGAACCTACAATGTCCCATTCATATGCATCATCACTTGCTAACTCTCTAACTGGATATTTTCTAAGTTCCTCTTCTATAGAAGGTCCTCTATATGAAGCAAGTAATTGAACCATTGTATTAGTCAACATCTGTGGTCCAATATAACCAAGTGCTGCTAATGCGTTACTTTTAGTACAACCCTTCCAACTAGTAAAGGGTGTCATTTGAAATCTGCCTAATTTTCCAGACATATTATATATAGTTTAAACGTTAATCATCACTTTGATTAATCTAGTTGTAATTGATTATTATCACAACAATCAATATGTTTCACAACATATAACAACTTTAAAGGTCTAATTTTGCTCCTTTACCAAAGAATGTATCTTCATTGAAGCCTCCACCAAAACCTCCTACTAAGTCTAAGTTACCATCAGAAGTTCTTTTAGTAGAATTAATTACTTTCTCAAGATTTCTTAAACCTTTTTTAACTTCTTTCTTTGCTTGTGCCTTACCAAGCTTAGACCAATCTTTAAAGCCATCTGTCATAGCATAACAAATAGCTATATTCTTGACCCAATTAATAGGATTTTCTTTTTGATATTTTTGAAGTTCTGTCATATAATTACCTTCATCATCTCTATATGTAGGCTTTGCCATTACATCAAAAATTCTCTGTCTTGTAGACTTATCTACATCAACATTTCCCATTAAGTCTTTACTTTCAAGAACATCCTTCTTTAATTTAGTAGTTTGTTCTTGTCTCTCTTTAATCATTGCCTCCTCATTAGCTTTTGCTTCTTGCTGTAATTTACTATATTCATTACCATAATAATCTTTACAGTTTTTCAAGGCTTCTTTTGCATCTTCAATGTCATTACCATTCTCAATAGATTTATCTACCATTGTGATAGCTCTCTTTTGTGAATAGCCCCTATTAACATAATCTTGATAAATAAGTTGTTTTCTAAGGTTTTCTCCTTTATCTCCCTCCTCAGAAATAATATCCTCATCAATACTATCAAGATACTTAAGCGTGTTCTCATACTGATTAATGATGTTAGGTTGAACACCACCATTTAGTAATGATTCAATTCTCTTAGTCCTTTCATCAAGTCTTGAATCAATTTCTTTATTCATTAGTTTTACTAATGCTTCAGGAGATTCATCCAAGTCTTTAATATCATCATCAGCAAGATTTGGGAAGACACCTTCTTCTACAAAAGCTTTGGCAATGGAAGAGTAGAAGTTAGATTTAGGAGAAGTACCATTGCTTTCATCATCACCAAAGGTATCTTCCTTCTCTTGTATATTCTCATCTTCACTACCTACGCTCTCTGAATTATCCTTAGTGTCTGGATTATTCTCAGTAGTTTCTTGTTTAGTTTCTTGTTGTTCTGTAGTCTCTTCACTTGTAGATTCCTCCATACCCTCATCTTCCATACCTACATCTGGGTTAAAGTCATCATTTGTAAAAAGATTGTCAATACTTAATCCACTCATATTATTCTTCTCCTTTTAATTAGTTAATTAAATTTCAAGTGCAAAGATAATATATATTTAATATATGTAAAACCTTGTAAGTACAAATATAAATTATATTAAGTAATATACTTAATTACTGTATTGTTATTGTTACATTTTCTTTCTTATTTAAAGCTAATCTTATCTTATCATAGAGTTTATTTGTCCATATTCTAGAATTAATTACTTTACCTACTACTTTATTTTCTCCACAAAGTATACATCCAGAAGTTGCATTTTCATCATTTCCTGCATGTATTCTTATACCACTAAATCCTTTCACATTATTAATGAGAGGCATTAGTTTCTTAAATCTATTACTATATGTAATAGTTATATTATAAGTACCAGTAGGTATTGCAGTTTTATCTTTTATTTTTATTTTTGTTATTTCTTGTTCAGACATAGAATCTTTAAGACCTCTATCCTTATCTTCAAGAGTATCACAAAAATAAATATCATCAATAAGAAGCCTACCTATAGTGTAGGTAGGCTTCTTTGCTATTCTATTTAATAAAATCTTCATTATCTTCTACTTTAACGACTTTAATAAAATTATCCTTAGATTCATTATCATTATTATCTTCTTGTTCATCAAGACTCATTACAACAGGTTTATTCTCTACTTCACTTGCTTGTGTTGCTATAGGACTGTTAGGGTAGAAATGATTATATGCCTCAGCCAGTCCTAACTCTTGCATAGTGACTGCATGTGGACTGTAATAAGAATAATTATCTTTATCAGTTAATGAATTATATAATATTGTTAAATTTTTGTCTTCTTCTATAGCTTTATAAATAAGGTCCTTTGTCAAAGGTTGGAACTCATAGTCATAGTATGCAGCATAAACAGAATTTGCACCTCCATCATAAGTCTGAATAACAGATACCTTATCTGTCATATTGTGTTCTTTCATAAAGTCTTCAGTAACATAGTTCCAAAGTCTACCTCTACCCTGTTGAGACTTCATATAATCCAAAAATACTCTTAATGTCATAAAGCCACAACAAGCTGGCTTTCCAATATTAAATACATAGAAAATATCAAAATTTTCTTTTATATATTGTATTGAAGTATTATTATAAGATATTATTCTCAAATTATATGGAATGGTATTACCTTCTTCATCTATAGGACATGTAAAAGCATATACTCCTGCTGGTATCAAAAATGGCTGATTTTTTTTCTATCATGGCATTAAAATCAGCACCAATACAAGGTTGATAAGGGTATCTTGTAAAGTTTTGTCTTATACCTATTACAGGAGACCTAAAATAACAATCATTATCAGTAATTATAAAACTTTCCACTGGTATATTTATTAATACACCTTTCCAATTAGTAGCACCATTAAACTTCCAATCTTCCAATGTATTTATAGGTGTATCTATATGATAGGTTTGTTCTATCATAACTTCATCTTCTTCCAGTGATGAAGAATGGTCTATTAAACTACGAATTATTGCATCTCCTGTATAATAACCTCTATTAGTTTTATATTTTGTAGAACGTGGATAATCTTCTTTTGTATATACTTTATCCTTTACATTTGTATATTGTGTAATATTCTTTAATTGTCCATTTAAATCCCTTTCATATAGACCAATACCATCCTCTATACCCTTTGAGGTATTTATCTTTTTCTTTCTAAGAAGTATCTCATTGTCACGAAGTTCATTTTCTGGATTCTCTCCTCCCATGACTATTCTCTTATTGAATAATAATCCAATTGTTTCTTTTGACATAATAGTAAAATATTATTTTGTTTCTGATAATTTATTTAATATATCTTCTGTTAAAGATTTTCTATTATTACATCTCTTGATTTGACAAGCCAAAGGATAAAGAGCATCAACTGTTTGTTGTAATTTATGTATTGTTTTTCTGTCAGTATCTCTTAGCTCTATTATAAGATTAAGTTGTTTTCTTGTATCTTCAACTATTTCCTTATAAATATCAAGTTGTTTTTGTATATTATCTAATTCTCCACCATTTACTTCTACATTATATTTCCTTCTAGCTAGTAACCAAGTTATCACACTTGTTATTATTGCCACTCCTCCATTAATAAGGATTTCAATCATTTCTTAATATGCTTATATAATATGAATATTAATATAACAATGGAGAATAGACCAATATAAATCAATATTTTTTGTATTGTGTTTAGCTTATTTACAGTCTTTATCGTCTCTATTTTTTGTAACTTAGTAATAGTGTCTGTCTTATTGACTGTAACAGTATCTTTCAAATATTTATATTTATATCTATATATATATTTGTTTAGATATATTGTGTCTCCTTTATTAAACATAAACACACTATCTTTGAAATATATTGAATCATACTTTATCTTATCTACATATTTATATTCTGTATGTGTGATAGGAATTTCAACTATTCTTTCCTTAGTCTTACAAGAACATAATGAAAGAACAACTATAAATAATAATATTAAATTTCTCATATTTTATTTACTTTAATTTAATGTGCAAATATATACAAAAAAAATCTCTTATGCAACTACATAAGAGATTTAATAATTAAAGTTTAAAATAATCCTTTACTTTATTACCAGTATAATCATCATCCATAAACCAAAATATAATTGCAGACTTTATTATCTTATGGTCTATCTCATCAAACCATTCACTAAATAAGTTTTCATAGTCATGATATTGTGCATTGATTGCAATATATATATCCTCACAAGTATATTTGTTATCTATATATTTTCTATATTTTTCATATACTTCCTTTGCATCATTCATACTATATCTTTCACCTTCATATTTCTTTCCATCATGATAGTGATACATATTGCTTACAACCTCATGAACTTTGGTCCTGTAAGGAGAAGATAACTCTTTTATATTATCATCATTCTTTATTACCTCAAGTCTGTCTTCCTCAGTGATAAGTCCTCTTTTATATAATATATCAACTAATTTGCTCATAATTATTCTCCTCAAACATTACTTTCAGTAAATCAATATCATTCTTAGTAAATGTTATTTTTTGATTAAGTATGGACATACTAATCTTACCTTCACCTATATTGAATATACCATAATTGAAAGATTTGCTATCAACTAAACTCTTTGTCATATCAGTAAGAAGACCTTTAATATCCACCTCATTATTATTATCTTTTAACAAGTCTAGAAAACTACTTATTTTGTCAATATTATTATCAACAATTCTTGTTATAACAGGTTTTATAAAGTTAATTATTGGGGAATCAAGAGCACTTAATTGTTGTTTTATGTAAGTCTTTACTACAGTTATAATTTTATCTGTTTTCATAGTTATTTAGTTTTTAGAAATTCATTATATGTTGCATTAGGATGTGTCTTGCTATATTCCTTAAACTCATTAAATAAGTTAAGTTCCATAGTATCTTCCTCAATAATTTTAGCCTTTAACTTATGTATTAAATCTAGTTGTTTATTCAATATATCTTTATTATTCTTCTCTACTTTTGACTTAACGATATTGACTAATTCTTTCCATACTATAGCTTGAATACTATTACTTATCTCTGAATAATTATTATTATTCATCAACTTCTTCTGTTGTATAGGAGTAAGAGTATTAAGTTCACTATCTATTTTATCCCATATAGGAGTATCATTAATTTCCATTGATTTTATTTGCATCAATCTTTGTTGATATTCCTTTGATTTAGCTATTTGTGTATCTAAATCTTCCATATATGGATTATTACCTAGAATAAATTGATTTACTGGATTCATAATATTATTATTTTAAAGTTATCTCAAACAAGTGTTACAACCACAAAGAGGATTATATGTATTAGCTTTTGTTGTTGTAGTTCCTGTAGTTACATCTGCAATAGAAACAGGATAGAATGTACTATTCACATAGTTTACTATTTTACCATCAGCACATTGTCTTCTTTCTCTTTCAAGTGCAACCATACTTTCAGCATTAGCATTTACTCCTTGTATTTGCATTTGAAGTACTTTATCTCTCCATTTATCAGCTTCTGCATTAACTGCAAGTTTTGTTTCTATATTAGATATTCTCTTTTCTACGTCATCTTTTGAATCTCTACTATATTTATATAAACCAAAAGCAGCTTCATTAAGCTTACTTATTATGTTATCATCTGCATCTCTATAACCTTTGTAGATTCTAAAATCAGCATCTATTTGTCCCTTATAGGAACTAAATTTCTCAGCTACATCAATTTCTCTTGCTTTAGCCATATCATTCATAGTGTTTAATTTAAGTCCCCACATTTCATTAGTAAGATTTAAATCATCTTGCCATTCCTTTGATATAGCATCATATACTGTAGGTTCATTACTTGTACTATTTATACCACCATTAATATTTACATTCTCTGGCATATTAGTACCTCCAAATAAACCTAAGCCTCTATTTCTTAAAAACTCAACACCAAGAGCACCAATAGATAAACCCAATGCTGTACCAGCTAAACTCTTAGAAGCATATTCCTTTTTATTCTCATCATGTATTTCCATAGTATTAGTATTTAAATGTTAAACAATTTATTAACACTGCAAAGATAAAAAGAAAAAGGAAGCCAACAAAATCTTTTCAGATTTGTCAACTTCCTTTTAATTATGACTTATTTTTCTCAATATATCTATCTAATTCATCTTTAGTCCATTTTCTTACATCTCCTGCTTTTTTATTACCATTACTAATGAGACCTTTATTTCTTATATAATTAAACTTAGTCTCAGATATTCTTAAATATCTTATAGCTTCTAATCTAGTATATAATCTTTCATTCTTATGCATCATATTATTTATATAATTTAATGCAGTATTAGCATCATCATCTGTAAGATTTGAATTTCCTGTATCTAAGTCATCAGCTATTTTTCTTAGTAATTGAATCAGTAATTTCTTTACCATAATCAACTTTAAACTTAATTATTAATGTAGTGAATAATAATGTACCAAAATATAGATAACCTATTCTAATAAATTCAAGCATATTACCTAAACCTAAGAATCTATGAAAATATATTATCCATATTGCAGATAAACTATATATTATGAATAACTTATGTAAGAAGCAAAATTTTAGGAATTGTGCCCATAATAATATGACTATTGTAGCTATTGTTATTATCAATAACTCAGATACACATACACAAAATCCCATTAAACCTAATATTACATGAAGCATTATGAGGAATGCTGATATATAAGGAAGATACTTGAATGATAACATGCAATATCTACCTAAAATATGGTTTAATTTAACTTCTTTATTCTTCATAACTAATCAAATTCTTGTTGTAATATTCCTAATTCAATTGCTTTATCCATATTAAATGTATATGAATTATTCTTATAAGTTATATGTAAAGTATCATCTTTAACTATAATAGACCCATTAAAAGTCTTATTACCATTAATAGTTTGTGAATCATCTATTGTTACAATTTTATTAGCATCATATGTACTACCATTACCTGCTAATAGCTGAGATTCTGTACCATCTCTAAGTTTAAAATGAGAAGCAGTAAATATATCATAATTGCCACCATTATATATTTCCTTTCTTTCCGCATTTGTTAGATAATTAATTCCACTAAGACTACACGAAGATAAATACAAAGATACTCCATAACTAGTATTTAGAGAAACGACATTTTTTTTATTATTTTTATTATAAATATAAATACTACCATTAGTATTAATAGTGGTACTAAAATAACCATCATCAGTAGTAAATACAAATGGCTTGTTTATCTGAATATTATCGCCACTATTATTGTTTATTCTAGTAGTACTAATAATATTCATATCATATATACTACCATCTGTTGCAAATACTTGATTTGGTTTTTCATTATATGGAGCACCTGCTATAATCTGATTAACACCTTTTAATATTAAACTTCCATTAGGGGTTATTGTTTTTGCTCTAATTTCATTAAAAGATGTTGAATTTATAAAAGTGTTTGAATTATAGAATAAATTGTAATCACCTTTTAATTTGGCACAATTATTTATACTATCAGATAAATTATTTAGTTTATTAATTAAATTATTTATATCAGTAGTAAGTAATAGCCACATTTCTGGCATATTCCATTGTACTAAAGACCCTATAAATTGATAAGTTTCCCATGTATCTTTTGTATTGAGAAATGTTATCACAGCACCTTTTCTTCTATCTTTTGATGGAATTAGTGATATTGCTTCATTTAAAGTAATACTTTCAGCATTATACTTTTCAGTTACATTAATAAAATAATTATACTTATCAAATAAGCCTAAAGAGTTTACAAAGTTTCCTATTGATAATTTTTTATTATAATTATCTTGTGTTATTACTATTGTATCAATATCATTAACATGATATGTAGTAGGAAACTCTGTATCTCTTATAGATTTATTTTTTAAGTAATTTTCAATCCTTTGAAAATCTTCTTTTGTAAAAAACATAAGCTAATTTTTAAGCACCCTTAAATACTCCACATGAAGTAAGGGCTGTTATTATACTATTTACTCTTGCTATTATCTCAGCATTTGATGCACTTGCACTTAATGCAGCAGGAGCAGCTATTTGTTTAACTCCACCTATTGCTGTAGGAGTAGCTGCTGTTATACTTGCATTTACAGGATTAGCTTTAATGTATTCAGCAATCTTAGTAGTAATATTTTGCAAACTTCCATCAGTAGCATAATATTCATTAGATTCTCCACTATGAGTCTTTATACCACATTTAGCATTATCATAAATACCAAGTTCAAGACCTTTGAAATCATTACTATTTATTCCTTTCAGATTTACAACACTACTATCACTTCCAAGTGCAACTCTTCCTTTGAATGTATTAATCTCTCCAGTAAAAGTATTGTTATAACTTAAACCTACATCTGAAGAACTAGATGATGGATGAGCCGTCATATAAGCTGAAATCTTATCTGTTAAAGACGCTACAGTACCATTTGTTAAAAATATTCCATCATCATTATCATAATCAGTATCAATTATAATTCCAGTTGGAGTTATTGTAATTCCTTCGTCAGGAGTACCACCAGATTCTCCACCTTGTGTTGCAGTAGAACTCGTAACTACAAGTTGAGATGTAACAGTAAGGTAATCTGCTACACCATCAATAGCATCTACTTTATTCTCTATTGCTTCATCTATTTTGTCTGTTATAGATTGAATAGAACCATCAGTAGCGAAGTAGTTATTACTTGCTTGATTATTGCTATATTCTGTAGTAATATATTTTCCAGAACTATTAGTATTTCCAATTTTAATTCCTCCTTTAAATAACAATTGAACAGAAGATGCGTTATTTTTTCCACCTAATACCAAATTAGTATTATCAGTATATAAATATTTTTTATCAATACTTATATCAGGAATATATCTACTTGGTATCTTACCATTAGTTATAGGTGCTACTTGAGTATATAATGTAGCATCATCTGTATCTCCTATATGGATGAAAGAATTTTTGCATGATGGAATATCCTTTACAGTTTTATCTCTAAACACTAATCCTTCTTTACCAAGTCTTACAATCTGATAACTTATATTGTTTCCATTAATATCAAACTGTAAACCATCACAAGATAAACTGTAATTATATATTTTGTCATCAGTATTATTATACTGACTAACAGTATTTCCATGAATGCCGTACTTATCTATAGTATTAAAATAATCTCCATATTGAAAGGTAAAATCTAAAAAAACATGTCCTGTATTTTGTCCAGTACCTTTTTTTAAACTTTGACTAATAGAATAGATTTTATTATCATATATACTTTTAACAAAGTATTCAGTAATAGCATTTTCACTTAATTTTGTTATTTTATTAACAAACTTACTATCATCAATACTCTTCTTCAAATCAACATCACTATCAGTATTTTTAATACAACTACCATCAGCACCAATAGTATAACTTAAAGCGTTACCATCATCATTTATAATAAATGCAGTACCACCTTTAGTAGGCAACCAAGAAGCAGTACCATAACCATAATTAATATCAGCAAAGAATGTTTGGTCTGCTGCATCAGTAAGAGTTTGAAGTTTCTTCAAATTAGAAGCTTTAGTTTCATCATCATTACCAATCAAAAGAGGAATAATATGTTTTGATGGAGAACCAGCAATATCTATTTCAGATTTAATAATATCAATATCATTATTGATAGTACCTATTTCTTTATCAATTTTGTCAAGTAAAGTCTCATCTTCCTTGGTGAAACCAACACCTTGCCAATGACCATTATTAAATATCTTAAGTAAATTATCTTCATCTATCCATAATGCTCTTGTGTTAATAGGAGGAAGAACATTTTTTTGTATATTATCTATTATTTTCATATTTATATTATTTATTAATTTGTGCAAAAATATAAAAAAAGAACTACTTAAACAATAGTCTAAGTAGTTCTCTTATAATATCATATTACTTATAATTGTTTGGTGATGAATTTATTGCTGAATCTTGTGCATCACTACAACCATAATAAACTCTATCATATTTATTTGTTTGTAATAAACCTTTATTAAAGTTATCTCTAAATATAACATTACTTGTTGAATTAGATATATAATAAATCCTACTATTAAAATCTATACCATAAATACTACTATTCAAAGTTATATCAAAAGGAGTAAAAGCACCAGAACAAGCACTTATCTTATTAGTATTGAATATACCTCTTATTGTATTTTTTGAAGTATCTTTTTTCAAATATTTGCAACTTGAGAATATACCTCTAACATCTATAGACTTAAGTAATGTACTAAATATATTAAGATTTACATTATAATCTATCATCATACCAGAAAAAGTCTTGCTTAAATTAGTTATATTAGGAGCATAACTAAAGAAATTCTTAGGTATAAGATATGTAACACCATTCTTTATTACAGGACTAATTGTCTTACAATTATAGAACATATAAGATAGGTTATAGATATTTGATATAGGTAATAATAAATATTCTGGTATTCTACCTTTCATACCTATAGTATAAAGTTCACTTTCTGATGTTGCATTTGCACCTGATGCATTACCTGCATAAGAAAGACCATTTGAACTAAATATGTAAGTTATTATTGCATTGGATTGACAATATCTGAATAAGTCTGGAGCACAAATATAATTTAATGTAGGAACAAAATTATTTGTACTTGATTGTGCTAATTCTACATCATTGTCATAATAAACGGTATTTTCTTCTGTATAAGTAGTACCATCAGTATAAATATTATTTCCATCAAATCCCCAATATCCTATATATGGTTTTTTATTTTCATCAGAAGTCTCTATCCAAGAATTATTTTTATATTCCCATTTAAATGGACAATAATCTGGATTTAATATTGGTAATGTAGTAGATTCTCTGACATATTCTTGTAAGTTTATGCAACCACTAAAACAATACTCCATATTAGTTATGTTGTTATTCACAATTTCATATGATTTCTTTGCAGTCAATAACTCATCTAAATTGTAGTTTTCATCTGGTTTTTCTGTTTGGTTTGTACCATAAATTGTTTCATTTGTAACTTTCTTACTACCATGATAGAAAAAATGATAAGGTATACTTGTTATCATCTTACTTCTTTTTGTAACAGAAAGATTTGTCCTAAATAAAAAAGATACATCTTTTAATTTAGTACAATTCTTAAATCCATCAGATGTAAGTTTAATAGGAAAATTAGCTTTATCAAACAATCCTGTAATAGCTGTTAAATTTGGACAATTAATAAACATATTTCCAGGGAAATCAAATGAATTTCCAGTATAATCAATATTTGAAAAAATACCAATACACTGTTCAAGTTTATGAAGATTACTGAAGATTTCAACTGGAAAATTTCCATTAATTGATTTATCAAATCCTTCAAATGAATAAGTCAATTTACTTTGTCCATAATCATTATTAATTGAACCTCCTAATTTATATACATTAGGCATCATATTAAATGAAGAATTATCAAATGAAATAGTAGGTTTATCACCATAATCAGTATCAACACCATTACATCTAAAAGACATAATTAAATACCTAAAATTAGAGTAATTTGTAAGAGGAAACATTGTATGTAAGTCAATATTTCCTTTACCATAACTACATTTAAATACATTATTTATTGAACTTAAATTCTTATTATTACCAAACTTTATAGTTGAATAATCAATAAATTGACAACTAAAGGAAGCGTCTATTGTTTGTAAATTAGGTAAACTTTCAAATACACCTGTAAAGTCACCAAATTTTAATTTGTTTGTCTTAATCCAATCTGAATTTGAATAATTTTCATATAATTCTGCATTTATTGATTTATCATCAGCTTGTATAATATTTTGTATATAAAAATATGTAAATTTTATTATAGGATATGTTTTATTATCAGTTCTTTTAAATATATCATTATAGCATACATAATTTATACCATTTTGTATAATTGAATTTAAATTTTCAAGAGGTTCAAATATACCTGTAGGTAAAAACATGATATTATTATTTATCACTCTTATTGATTGGTCTCCAAATGATGTTAAATTTTTACAACCTTTAAACATATTTACACTAAATACTCTACCTTTTGCCCAATCAAAAGCATCTATTGTATTTGATGATACAAATGTATAAAATATAGAACAGTTTTGGTTTGGACTTTGTGATAATATGAACAACATATAATATACATCAAATGCTGTAACATTAGTATTATAGAATAAATTATTTAACACATTTGAAGTATTTTGTAATTTAAAATTAGTTACTTTCTTACCTTCTTGGAAAGTGTTATCAAACGTAGCATTTGGTTTTACATCCCATACAGTTTTAACATAATTTGTAGCTAATACATTAAATCCATTCCAAGTCAATATATCATCTTCACTACTTCTAATACCTTGTATACTAAATTTTTTACAATCTTGAAATAATGCATTAGGAGAAGTTACATATAACATACAACAACCATAAACTCTTTCAAGATTATTACATCCATAAAATGAATGTTTAAAAGGAACAGGATTTGATTTATCATTTCTAAATTGTACTGATTTCAAGGATGTATTATAACCTAAATTAACATCATTGAGTGCATTCCAATCATATAAGTTCAGAGGTTCACCATCTACATTTTTTAATTTTGTAAGTGATGTATATGATGCATCAAAAGTTGTTATATTCTTATATGATTCAGAACTTATATCTATATATTGTAATAAACTACAGTAAGAAACATCTAAAGTTTTTAAATTGCTACATTCAGTTATTCTAAGTTTATTACTACCTGAACTTACTAACTTATCACAATTATTTATTTTTATTGTTTCTAAGTTCTTGCAATTCTCAATCTGTATACTTTGTAATGATTGTAAATTATCAATTGTAACAGTCTTTAAATTTATATTACTTGTTATTGTAACATTTCTTACATTTACAAGATTACTAAGATTGATATTCTCATATTTATCACAACCACTTATAACTATTGTAGTCAAATTATTACAACCATCAAGAGATACCTCATTAAGATATTTTTGATTTACAAGTTCAAAGTTAGTTATTGCTGAGTTTTGTACTATGAGTTCCTGTAGTGGTATCTTAGGTATACTAAGATTACTTATAGCTTGTGAATTATTTATGTTTATTTTAGTAAGTTTTCTATATTTAGTGTCACCATTACTAAGAACTAAATCTAATGAGAAAGTACCGTTATTAGTACATTTTGTATTACTAAAATCAATTTCTCTTAACTCAGACACAGGAGCTGTATCAAACACATTGCTTAATTTGAAATCTTTATTTATTACACTTGCATTTGACATATCAAGTGTTGTCAATGAAGGAAGTCCACTATATGTTATAGGATTTGCATTTGAAGCACTATCAAATTTTCTTATGTTTATATCTGACAATTTTGTTACTGTATTTCCAAGTTCTATTATAGAAGAAGAATTATCAAAATTCCATGTCAAATCTGATTGTGATTTTATATTACCTAAGTTAATATTTATTGCAGTATTTCTAGGCATGAAATAAAACGATTTAACTTCATCACCAAGACCACTATATACAACAAGTGGTTTATTTACTTTCATAGGAAAATATTCTGTAACAGAATAAGTATTATTATTTAATACTGATGAAACATCATTAGGGAAATTATATATGACTGAACTTCTCCAATGAAATACAGTATCAAGAAACATTATATGTTTTTTCAACCAATCTCTACAATATTCTATTTTTCTACCATGTAATTTACTTAAGAATGAAGTTTTTGAATAATCTTCTTTGTTATCAAATTGCATTAAGTATTTTAACCTATAATCATAATTAAATAACAAACAGCCACATTGTTTTGTTTGTTTTTTATAATATTCTTCAATAAAATAATCTGAGAAAGTAGAATAGCCTTTACTTTTAGCTTTATTATAAAGAAATTCTCTTAAATTACTCCAATATTGTGAATAATTACTTGTAGAATCACTACCATATGCTCTTCTTACATAATAACTATCTATTGATAACCATAATTTATTACTGTTTACAGATATTACATTACTTGATGAATATATACCTGTAGGTTGATTATCCTCTGTCAATGTAGCAGGTTGTTTGAATGATTCTGCAAGATAACCATATGTCTTTCCTTTTATTATATTATTATATAAATATTTTGTCCAAGTATCTGCACCAATATCCAATGCACCTTGATTACTACCACCTAATGCAGTGTCAAGGTCATAGAAATCTATATAATATTTACCTCCATTCCAACTTCTATATGTCTGATTCTTACCAAAATTATCAACTAATCCAAATAACATTGCAACAACAAAATATGAGAATGCACTTGGAAAGCTAAGTGGTATATCCTCTATAGGAGGCATTGCATTAGGGTCAGTATAGAAATTATATCTACTACCTTTCTCAACAAATGCTTCAGAAGTAGAATCATATTTATATTCCATAACACCCTTACCACTACTCATATCAACAGAAGTAATATTACCCTTTTCTGTTGTGTATAGATTAGGCTCTATAGGCATCTGTGATATAATATTAGTCAAGTCCTTGAAGTTTTGATAATCATGTGCATTTTTATTTGATGGATACCTTACCTCAAATCTTGCATCAAGTACAGTATCATCAGATTGCCATAAATCACCTCTTGAAGAATCTAAATTATCAGGAAGAACATTATTTTCAGTTATATTAAGTAATTGTGGTACAGAAGCTGTAGCTCCTACCTCAAGCCAGTTAGCATCAGAATCAGTTTCATTATATTGAACATTATTCATTGAGAATGGATATGTACCAATTTCTATCTTCTCAGTACTATCTTTGACAGTAATTGAGTCAAGTTTTTTAAATCCTAAATTTCTATATGCATTTCTACCTAAGTTAAATGAATAAATACCTAAAGGTGTTACAGAAATCTGTCCTATATCAGTAGTATTAAAACACATAATCAACAATATAGGGAATCCCTCAACTGTATGTTTCAATGTTACTTTTGGTTGTTGCGTCTTTTTATAGTTTGATTCATTTACATTTGATATTGCAGTATTGTCAAAAGGCATTAAATTATTTTTATCCAATACATCTGTACCAAATTCAGTATTTATAAAATTACCTATTGCTGCATTATTACTATGTGAACTATCAACAACATCAGCTTTTAATGTATACGTTTGTTCTGGAAACCAAGTATCTTTTGGTATAAATACACTATCATTAGGTACAGTTATATTAATGTTCTTAACTGCATCTTTTAATGTAGAAGTACCTTGTAATGCAATAGTACAACCAGAAATTTTCACTACACTTGAATTACTTCCATTAGGGTCATAATATTGTATAGGAACATTATCTGCATCTGCAAGTTTTCTACTATCATCACTTTGTAGTTGAACAAAGTTATTGAATGTCCAATCTGGTATGTTACTTACATCAATGAGCATTATAGGAAGACCTATTTCCTTTGCATTGGTATTAAGCTTATTTATATCAAGATTATTACCTGATAATAAGAAACTAATATCATAAGAACCTATTGCTTTATTATATAATAATGAATTTACAGTACCATCTGAATTTCTTGAACAGAAGTTATATCTAAGTTGTTCACCTATTATATCATAATTCGGAGCACCATCAACATATTTTGATATTACTTGATTATTGATGTATTTTATCATTATATCATATTCATCAAGTACTGTTGTATATATATCAAGTGAATATATTGAACAATCACAAAGATAAGCAATTTCATCTTTATCTTTACCACTGTAAGGTCTACCACCAAGATATATATTATTAAAGATTGTATTATCAAATATATATGTGCTATATTCCTTTACAGAAGTCATTACACCATCAATATATACTTTTATAATATAGCCATTAATAGTTTGTAGTTCATCACCAACCATAGTTTTATATTCAGTTTGTCTACATACTATATCAACTATATTTACTGTATCATCTGTAAGTTTTGCAACAGACTCATTATTAATGTATATATCATGAACATCTATTGATATACCTTTAATGATATTACCTTCTTCACCACTACTTGAAGAAGTACTACCCATGAAGAATATAGTTCTATTATCATCTGGATGATAATCAGCCTTAAAACATATTGATATTGTAAATTCTCTCTTTCTATTAAACAAGTTAAAAGTGTTATATTCAACATCATTTAATATCCAAGGACCTAAAGTACCATAACATCCATTACTTATTCTATAATAAGGAAGTCTTGTAGTTTGATTAGTTCTCATACCACATAGACTATTTGAATAATGTAAATTAAGATTTGTTTTTACAAGACCTGTACTTAATATATTTTCTATATCTTGTACTCCTTCAGAATATTGGGTATTATCAAAATGAAATATATTTTCTGCATTAATACTATTGTCAAGAGTAAGTAATGTATTTTTAGCTTGCACAAACTTTATATACCATGTTTTTGTTGCTGTATTATCACCAGACTTAATACTTAGTTTAAGAGCTTTAATATCATCAACATTTAAATCAAGTGATTTTATTGATAAGAAATCTATATTCTCTTCACCAAATGTTCCTGTAGAGGTAAGAAGATTTATATCATCTATACTATAAGTATAACTATAGAATGAAGCACCTGAAAGGTAAGCAGTAAATCTAGTATTAATTGTAGAATCCAAGCTAACTTCAGTAGGATTTAATATATCTTCACTCATATATGTAGTAGCTATAAGAATCTCATCACTTACTATTGTTATATTACAAGATGTTTCTCCACTTACTTCAGTATTATTATCATTTGTAAGATAGAATTTTAATGTATAAACACCAACAGTAGATGTTGCATCTGAAGATTTAATAAGGTCAGTTACTATCTTATTTATAGTGCTTGAGCTTGATGTAGTTATATTTATTTTTTCAGTAATTGAGTTTATTTTGTTATTGTCTTTATACGCCTCAATTGTAAGTGTATAACTACCTATTACACCAGATGAATATCTAATTGACAATTCCTTACCTACTAAATCTTCGTAAGTATAATCTTGATTGTCTACTGAAATTTCTACATTACTTTCAACTACTGTACCATCCCAAGAAGCAGAACCATATATACCTTTATTTTCATCTTCATATGTTGCTGTTACATGAAGTAATCCTGTATGATTTGTAAGATTATCATATATCTTATTAGCACTAAGTAATATAGTAGGATTGACGAATGAAGCACTACCTGTATATATTTGTGTACTACCAATACTTATAGATACTTTCCAATTACCAGTAATTTTTACATCTATATCATTAAGTTTGATACTAAGCCCACTATTTGTTAATATTATTTGACTTCCATTTTCTTTTTCATTTACAGTAATTTTACAAGTAGCTTCTGTTACAGTACTACCTCCAGAACCTCCAGAACCACCACCTCCATGTTTTGCAAGCCATGATACATTTCTCTTTAGTTTATCTATGTCTTCCTCATGTCTCTCAAGTACATCATCTACTGAAGTATAGTTTATTCCTTCTTCAAGTAAGTTTTGATTTGTTACTGAGATACCCTTGGAATTATTTGAGGAGAGGACTTTCCAATCCTCTCCATTATTATTTTTTATTTTTAAACTTCCCATATTATAGTTTAATTGTATATGTTTCTTTATCTGTTACATTATAAGCAGTCATATCATTATCAGAAATTTCAGATAATGTCATATTTTTTACACCTAAATCTGTAAGTTGTCTATTCATATCAAAAGTCTTTGTATTGTTTGTTATATTAACATTCCATACATTTTGTACTTGTCTTGCAGTTACTTTTATATCTATATCACTTAAATCATATCTTATATACATAGGATAATGTTGCTTTAAGTTTTCCTTTGCATTACTTTGACCTGTAGACATAAAATAGGATAATAACCAAGGATTTATTATATCACTTGCAGGTTGTTCCTTATTTGATATTAATTTATATCCTGTAGCTTGTGACATTACATAAGTAGGAGCATTAATTTTATCAACAATTTCATATCTTGCATATTCATTACTCTGCACATATTCACCTTTAGTAACTTGTATAACAGGTTTTCTGGTATCACCTTTTTGTAATTCAGACATAAGGTCTATATTATTATTTATATGATTATTATTATCAATATAACCTGTAGGTGCATCATATATAGGTTTTGATATACTATATGTATGTTTATGTCCACCTATTACTAATCTAATACCATATTTCTTGAATAATCTTGAGAATCTATATAATCCTTTATCATTCAATATATTTAAATGAGAACCTACTCTTTCAGCAGTAGATGTCATGAAACCATATGTAACAATTGTAAATGGCATTTCATGCATATATACTATACAATTCTTACAATTAGTAGGATTATCATTTTTAGTATATAATTGTAAGTCTTTTATAAACCAATCCTCTATAGCTGCATTAGCGGCATTAGCCATAGTTGCATCACCACTACTTACAGTATTCCAATCTTTATACATCTTACTTGATGCTTGTGCTATTTCAGAATTTAATGATATAAAATGATAATTACCATAATTAAATGAATACATTGAATAAATAGGATATTGTTGTTCATTCCATGTAAAGTAATAATTATTATTTATATCAAGTTCAAATGTAAAGTATCTTAATACATTTATATGATTATATTTTGATGTATTATCATTACCATCTGTAAGCTCTGTACTATTATGACCACATAAATCATTATTACCTATTGTGAACATTTCTTCTTTGTCATCAATAAATTGTCTACCATCATAATAATCTAACCATTCATTTACTCTATTTCCATTTTGTGTAATATCACCTGTATTTATAGTAAAATCAAAGTTATTTTCATTATTACTAAGTACATAAGCTGACTTCTTCCATGCTTGATATTCTGCCCAATTAAAACCTTGTTGGTCAGTTGTCTGTATAAAACTAAATGTTTTTACATCAGAATCTGATTTAACTGTAAAAGTTTTTATCTCACTCTTATAGAAACTATTATTATCTCTACCAATTCTATATTCATAAATACCTTTTTTTAATCCTTTGACTATACATTTATGTGTAGTTACCCACATACCATCTGATGTAGTCCATTTAAGTCTTTGATAATAATCTATATATTTATTAATGTCATCAGTATTATTCCTATTATTTTTTGTTATGGAATAAACTTTCTTCCATTCATCTGTACCTTCAATTTTATACTCCAAATACTCATCGTAATAACCAACAGAAATCCAATTAAAACACCTTGTAGCACCATTACCATTATCAGTAGCTTGTATGCCAAATGTAACACAAACATAATTAGGTTTAGTATTATCAAATTTATTTTTATTAGTAAAGAAATCCTTTTTCTCATAAGAAGCTCTTGGAGTATAAAGCTGTTTTATATAATCTGGATAATAATATTGTGTACTATTACCCATATATTCATCATGTTTGCTTAAATCTATATATGTCCAAAGGGCAGAAGTACTTCTTGCGGAATATGCTTTATTACCTTGCTTACAAGGGTCTAACATAAACCATCTTACAAACAACGTGTTATTCCAATCACTATTTACAAGGAAGTTACCTGTACCCTCAGCGGAAGCACCTTCACCAAAACCACAAGCATCTATATATCCTTCTATTATAGTATTTTTGTTCCAAGTATTTCTAAGTTGTTTCTTATTAAGCAGTTCTTTATACTTATCACCTGCACAAAGTAAGAATGAAGATTTACCTTGATTAAATGTAATATCCCATTCCATATCATAACTTTGTACTTTTATAAAACTTGCTTTATCACTATTACATCTATTACCTCTTATTACAAATGTAGAACCTGCCTTTATAGTACCTTGTAAATCAAGTACTTTCCATATATATCCTACATCTGATGGGTCTTCTTGTGAACCATCAGTATACAATAAATGTATTCCATTAAGATTTATATCTGTATTTGATGCATTGGCAAGTTCAATAAAATTATGTGATACCATAGTACCTTCTGTATTATTACCTCCACAAAATACTTCATTTATACACAATAAGTAATTTATATAAACTCCCCATGCTGCATCTGGTGAACCTACAGATATAGGTTCTTTATTATATTCCAATACTCTCCAATCACCATCTGAATCTACTTTTACTCTATATAATTTATTACCATTTGTAAATAGTAAATTCTCTATTTCAAGACTATATAATTCATCAACAGAAAGACCACCTCCACCACTAGATTCACCTGAAGAACCAAGTACATAGAAATTACCTTTATAATAAATAGCTATTTTCTTTCTATCAGTATAAAACAATATTTCACTATCTATTAAATCTTGCTTATTCTTCGTAAAATTAGCAGCTGTATCACTCTTTATTGCTATATGAGTTGTAGTTGGTTCTATGTCAGAAGTATCAGGTTTATCTTCACTATCATCAGTATCATCAACATCAGTAGCATCTTCAGGTTTTTCTGGAGTAGCAGTACTCATTATCTGTCTTCTATAACTATCTGCAACAGTAGAAGCTACAACACCTATTGTAGTAAGTTTTTCAATACCCTTTATTTTAGTTGATAGTTCTTTTAACTGAGTTTTTATATTCTTTATTTCATCTGTATCACTATTTAATATATAAGTATCAGATGGGTCTGCCCAAATAGGATAATTTGTTGTATCTATAGGTGGATTTTCACTTAACCATATATTATTTGTATTTATATCTCCTGCATCATACCAAGTACTTCCATCTATAGAATATTTGAATTGATTATTTTCAATCTTCCAATAAGGAATTGAAGTATTTACCAATTTCCAATTCTTACTTAATTTCCAATCATCATCAAGTATTGTATTTCCTATATAAATAGCACTTATGACAGTGTTATCATTTACATATGTAAGTGTAAGTCCTTGCTTTCTATAAGTAAGAGGTACTTGTAATCTTGTATTTTCCTCATTATCAGTATAAGCTACAAATATATTGTTGAATCCTCTAAGAATATCTGATAATGATTTACCTGTACTTCTTTCTGTTATAGCTTCTACAAATGACTGTGGAAATATCTCTTCCTTATTACTTTTTATTAATTGTCTTATATCTGTCATTTCTTAGTTGCTTGTTGTTTATGTAATTGTTGTCTCTTTATATTTAATTCTTTTTCAGACTTATCTCTGAGAAAACTTAAATTTTCATTAAATTGTCTTCTGTTTTCTTCAAGCTTTGCTTGTTCCATACTATTATCTTCTGGAGTAAAATCAGTAGTATCAACCTTTGCTTGAGCACTAATTTGAGCAACAATAATTTTAGTCTCATTATTTTCTTGATTCATCTTATATTCTTGGTCTCTTTGCTCTTGTTCACTCTGTGCTTTTTGTTGTAATACTTCTTGTTGAGCTTGTTGTTCTTGTTGTGCTTGTTGTTGTGCTTGCTCTTGTTTAGCTTGTTCTTCTTTCTCAATAAGTCTTGTTTTCTCAGCAATAGATGCAGAACCATATAATTTCATAATACTTGAGAATGATAATAATTGATTTTGTAGAGCTGCTTGTGCAAGTGTCTCCATTTGAGAGTTTAACTTTTGTGTAGCATCACTATTATCAACTACTAAACCATAGTCACACTCTGCAAACTCATCTCCATCTATTTCAACCATTTTCTCCATTCCATTAGGTAATATATAAGGAAATTTCTTCTTATTACCTTTCATTGCTATCTTTGCTACTTCAAGAAAGGCTTCAAGTACTCTTTTTTTCAAATTCTCATGTACTATAAATACCCATTCAGTAATATGTGAAGATTGTAATGTACTTCTTTCTACACCACCAACAGTCTCTCTATTACTAATCTGACCTTCTCTTTGTTTTGTAATACCAACAACTTCAGACATTTCATTCTTGATAAACTCAAGTAATTGTATGTATTGTTGTATTGATTGTGCATCATTAGCTTGAATAACTCCTGTAGAGGCATTATTTAAAGATGCTGCAAGTTTTCCTGTAGCAGCACCAGAAGTACCTTCCTTAAATGAATCTACTACATTAAGACCCATTGTCTTTGCATAATAAAGTACTTTGTCTACATCCCATCCTTTTGGTATCTTAGCTAAATCAAGATTAACTAAAGTACCCCAGTTTCTTGCAAGTAACTTATTTAATCTATCATGAATTACATCATATAAATAAGCATAAGGTTTCATCATATCCACCATACTAAATGGTTTATCATCATTAAGATTATAAATAGAACCTATGATACCAAAATGACATCTTGAAGGATTACTCAGTCTATTAAATTGACACGGCATAGGTTGTATATTTACATAAATATCTGTACCTATCTTAGTACCTTCCCATGCTTCATTAATGTATAGTACTTGTTCTTCTTCACCTCTATCTTTGTCTATTACATATTGTTCAGTATAGAAGTTAAATTGTTCATCTCCATTCTCATCATAATACTTTACTTTCTTTATCTTTCTTTTTGATTTCCAAAATACTCTAAGTACTCTTATATTACCTGCATAATCATAAGCCATCATAGTAGGATTATAACCATCAAGATTTAGCATAAATTTATCTTCAGTATTTTCTCCTTCCATTCCATTGTCATCATCACTATATACAACACTTGCAGGAAGTACACCATACATAGGGTCAATATTACCATTTCTATCAGTATTATCTGTACCTAAATTATTAGGAAAATCCTCAATTTTTTTAATATCGTTTTGTGATAATACATCATAAAAATTATCTATTATTTTTCCAGGACTCCAATAATCTTCAATGATAATCATGTCAGCATCCTCAATTTTATTTGAAAAGCCAGATTTAAGTACTCTTACTTTTGTAGGATTTAATCTTTCTATTACAGGTTCACCACCTACAATACCTATATAATATATTTCTTCTCCTACAGTCATTGCATCCATGAAACCAGAATTAAATATTGAAGATATATCATATTCTTTCATATAATGATTAAGTACAAAATTACCTCTCATCTCTCTCATGTCCTGCCAATCATATGACATATAATCTGTAATTGAAGCTAATTCTTGTTGTGCTTCATCATCAGTAGCATTACTTTGAATCCATTCTTGTATTTTATTTGTATACTCTTGTTTCTTATTCTCCTCTATCTCTGAGATAGCTGTAGGATTAGTAATAACAACCCTAAAATCAAATACTCTTTTTGATTCTTCTCCCTTAAGTACATTAAGCTTTGAGTTCATTATAGGATAATGCTGTAATTTAGCTGGTATATAATCAACTTTTAAACCTTCAGGATTTAAAATTAATTGTAAATCCCTCATGTCTAATCTACCATTAAGTAAATTATAATTAATAATTTTCTTTCTTACACTATTTCTACATGGAGAATAATGAGAGTAACTTCTGCTATCAGCAAAATCTACACATTGTTTTTGCCATTCTTTACCTTTCTTATTAAAAGGTAGTGTTTGTCTTGGAAATATGTTATTTATACTCATATTATTCTATTTAATTTTTATATGCAAAAATACATAAAAAAATCCACCTATACTTTAATATAAGTGGATTTATTTAATGTATTAAATGAATATGTTAATTATGATGTCTTACATCATAGTTTCTCTTAAAAAAATCATCATTTCCTATATAATTCTTATCAATAAATTCTCTTTTTGAACCATCAAGTTCTCCTTGATATATAATCATCTTTTGTTCTCTAAATATCATTAATTGAACCATACTCATGATTCTATCTACATTTATATCTGGATTAAATAATGATAATTCCTTTAATAAAGCTCTATTCTTTATAAAATGAAGATTTGGAACAGTAGTTTCTATCTCTTCTCCATTTGCTCCTATAGGAGCAGTGATAGTTACTGGTTTTAATAACCAATCTTTAATTAATAAAAAACCATGATTCTTAATTGCTGGTATTGCATTTACACCTTTAGCAGTATTACCATATCCAACAGTTTTTAATAATTGTCTTTGTTTAAGATATTCTGGTGTATCTTCAAGTTTATATAAACAATTCATCTTACTGAAATAAGCAAATGTATTTTTCTTATTATTCTCATACAATAGTTTACAATTATAAAAGAAACAAATTAGTCTTGCTATTTCATTTAAGTCATCTACAAACATAGGTCTTCCTGTATATTCTGCTACTATTCTATCTGTCCATAAGTCCAATACAAATATAGAACCTAATGACATTGTATTTGCAGTATCATTCTCATAATTATCTAGAGATGCTATATATCTTTCTGGATTTACATTACCATCAGATTGTTTTACAGGCATTTCATATATCTCAATAGCACCCTCAACTTTATTATCTTTAGTAGGAAAATCTCTTATTGGTATATCATTTGTAGGTTTAAATTCTACCTTCCCACTACTATTCATTACTAATTTACCAACATAAACATCATCAAAGAAATTAGGATTATTGTCTATTTCATTTAATCTTTCATTTATTGCAGTTACAGGAAATATATTACCTCTTGTTCTAATAATAGCTTCTTGTGGTGTAATAGGTACTTCTGATACAGTCTTTGTAATAGCATTAATGTCAGTAGAATTATACTTTACTTTATATCTATTCATTAATATTTCAAGTAATGCTTTTACTACATCACTATTACCATCTTTATCATAACAACCTTTTCTATTCATGAAGCCTGGAAAGAAATAGGTAAAGTATTTTCTACCTTGTCCTTCTTTATCATATACATTAGGTATTGCTTCCATATTATAACCCATAGGATTATACATTATTTCTTGTGCTCCAGCAAAATCAGAATCATCATCACCAGCAGTTCCTTGTGCATATATAAGACCATAAGTAACATCACCTTCCTCTACAGAAGGTCTTAATGTTCCATAAAGTCCTAATAAGTTAGGAAATGAACCAAACTCCTCAATACCTATAAGTACTCCACGTTTACCTCTAAGTTTTGATTCATCATCTTTTGATGATACTCCTAGTACTTCATTTAACGTACCTTTTTGTGTATTAGTATCAAGGTCTATATATCCCATTTTCCATGACATGTCTTGTAAAGAAGACTTTAATCTTCTTGTAGGAAATTCAGTATTCTGTGCTGCAAAATCAATATAAGACTGAAACTTATTCAATATACCATCTTTTACTAAGTATTCTTTTTGATATGCAGTAATTAAACACTTTACTTCCCTATTAACCTCCCTTGATTCTCCTAACACAAATCTCTTTGCTGTCATTGATGCCAAAGTAAATGACTTACCTTTACTTCTACTAGCCAATTCTGCACCATGATGACCTTCATTTCTAGCTTTTTCTATATAATTAAATTTAAGCCAGTGACCTTCCCAAAATTCAGGAAAGTCCCATACTCTAAGTGCTTTCTTTCCATCTACAACCTTACTTAATAATATAGGACAATAATTAAGGAAATAATACATATCCCCTGTAACAAATTCACCATCTTCTCTAATATATCCATCATAACATCTTCTTACTTCTTCCCTTATCCATTTTCCATATTCACTATTAGGATTAGGATTAGGTCTTAAAGTACTTACCTTTCCATACTTTTGATAAGTTTTTGCAGTAGGCTTAAAATAATCCATATTTTCATGTAAAGGTGGATTTGTCAAATCTATTATAGCTCTACCATTTTTATCTTTAGGTAAATCTTTTGTATATGGTCTATTTGGAGATATTAAATTTCTTATATAAGGTACATTATTTATAAATTCCAAGAATTGTTCCTGTACTTCTTGTGGATATTTATCAAGCAATTCACTTGTTATAGAAGTTTGATATTTATTTGTTGGTATTAACGATTCCATGTATTAACCTACTAAACGTTTCACTTTTAATAAACTTAAATATCTCAAGAACATAAGATTTATATACTTCGTTCCAATATGTATTTTCTGAATTAGAAGGACATTTTTCTATTTGTTCTATTGTTATACATAGCTTGTTGTCTCCTATAGAAGAAATATAATATAACTCAATGATAAATTTCTTAAATATAGGTGGTTTCTTTGTAATAATATTTCTTTTTACTACAAATTTACCTCCTATGTTTAAGTTAAGTTCTTGTCTGGATTTCTTTAAGTATTGATTTAACACTTCAGTTATATCTTCTATTTGCATAATATATTTTGTTTTAATAATGATATAATACATCTAGCTGTCCATTCTACTAAAGGTTCATCACCAGAAGTATTACAATAGTTACCTACATCCAATATAACATGAACTATTTCATGTACTAATGTAAGATATAGTTCATCTTCTGATTGAAGATTACCTTTTACATTTTTAGCAATTTCAATTAGATACTTTGGATTAGTAGTAAGTCCATAATGACTAATATCACTATCTGGTTCATCTAAAGTATCTACAAATTTAATTGTATACTTACTACCAAACAATTCAAATTGTTTATTATCTAAATCTTCTATTCTCATAATAAAATACCATCATCCATTAATTTTTTATTACCATTATTACCTTTAGCTCTACCTTGTTCTTCAATATCTTTTGCAACACTTTTTTCAGCTTCCATGACTTCTTTTACTAATTGAGGAACTAATTTAGTAGCAGCTACTACAGATTGTACTGTATATTTAGGTTTACCTTTATCATCTTCTTCTGTCAAATCTATGTTTTCAAGAAACATTCCTACTTTATCTAAAGTTTTTCTTGTTCTTTCAAGAAGTAATGATGAAGAAGTTATAGTCATTTTCTTATATAGTTCTATACATGATAAATCTTGTTTAGTAAATTTTGGTTTATTAATGCCATTTGCGTTACATACTTCTTCAAGTCTAGTATCTTCATCAACTATATAATTAAATTCACTTCTTGGGTCATATACATAATAAAGTATTGATAAAAAGTCTAAGAAATGATTCTTATCAACAGTTTTATCTGCATTATACAATACTCTAAAAGGTTTTAATAATAATAATTCATCACTGAATTTTAATTCATAATTATCTATTTTTATAAGTTTCATATAATTAAAATTAAAAACCTTAGCCTTAAATTAATTAAGACTAAGGCTGTATTATAAATAATAGTTATGAACAAGAATCACATTATTATTGTCTTTGGTTTAGGCATTATAATAGCATTCTTCTTTGGTTTCTTTGCTTCAATCTCTTCATATTCTGATATGATATAATCAATATCCCTGCTATCAAGAAGCAATACTTGTTTGTCTGCAAGTTGCATAACAGGAAGAGAATATTCAGTAATAGGATTATCAGTAATTACACCATCCTTCAATGAACCTTTTTGATGCTTTCTATGACCATACATAATAGGATTAATATGTATCATCTGACCTTCCTTAAATGGAGAATTAGGTCCAGCAGCCAATACTTTCTGTTCTACCATAAAAGTACCTTTAGGTATTACAATATCATCTACTAAGCAATCCTCAGTATATGTATTGAAAGTAGTAACTACTTTATCAAATGTTGGTTGTATCTTCTTTGTCTTTATAATTTTCATTATAATATTTCTTTAAATATTTATAACTATCATAGGTAACATATAGTTTACCTATAGATGGAATATTAATGTTAGGTCTAAGGCTAAGAAACTCTTCTTCAGTAAGATTATCTTTAAGAGGCAAACTCTCAATATAATCTTTTATAGTTTTCCAATAAGCCTTATATACTTTACTTACTGTATCTTCTGGTATTCCTAAGCTCTCAGACACTTCTTTAAATATATCATCAAGCATTGTCTTTAATTATAAAGTTAAGCATTAAAGTATAATTACCTCTATCCTCTTTTAGATTAGGTACTATTCTAGGTTCTATATGACCTTCTTTTAATAGATTTACCTTTCTTAACTTACTTATAATGACTTGATAATATTGTAAAGACATTCCTAAGTCTTCTATAATTTTTTTCTTAATGTCTTCACTAAATAATACATTGTCAAGTATTTCATCATCCATGATTTTCTTACCTAATAAATATCTGTATTTACATAAGCAAGCAAGTACATCTACTTCTCTATCAGTAAGATGATGAAGTGGTTCTAAGAACTTAAACCAGAGTTTAAAGAATTGCTGTAAATCATCACAGTCAATTCTTAATAAACTATCTGGTTTCTGCATATTAATCCTCCTTTGTTTCCTCTTTGGGTGTTTCCTTAGATTCTTCTATAGGAGTAGTCATAGCATCTTGAATCTCCTTAGCACAAGCAGCTCTAAAATCAGCAGGGAAAGCATAAGCACTATCTACAACCTTAAATAAGAAATCTAACTTAGCAAATGCTGATTGGTCAGAGAGTTTATTAACCATTGCCTTTAGCTTATTATTCTCTTGGAATAATTGATTTGCAATGCCATTAAGTTGTTCATAAGTAAGCTTCTTTTCTTCCTTATTAACTTCTGCACTCTGCTCTTTAGGAGCAACATTCATTTTTTTCTCCATTTTAAAATTAATTTTTATTGTTATTACTATAATTATCTAAATAAGAGTGATGATGTTTATTCTCATACATTTTATTCCACTCATCTATTGTAGTTTCCTTTATTTCTGTTGAATTACATTCATCACAATAATCTAAGCCTTCCATACCTTCTACACCAAGTATTCTAAGAGATAGACATCTTGCACAGTAATATACAGGCTCTTTATTATATTCTTTTCTTTTGTCCTCCATATTAACTGTAATAAAATAAATGCATTAAATCATTTTTGACTACTATATTTACTACTTGATTTTGAGATATATCATTTGCGTTTACAAACTTACATAACTCATTTGAATTGTAGGCTGATATAACTTTTAATGTTTTTAATAAACCCTTAGTCATATTACCTCCTTCCTCTATTAGCAGCCTTACTCATAGCATTAGCTCTTTTTGTAAGATTAGCTGCTTGTTTTTTTGCAGCAGTAGTTGCTCTTTTAAGTCTTGCTTTATCACTTAATATTTCTTGATATTCAGCAAGAGTTCTAGCGTCACTTTCTGCTTGCCATTGCTGTTCTTTTCTTATTGTCATAATATTCTTCTTTTATATTAGTAGCTCCAAGGGGATTTGAACCCCTACGAGTATTACTACTCATCAGATTTTAAGTCTGAAATGTCTACCAATTCCATCATGAAGCCATTAATTATTTAACTGCTGCAAAGATAATACAAATATTTATATTTTGCAAGTAAATTACATACTTTAACATTATATTAACAGACATTAAAAAAGGAGGTATAATCCTCCTCAAACATAGTGTAAGAGCCATATTGCTCTTAACACTTTAAATATCAATTAATTACTACAAAGGTAATGGACATACACCATTCTCATAAAGAGGTTTCATTACCTTAGCATAGGCATCTATATATGCCTTAAACCATTTTTTTGTTACCTTTAATACAGTCTTCATATCTATACAAATTTAAAGTTTATATAGAGCTACTGAAAGGACTTGAACCCTCAACAACTTGAGTACAAATCAAGTGTTCTACCAATTGAACTACAGTAGCAAGCTACTCCTATAGGAGTAATGAAATAATAAATATTTGTATAACTTGACCAATTAAACCACCCAATATAGTAGCTAACCAATCTAACCAATCCCATTTATTTCCATATAGTTTATCTTTAAACTCTAAACCAGATGCTACACCTAATACACATAGTATAGTGAATACTATACCTATTGGTATAGCATATAGAAAATGTTTATCTCTATTACTCTCTTTTAACCACATTATTCTCATATTTTTCTGACCATGCCTTTGTAATACCAGCACTAGCAAATACACCAGCAACTGCTGCAATATATGCAGCCATACCATTTAAATCTGTATGTATTGTATTTGTTGTAAACACCTCAACTAATAATACTATTATAGGTACTATCAACAATATTATACCTACTATAGTTACAGCAATAAGAAAGAAGTTCTTTGAAGATACTCCAGTATTATTCTGTATAAGTTTTAATATCCATTTCATAGTACTCACTAAGGGACTTGAACCCCTAACCACTTGGGTATAAGCCGAGTGCTCTAACCTATTGAGCTAAGTGAGTATTCATAGCAATTTATTAAGGAAAACTGCTACCTAAAACTATTGCTGCCTCTACAGGACTTGAACCTGCGACACCTAGATTAACAGTCTAATGCTCTGACCAACTGAGCTAAGAGGCATTATAGCACTCCACTTTATTAAGGAAAAGTAGAGTAGAAAACCTTAGTTTAATATATTAAATCTATGAAAACAATCTATAATATATAAGGGATTATCTCTGCCTCCCTTAAGACAAGGACTCTACGACTTCCACAAGGGCTAAACTTACATAGTGACAATGACTAAAGCCTTGGAGTTACGTTGTATTCACATAGTACTCTGCAATACTTTATATTGTAGTTCTTATGGGACTTGAACCCATGACCCACAGCTTAGAAGGCTGTTGCTCTAATCCAACTGAGCTAAAGAACTATTTAGTTAGGGTAGAGGGAATTGAACCCCCACAGACCAAGAACCAAAATCTTGCGTACTACCTTTATACTATACCCCAATATTCCCCAATAAAACCCTCAAGGGGAATACACGACATTTAATATTTATGAGGGTTAATATAAGTAGGTAGGTCATCACTCCTACCTACATTTAATAAGCTTACGCTTTATTAGCCAATTTATTAGCCCACTTCTCTGTATAAAAAGAATAGTAACTATATTCTCTAAGAGAAGGAATTAGTCTTCTAAGTCCTGCCCAAGTAATACTTGGAATACCTATTATTATAAGGTATAAAGGACCAAGAATCTTACTTTGTATTGTATGTCCATATTCATGTTCAAGTACTTGTTCCATATTGAAAGTACCAACATTAATGAATATATTATTACCTAAAGTTACAGCACCTCTCATCACACATTGATGTATTATATTGTCATTTTCTTCATAAGCACCTAAATAATTATTACTATATATTAGATACATTTGATAGATGAATGCAATAATCATCTGTGGTAATTGCCATATAAATAATATAAAATTTTTCATATTCACTAAATTACTTTGCAAAGATAAACATTATATTTTATACTACCAAATAAATTAAGATTAATTAACTTATCTAATAGAATACATATTATATTTAGCTGCATATTTTCTTACATTCTTTATATAACTATTATTATCTGGATTTACATCACCTTTTTTTAATGCAGAACTTCTTCCATTATATTTATATATAAGAGCTGTATATGGGTCTATATTACCATTAGCACCTTTAAATTTTCTTCCTTTTACTTCTGTATTATACATATAAGCTAATCTTGCTAATATTGATAACGCTCCATTTTCAGCAGAGTATATATTATTTTCATTAATACCTAAATTATTATAAATATCTCTAAGTTTTTTATTATCTCCTTTAAGTTTCACTTGTCCATAACCTCTAGATACAGCACCACCAGAAAAAGATTTCATTATATCTACTAACCATGGAATTGCAGTTTTAAGTTTATAATTATGTTTTGGATTGAGAGAAGTACCTGTACCCATCTTACTTTCTTGATTTGCAATGCCTAAAGATAATTCTGCTATATGATTATATGTATCAGAATCAAGATTAAATCTTTTCATCAATTCTTGTTTCTTGTTTATTAAGGTATCTATAAATCTTCTTTCATTTTCTTTATATTCCTTGTTACCTTTTACAGTTGAAACTATTTTTAAAGGTGAATATGATTTATTTATGCTAATATTATAATCATCCCAGAATCTCTTAGGGTCTCCCTTTATGTCTTTGCCGTAAGGTTTATTAGCTACAAAACTTAATTTTCCATCTTTAGCAACAAATTTAGAACCTTTCTTTTCAGGTAATGTATAGACATCTGTTCCAATATCAATATACTTGCTTAATTGATTTAAAGTATTACCTCCTATTCTTACACATCCATTAGATAATCTTTGTTGAGAAGTATTACCAAAATGTAAAGAACTTGCTATATCTTCATAACTTGAACCTTTACTTCTACCTCTTGTAAAAGAAGGATAACCATGATAAATTCCTGTACCTGTAATCTTAGTTATACCTGCTGGAGTAGAATTATTACCTTTACCACTTTTTATATTACCACTTTTATCTACATAAGTTATAGTATTATAATCATTTCCTGAAGCACCAGTACTTATATCATTTGTTTTATATATCAATTTATTATTTTTATCAAATACATTTAATAAACTATTCTTTTTATCTATAACAATATAATTATTATCATGTTTTACGCTTTGTATGACTGATAAATTATTATTTAATTTTTTATCTGCTTCCCATTGTTTTCTTATATTATAAGCTTTAACTCCTTGCTTTTTTCCTATTACTAAATTCTGATTAGGAAATATAATATTATTTTTTAAATTAGGATTTAATTGCATTAAATTATTAACAGTAGTATTATTTGTTCTAGCAATATTCCATAAACTATCACCTGCTTTTACAATATAATTTATATTCTTTGGAGCATATTTTCCTCTACCTTTTTGTAAGTTAAAATTATCTATAGCAGCTTCATGTGCTGTTTTAAAATGTTGTCCACTTAAACTTATATATACTTTTGGTTTAATTTGAGATTGTTTATTGTCTGTAAAGAAATTACTTATTATATCTAAGATTCCTCCCCCTGCATAAGCATTTAATGGTCCTCCTAATGCTTTTTCCTTATTATTTAAGGCTGTTGTACCTATAACACCTGTTCCAATAGCAGGAAGATATTTAAAAGCATCCTTAATATTATTTTCAAAATTAATTAAATTTTGTATGTCTCTTAAATTACCATTGTTAGCTCTATTCTTTAAATTATTCCAAGCATTAAAATAATCTTCACCGTATGCATTTGTAATACCCATTTTATTCATTAATAAATTAATACCTATATCATCTATTGCTTTTTCTAAATCCTTTCCTTGTGGATAAAAATAATCTAAGCCATTAAATTCTTTACGTGTTTCTAACAATGATTGTCTTACCTCATTCATTGTTGCTCTAAATTCTTCACCTAATTTTGAAGCACTTATTTTTGGATGAAATACATAATCATTTGGTAGAAATGATTCAAATTTATATTTTGACATTAAATTAAGATTATCCAATAATTCATCAGTACCATGAGAAGCTGCCTCGTGTAGATATGTAGAATTAAATAAACCATTTTTTATACTATTTGTTAATTTACCATCTATTCCCACAGCTCTTAAAAATGGAATATCTAACCAAGGATTGTACCATCCTCTTATATTTTTATTAATATTATCAGGTACTGTAATAATTGCTGGCTTTACTTTCTTTGGAGCAGATATATTATATCTTTTCATTAGAGGTAACATCACTTGACTATAATAATCTTGTATCTCCTTAGATGTATACTCTCCTACAGGATAATTTTGATAAGGATTAAATTCTTCCATTATTGTAGGTAATTGTTTTGAACTTCTAAAATAATTATTATTTAAATTCAATACTTTATTTTCTCCAAATCTAGTTAAATAAGCAGTCCTTAATTTTTCAGCTAAATTTTTATTATGAATATTTTTAATTAAATCACTATCTCCATTATTTATATTAATTGAAAGATAATTAGGGGAAAAATTCTTAGGAAGTAATGAGTTTTTTGTTACTAACGATGCTATTAAATTTTTAGCTTTATTTGTATTTAATAATTGATTAGTACCATAAGTTCCTAAAGGAATAGCAAAATCTATTAATGTGTTATATAAAGGATTTTCAAATATACCTTCATTTCCTAATGTTGCACTATTAATTAATTGGTCATATGTCATATCACCAAAAGCTGTATTATAAGCATCTTTTATTAATCTAGCATCTTGTGATATAGAACCTCTATTTAATAAGCCTAATGTAGCAGCATTAATAAAATCAATAGTAGTATTAGAGTCAAAATATTTTTTAGCATTAGCATAAGCCATGTCCTCTGCCATTTTCTTAGCTAACATATTAGTACCTTGTATTACAGGAGTATGTTCTCTATCTAATGCTTGTAAATTATAAGTATTGTTATCACTATCCATTAATTTACCATCTACATTGATAAGATTTAAAAAATCTTTATGTCTTAGATTATCTGCATCTACATAGTTATAACCTTTATCCTCATTTTCATTTCCACCATCTTCAAATTTATTTAAACTACCACCATATTTAAGTCCAGGAATTAAAAAGTCTCCAAGTTCATCAAATACCTTTTTTAAAGCTGATTCCCAATCTGGATATTCCTTGCTTAAATTAAAACCTTTTTTTGTGTATTTTTGTTTTAATACTTTATATGCTTCTTTAAGTCCTTTATAATCTATATTATATATATTCCTACCTAACGTTAATATATTAAATAATGGGTCAGGTAAATAGTCTTTATTTGCATTAAAAATTGAAGGAAAACCCAATGGTAAAGCTACCCCTCTATCAGGTTGATGATATTGAGGATTAGCTACAAGTTTTCCATTTTTAAATATATAAGGTTTTGCTTCAGTTATTCTTTGTTGTTGTCCTCCAACAAAAAATAGATTACCACCTTTATCAAACATATTATCCTCGTCATTTATATCATTGCCATACAGCGTATTATCAAAATCTGTAAGTATTGATTGTGTATAACTATAATCTGGTTTAGCTGATTCTATAGGATTATACATTGTATTTAATGAAGGTATAGTAAACGCTGTTCCTGTAGGAGGAAGAGAAGATTCTTGATTTTCTACATTATTAATAGGCTTATATGTACTATTATTCATAGCTTCATTTATTTGGTCTAAAGTAAATCCATTTACACTTGATATAAAGTCTGTGGGTTTAGTGACATTATCATCAAATTGTGCTACTTGATTAGTAGAATCTGAACTAGGTATTCTTGAATCTCTATAACCATAATAATTAGGTGTTCCTCCTGTACCAGTAAACATGGTTCTATAATTACCACCAAATCCTTCTCTCTCCCAATTTCTTCTTCTAGTAAGACCTCTTAATTCATTATCCTTTGAAGCCCACATAGACTTTTGCACATCTTCTTTAGTAGCTTTACCATTCAAATATTGTGTAAGTACAGGTACTACTCTTTTATTGAAATTTCCTGCTCCTACATTATAGGAATAAGAATATAGTGCATCTAATTGTGATTGTGTTAATTTGTTTAAAGCTCCTTTAGGTAAATACTTATTAAAGTCGTTTGCCTCAGCTTCAAAACTTCTGTTTGTTTTCATTGAAGAACCTTCCCAAGTAGCTATATCTTTCTTTACTTTATCTGAAGGCTTATAGCCACCCTTGGCAAATGAATTATAGTTAGAGATAATATCTCTTCTATTATATATACCATTTGCTACTGCTTCTCTTATATATGAAGCTTTATCTTGTATACTTAAATTATTCCACATAAATAATATTATTTAAATTTTACTGCAAAGATATAAATAATTTTTTATTCTTACAAGTGTAAAACAAAAAAGAGTAATAAACTTAATTACCACTCTTTTTACTCCATTCATATTCTAATATATTAATCCTAATTCCTTGCATTAATAAATCAATCATTATCTATACTATATAAAGAGACCCTGCCAGCATTATGGCTTGCTTCCATATAGTAGTCTTATATCCCGTTTATATATTATTGTTTTTCACTCTTGTTATCTCTAGGAATGCTTACCTGTAGCCTTTACTGATACCCTTTATTCTCTCAGTTTGCTGCATTCAAATATAATCCTACTATATTGGGTCAATCTATGGTTTATAGAGTTGATTAATCTCTGCAAGTACTTATATGTTCCTTGTAAATGCAAAGGTACAAATAAAATTTTAAATTATCAAATAAATAAGTGAAAAAATTATTTTTTATTTTTTTTGAAATTTTATTGGAGTTACATGAATGTGGGATAACCACCCCAAACCCCCCCTAGCCTTCGGCACTTTGGGATAATCCCCTGTGACCATTAACATTATTAACATTTAAAACATTAGACTATGAATGCAATTATTAGCAGAAACAGAATGAGTGTTGAATCTTTGAAGTCAATTAACAACGATTCTTTGCACATCAGGGAAAACCCTAAGAAACCTAATAGTTTCTTCTTTGTATGCGGTGAAATCACAGGCTACATCTCAAAGCCAGCTATGGCAAAGATTGAAGCTGGAGGTCAGGCAGCAGACTTGCAATATGCTGAATGCAGCATTGATGATGGTGCAACATGGGTACCTTGCTTAATGGTAGTTGGAAATGGTGTAAAGGACAAATATACACTGTAAGAGACTAAAGTAGGTGTGTTGGGGAAACCCAACACTCTTATTTTAATAACTTATCTATGTAATACTGTTTTCACATCAATACAAAAATCAATAGCATTTTATACTTTTATATAAAACTATTTGTTTTATATTCTATTATAAAATATTATTAATTTTATTAGTTAAAAACATTTAAAACAAATAAACAATTATGATACTACATAATGGTAATAAATATTATAAAAATATGAAAATAACTCATACACTTTCAGCTATTGAAGCTACTGCTTATGCTTTAGAGCATTGTGGTAAGATAGAAGATGTTAATTTTAGTAGAGTTAAGCCAGAAAAGACTACTTTAGGTGAACTTAAGGCTATTCAAGAAATATCTGTTAATCTCTCTATTGAGATTAAAAATAAATTAGAGCAAGTTCTTGATATTTTAAAACATAACAAGAATGAAGAAACTATTAAAGCATATAAGATTATAGATGACTTACTATATTAAGTCAGCTATAGTTTAACCCTTTAAATATTACAAAGAATAAATGAGCAAGTACAACAATTTACTTATGGATGAAGTTGAAGCATTGGTAAATATCATCCTTAGACATAAAGGCAACACATCTTTTAGTGCAAACGACAACAAGAGAATCACTACTGCCTTGGAAGCAGTAGTTGATAATCTTGGTGATGTTGGCTGCATTATTAGAGATAATCTTGAATTAGAAAACAAAAAATAAACATGAAACAAGCAACATTACAAGACCTAAAGCTGGAGTTGTGGCTTAGACAGCGCAACTCTGGCTCTATCTATTGGACTACCAAAGATGGTAGACAAATTTCTATCAAGGATATGGACAACAACCATTTGGTCAATACTATTAAAATGTTATTAAAACAAGAAGAGAAAAGTAATATTCTTAATGAAGTAATGACAACAATAGAGAATATATATTAATATTCTTCTGTTATTAATAACATTATAATTATGTTTTTAATTCTTCTTACTCTTATTTTTTGTCTTATAATTGTCTATTCAAATATAGACAATGGTTTTAAGATAGGAGCAATTATATTTTTACTATTAAGTATAATTGCAAATATATTAGATATAATATTTAATAGAGATATAATAAACCTATAAAACAATGAAAAAACTATTATTAATATGGGCAATAGTAAGTACAACATTACTATGTCTAAGTGTATACACAATAAACTGTCAAAACAAAGTATTTAATAAGAATAATCAAGAACTAATAGACTTGAGAAATTATTATGATGCTGCTGAATTTCTCTTTGACGATATTGAAAATGAGAATGAAGCATATTTTGATGGTGATAGAGGAGATGATTATTTATCTGCAAGACAGATTATTATTAATAAATATCTCTCTACAAAAAATAATCCTAAAATAATAAATAAATAGAACTATGAATTTCAAAGATATTGAATATATTTGTACTGATATGGCAAGAATTGCAGTACTTATTAATAATAATAAAGAATTATTAGATTCTGTAGATAAATCTCTATTAGAAAATGTTATTGACATTCTTGACATCATTGAGAGTTCAATAAAGAAACAGAAATTAGTAAATAACTTATTAAAAACAAAGAAATGAAACATAAATATTTAATCAAGTTTTATAGATTGTTTAAACCAAATTATTATTTAGTAAGAACAGTCAAGTCTAACAAAACTATAAAAGAAGGTATTGCAGAATGTAAATATTTTGCATTACATAAACATATATTAAAATTTAAAGCTATTGCTTTTAAAGTAAAACAACTTTCATAAACATTTAATACTTAATAAAATGGAAAAATATTGTAAGAAAGTAGCTATTTGCTACAATGAAACATCAAAGACTGTCGTTAAGAATGGTCATGTAACTAAAGTTACAAATGCTAAAGCTGAATTATATTTCCTTGAATCAATCGAGGAATCAAAGAAATATAAGAAGAAACCGTTATTTAAGTAAATATTATTGTTATAAGTAAATGTTTAATTCACATCAGGTGTAACTCTTTGTTACATCTGATGTTTAATTATTTATAATATGTATTATGTATTAGATAGCACAAACGAAATAGTAAGAGCTTTTTGCACTTTTTCTGAAGCTAACAACTTCAAAGTTATTAACAATCGTATGGATTGGATTATTAAAAATAAAAAACTAAAATGAAATATTTATCAAATATCTTTTATTATATTACTACGATATGTGGTATTATATTAACTATTTTGTCAGCTTATTGTATGACAATAAATAGTACATTCTTTTTCTTTTTTGTTATGTTTTTAGTGGGTACAATTATTAATATTATAGGACTATATGGAAGTAAAAAATAAAATGGTACTTACAAGAAAGAGAGGGGCTGACTTGTTGTTTGCCCTTAGAAGATATTATAGGTTGAACAACATAAGGCTGTCAAGGAACAAGTCCATCAGCAACATTCAGCTATGTGAGGAGATTATCAATAGATACAAATATGTATTGCTTGTGAGTGACAACACAAAGTTTCTATGTAATAATCCCAAGTACTTGAAGAAATGGATTATGTTCGAGAACCTGAGAAACCTTCAACCTGTAAGATATGAATATTTGAAGTACATTTAAATATTGCTGTTTAAATTTTTTGTTTGCATTTTGTTCCTATAGGAGAGTAGTGATGGAACTATCCATTCTACTTCCTACAGGAGCTTTTGTTGAACATCAAGCTTAAAGACATGGAAAAGAAAAATATCACATTTAAAATAGAAATCCCAAATGGAATGGAGATTGACAAGCAGAACACTGATTTAGAAAAAGGCAGTATAGTATTCAAGAAGAAGGAAATTTCTTATGAGGATGTTAAAATAGGAACCTCAGATGCTACTGATTATGCCAGGATAATAAATAAGTTTGCATCATTTAGAAACCTTCAATTTCAAAAGCTATGGGCACTTGCAAAGCTATTTAATATTGTAAGGTACTATAATTCTAAAATATTTAAAGATGTTAACAAGGGATTTAGCAGTAGTAAAGAAGGCTATTATATAGCCTACAATGCTGATACTCGTGTTTTTGAAGTATTACCTGCAAAGTGTTATACTGGCTTTACTCCTCTTTTCTATCAGAAAGAGGATGCAGAGTCAGTGGTTGATAACCCAAACTTCAAGACCATATTGAGAGATGCATTGTATGAGGAATGGGTGAAGAACTTTATGCTTTAGTTACACTTTCACAACATTTTAAAGTGTATGATGATAATAATTTATCTGTCATAGAGACTGCAAGAACTGTTAAGACATTAAAAAATCAGTAAACGGGTTATATTAAACTAAGTTCAGTCCATAAAGAACATTTGACTTTTTAGGGAAATTTTCAAGAAGAAAACTAACTGACTTTCTTTACATAACAGTTTCTTTCAAATGAAAGTAAACTGTTAACCTTTTAATAAAACATTCATAACAATGAAGGATAAGAAATTACATGGCATCATGAAGCATAGTAATGAGGTCACAAAAGCATTTGTCGATAAATACAATATGACAAATGCAAAGGAAATTGCAAAGATAAACCAAGTCACAGATTTACTTCTTTCAATAAAAGACAATGAGAGGCTTTTTGTTCTTATGTCATCTGCAATAGATTTTGCATTGGAAACAATTAACGAATTAAAACATTATAACAAAAATAAATATTATGGATATTAAAGTTTCAGTAAACATTAAGGAAGGTGGAGTTGAAAAATCAGTAAACTTCACTGTAAAACCAAAGGGTATGAATCCAACAGACATTAACTTCAAGATGTCTCCTTCTCCTGTAAGAATAAGAGTGATTAACCTTACTACGGAAGCATATAACTATATGACTTCAAAGGAAAGTCCTGAATGGATGAAGTCTGGAGATTGGGTAAGAATGTCTAAGGTTAAAAGACTTGAATGTCATTTAAATAGACTTGCAGAAAATTTCTGTGGTGTATTGGACAGCTATCAAGTATTTGATGAATAATGTGTCATACGAATATATTTTAGTTAATTTTACTTTTTGTTAGAGTATTAAGAGTATTTGTAATAGAACTGTCTGTGAAGATAGTTCTATTAGTTTTTTACTAAATTATAATGTCATGATAATATTTATTTCATCAACAATCCTATTGTCATTTATAGTACTGTCTGTCTATAGACCATATATAGAGATACATCATTGTATCAACAGAATAGAGATATTATTATGGTATTATAAGAAAGACAATAGTAAACTTTATGACACCAAGATAAGAATGTGTAGGAAATTACTTACATATAGATTACAACATTTATTATAGCAACAAACAATTAAAATAACATAAGATGAAAAATAATCAATTAATTAACATAGCAGAGATATTGGCACAGATGCCAAAAGGTACTGTTTTATATTCCCCTATGGTCGGGAAGACGAACTTTGGCTATCTTTCAGATAATGAGGATAGCGTGGAGGCAATTTGGACGGAAAACAAGTTTGGAGAATACTCTTTTGACAAATACGGCAGATATACCGCAGGTGGTGAAATGATGCTCTTTCCTTCCAATGCCATGAGGGACTGGGGTAAGTTCGCCTGGAAGAAAGGCGATGTGCTGGCTAACAATGAGGGTACATGTGAATGTGTCTTTGAAGGCTGGTATAATGATGACTATACTCAATTCAAGGCAAAACATTGGTTGAATAGCAGGAATGAGAATAACATCAAGTATCTGTCAGAGAACCAGCCTTTGACTTCTTTGTTCATGAAGGAAGATGAAGAGTCAGGGGAATATTTCCTCAACACCATTGAAGAGAGACTTGGTGGCAAACTAAACATGGAGACCTTGGAAGTAGAACTTATCAAGCCTAAGTGGAATCCAAAGCCATTTGACAAAGTGTTGGTGAAAGATAACAATGACAATCATTGGAAATGCGACATTTTTAGTCACAAAGATAGTAATAATTGGTATGTTTGCGTTGATGATGACTATAAGCAATGTATTCCTTACAATGAGGAGACAGCAAAGTTGATTGGTACAACAGATAATTGGGAGGATTGATTATGTTAGACGAAAAGAAGATGGAAGAAGCTGCAAGCACCTATGGTGCAAGCAACAATTGCCAAATCATAGGTAGAAACTGGAAAATGTCATTAAAACCTGAATTGAAAAATGCTTTTTCAGAAGGTGCTCACTGGGCAATCCAAGAGTTCTTGAAAGACCTGTGGCATCCTGCTGGGGAAGAGCCAGAAGGATATGAACAGTGGATATTGGTTCAATATAAATATGGTGGGTTCTCCTCTGTATTCCAAATAAAAGAAATTAAGTTTTGGAAGCACTTTGTTGAAAAAATATCAATAAAACATTGGTGTTACATTGATGATTTGTTAGAGCAGAAAGGAGGTGAGAAATGATTTGGACATTGATTAAGCGTTTCACTTGTTATTTTGTTTTGACATTTGTCATGTTACAGAATTTGATTGAGTATACAGGAGTGAGCAGTAGCTCATTATGGAACATACCATTGGTGTTTGCATGTGCTATGGGTTCTTCATTTATTTGTGACAAACTTGACAAGATAGGAGGTGAGCAGTGAAGGAATATAAGGTTGGTGAAGAAATCATCTTGGAGGTTAAGGAGAATACATTTAACAACCCAAAGCATCCTTGCGAAGGGTGTTTCTTCTTTGACACACCAGTGAGGGGAGCTTGTTTCCTAATGTGTGAAAGCGGTAATCGTTCAGATGGCAAGAATGTAATATTCGTTGAGAAAGGAAAGTAAGTATGAAACAGAAATATATAAAGGATGATATTGTCTACATTGATGGTAGTATACGAACTATAAAACAGAGTGATGATTATTATGCCACTTTTTATAATGATAATATTAAGTGGCAAGAAGTAAAAAATGTAAACGATATAAAAGGCATTCCTATTACTCCAGAGATTCTTGAAAAGAATGAGTGGGAACTTAGAAAACATCATAAAAGGCAAAATTATGATGATGTTGAATATTATGAATACCATAATCCATCTTTAGTATCAATCCAGTTAAGATATTATGTTGAAGAGAAAACATTCTACCCATTCTGTTACAATAATGAAATAGAAGTTAAAGGGGGCAATGCTATAAATTGGCTTCATCAACTACAGCACCTTCTCTTTGGATTAGGTTTAGATAGTAAAATAAATGTTTAACAGCCTTCGGGCTAAATAGTAGTAATATGAAAGAAAAATTTAATTTTGGTTGTGCTATTGAGCACTTAAAGAAAGGTGAAGCTATTCGCCGTAGTGGTTGGAATGGTAAAGGTCTGTTTGTTGTCAAGCAAGTTCCTGCACACATTACAGGTGACATCATCCCTAAGATGCAGTCTCTTCCTCAGTCGGCAAAAGACATCTTGATGAAGCGTGAGAATCCACACATTGACTATACTAATCAGATGCTGATTATCAACCCCGATGGTAGAGCTGATTCTTGGGTGCCTTCTGTATCAGATGTGTTTGCAGAAGATTGGGAAGTAGTAACAGATTAACTAACCACCTCTCCTTGGTGACAGCAGGGAGAGGGCAAATAGAAAGAGGTATGAGTACACAAATAACTATAATTATTTTAGCTTGCATTATAGCATTCTGCTATCTTGTAACTATGTTCTACAATTACAAGTGGAACAAAGAGAAAAGTGATATATTGAATAAGATTAATGAGTTATACTGGAAGATAGACAGTGAGACTGAAAGAGTAAACAGCAATACAAAACAATCTATTCTAGGGCTAAAAGATTGGATGAAATCAGAATTTATTTAGGAGGACAAACAATGACAAGAGAAGAAGTTGCTAAGTTATTGCCTATCTTGCAAGCTTTTGCGGAAGGTAAAGATATAGAGTTCAGAAGAAACTCTAATGGCATGAAATCATTATGGTATGCTGTAAGAGATGAGATAAATCTCGAAAATAGCTCTGATTATGAATTTCACATCAATACCCCTCCTACCTACCGTCCTTTTGTCAACAAAGAGGAATGCTGGAATGAGATGTTGAAGCATCAACCTTGTGGATATTTGCTTGACAAGAAGTGTGAGGACATAATACTGGTTACTGGCATTGATAAAGAAAAAGATGATATAAGTATTTGCGGAAATAGAGGATGGGACTATGAGGGGGTAATGGAAAATTACACCTTTGCAGATGGCACTCCATTTGGTATAAAAGAGGAGGAATAGTTATGGCATGGGTTGGAATTAATGGTAATGGAAATGAAATCATTT
>ERZ808258.28-NODE-28-length-106471-cov-4.105398_pt1 | contig 106471 bp, 120 predicted proteins | sample MGYA00521280_ERZ808258 | MGnify/ENA primary metagenome ERZ808258 (study PRJEB31516, sample SAMN03275585) | gut metagenome | biome: mammalia-associated habitat; material: feces | host: Papio cynocephalus | place: Kenya | collected 2012-07-19 ...
TCTATAATTGATAATGAGAATAGTCATAAAATAATAAGAGATATGTGTGCGAAAAACTATGCGCAGCGAGTTGATCAAGATACATACGAATTCGATCTTGATTATGGCTATTGCCAAATTATTGATAATGGCGATAGGTATAATTTATATGTTACTTCAAGTATTCGATAAGGAGCTATAATTATGGATAATAACGAAAATATATCTTCGAATACAGATACGCAATATAAAACAAAGTTTTGTATGTATTGTGGTGAAAAAATTGCTTTTGATGCAGTTATCTGCCCTAAGTGTGGCAGACAAGTAGAAATGCTAAAATATGAACAATCCAAAAAAGATGATACACCGATTATTATTAATAATAATACCAATGCTAATGCAACAGCAAAATCTACTGCTATAGTAAAGCAAAAGAAGCGTTATACATTTTTTTCATTTTTATTTGATATATTTATGATATGTATAACAGGTGGTCTTTGGCTTATTTGGATGATAATACGATCACAGAATAATTAAGGAGTTAATCTTATGATACATATTATTTCAGGCAATTGTACTGGTAAGACAAGAAAGCTTATTGAGCTTGCAGCAAAAGATCCAAATAGCATTATCGTTTGCAAGAATTCTGCTGCTATGATAGAAAAAGCTAAAGAATATAGACATTATATAGAAGCAATTGATTATGAGGCTTTTGATCATATCAATGATCCTTCATATCCATATATTGGTAAAAACTATTATGTAGATGAGCTTGAAGGATTATTGTTTTATATGTTTCATGAAAATGTAGTAGCATATACATTAACTAATGAGGATCAATAAGATGTCAAACATATTTATTCCACAGAAGCTTAAAGTAGGTTTTAATAATAGAGATGGCACATATACAGGAAAACTTGCTTATGTCATTTATTATGATAATACAGGCAAGCTTCGTAAGCAAATATCTTGGGAAAATTGGCGCGACAAAAACATAGAACCTCTTGAAATCGATAATACTCCAATCTCAGGTTTTGTGTTAAACAAGAAAGTCGGTGGATACCAGGACTATTATAATATGCGTCAGACTTATATAAGAGTTTATGATCCACGCGATTTCGAATTCGAAATTACTGTGCCTAACCTCTTATATATTCTGGAAAATACTAGTTCTATTAAAGGCAAAGGGCTAGAAGGAGATTTTGTATACGGATGGGACGGTACGGATCTTCTGCTTATACCAACATCAGCTCCAGAATATAAGGAACTTACGAGTCGAGCTAATATATTATATAATGACAAATCTATATCTGCTAGAGATTTAAAAGTAGGATATACATATTATAAGGCAGATGGTACACCACTTGTTTATATGGGCAAAATGTATACATATGAAAATCGTGAAGCATTTTGTTATCGTGAAAGACTACCGTATTGGTATACTTATCAAGTAGGAGAATGGAGCGAAAATATCGATAATACTTGGCATGACGATATTTTATCAGAGATAAATAATACCAGAGATTATAAAGCAGATTATAAATATAAGTCTGAACAAAGCAAAAAGAAAAAATTTGTATTTTATAAGCCTAGTGAAACAAAATTTCATAATGCTATTATGACATATAGCTCATTGCCAAAGAATTTTGTATATTCTGTAAGTGAGAATCCGTGCCTTGAATATCCACAATATCTCGATGTGTTTGAACATGATTCGTATTTTAACGCTATAGATTATAGTGCTACTAAAAAATATATATGTCCATTTGAACGTTTTAAAAAGATAATTAATGATCTTATACCAATAGATAGCAGTAAAAAAGATTTGGGCTATTGGTATAAAGATAAAGAATATTTAGAAATAGATGCTACAAAATTTAATAAACGTTCATATGATAATATTTATGCATTTTATTATTCAGATAGCAACAAGTATGTTTGTTATAATAAAGCGCATGGTAATGACAGAATTACCATACTTGAAACAGATTCAATAGAAGAATTATATGATTTTATTAAGCCGATTAAATATGATAGATATTTAACTAATGGAAAACAAATGTTAACAGAGAGAGGATGGGAGAAATGGACAGTGAAAGAGACAACTATGTACTTCGATTGATTGAAAACATAAAGACGAAAGAAAAGGATTTAGGGGAAAAACCTACTTTCAGTCCTAAAACGACTTGTATTTTTACATTTAATAATAACAAGATAAATATTCATACGTTAGATATTGGCAATGTGAATTTTTATCTTGTATATTTTAATTCGTTGTATTTGTCAGCAACAAATCTTAATATTGATCCTATGACAGTAATATACGAAGGCTTTAGCATTGATAATTGGATGTATGATCTACATCAGCGTGCAAGTATGCTTGAATGGACACAAAAGTCCAATCAGTGTACTGAATTAAAAAGTCAGCTTGATAAGTTGCTTTCTGAAGATAAGCAGAAAGAACTTCAGCTTAATAATATTGCAGATCTAATTAAAGGAATTTAATATGGGCAATCGTTGCAATCATTATATTATTATCGGTTTTCCTGGCGTAGGAAAAACCACAATGTGTAAAGAGAATCTTGATTGCATTGATCTAGAGTCAAGCGCATTTATAGTAGAGGGCAAACGGCACGAAAATTGGTATAAAGAATATGTGAATACCGCTATATATCTTTCTAAGAATCATCATGTTTTCGTTTCTAGTCATGATGTAGTCCAAGATTATCTTGAAGAAAAACGATTTAGTTCTATGCCAACTATGATTATTGTATATCCAGATAAATCTTTGAAAGATGAATGGCTAAAAAGATTAGAAAATCGATACAAGACAGAAGACTTATTAGATAGATTAAACAGACAATATATAAACAATTCAGATAAAAATAAGCGTGCATTAGAATATGTAGAAAAAAACTGGGATTCTTGTATTGAAGCAATTGAAAAGCGTCAGTATTTTTACAAGCTCAAAATAAACAGTATAGATCAGGCCAATAATCTTGAATCTATTTTAGAGAAATCAATGTTATACATTGATAAACGTCAAAGTATGTACGAAGAATTTGATAAAATATTTGATAATGGCAATACAATAAAAGTAGATAATATTTGCAAAAGTTTAAATTTTTAAATAGAAAGAAGAATAATATGATTTTAACTAATCAGACAATTAAGCCTCGTTTTGAGATCGTTAAGGACGAACATAGAAAGAATCCAGATGCAAATATCAGCATGCCTGTAAGAAGTACTATGGCTTCGGCAGCATGTGATTTCTTTTCTCCTATTACAGTGAGAATTGAGCCGGGAGAGTCCTGTATGATCTGGAGTGATCTGAAGGCCATTATGAATTTCGATGAAGTGCTCGCAATCTTTCCGCGTAGCTCTCTTGGTTCTAAAGGCATTATGCTTATGAATACTGTTGGTATCATAGATGCCGATTATGCTAATAATGAAAAAAATGATGGAAATATTGGCTTCAACCTTTATAATTATAGCAAGGAGCCATATATTATTAGAGAAGGCGACAAGCTTGTACAGGGCATTCTTATGAAGTATGCTCCTATCGGAGAGGAGAGCCATCAGACTCGTACTGGTGGCTTTGGAAGTACTGGTAAGTAATGACTCCGAATTATATCGCTATAAATGATAAGTTGGAATCAACGAAAAATCATTTATTGGATCTTCGAGAAATGATGCTAGACAGTGATGAAAAATATACGATTCAAGATCTATATAGTTATATCGATATTCTTATAGATCAGATGGTCGATATAACCAATTTACTATTAAATATACATGGTATCTAAGAAGAATCAAAATATAGCAAGACGTACTTGTAATGCATTAGGCAATTCCTTTGATACTATCAATACTTCAATAGAATTGTGTAAGAAGTGTATTGACGCGAATATGCTTGAGAACGTAAAACAGTTGCTTGATAATACACAGCAAATTCTTTTTACTGCTAAAGAGCTTTCAATTGATTCACTTAAATACATTGCAAATATAGAATAATCAAACGAAAGGAGTATATATGATGGTTACATTTAAGAAAAATGAAAACATCTTTGATAGTGATGCTCAGGTTATTGTTAATCCTGTCAATACGGTAGGTGTTATGGGCAAAGGACTTGCGCTCGATTTTAAGAATAGGTATCCAAAGATGTTTACAGAATACAAGAAAGCTTGCCAGTATCATTTGATTGATATTGGCAAGCTTTATTATTATCCTGGCAGTAAGTGTGATGAGCGCGACATTATTCTCTTCCCTACTAAGAAACATTGGAAAAACAAGACACTTGTTTCTTATATTGAAAAGGGACTACAAAATTTCGTAGAAACTTATAAAGATGTAGATATACATTCTGTAGCATTTCCAAGAATAGGATGCGGACTTGGCGGACTTGATTGGGATAGTACAGTTAAGCCGTTAATTATTAAGTATCTTTCATCGCTCGAAGATCTTGAGGTACAGCTTTATGAGTAAGATCATTATAAAAACAGATCGTACCTGTTCAGATCCTATTAGACTAATAGGAGAAATGGCAGGTGTTTGTTATGGCGCAGATACAGAAGATATAGAAAAGAATTTTAAGCGCGGCATGAACTGCCTTAAATCTCAGCATGGACGAACGTTTGAATTCCCAGATATTTATATGGTTCTTGAAGGTTATTCTGCAAGAGTTATAAGAGAATTTTATACTCATATAGGCGGATCACCGACAAGACTTCAATCTAGTACTCGTTATATAGATTATGCTAAGAAAGGATTTGATTATATGATTCCTGAGAGCATAAAAAATATACCTGAAGCTTTAGCTAGATATAAGGCTCTTATGCAAATTATAAGAGAAACAGGTCAGCAGCTTGAAGAACTTAATATACCTAAAGAAGATGTGGCAAATATACTTCCTCTTGGTATGACAACCACTGTAGTTTGTAAAATCAATTTAAGAACTCTTATAGATATGTCTCATCAGAGAAAATGTAAGAGAGCATACTGGGAGTTCAGGAATTTGTTTTCGGATATTGAAAATGCACTGAGTGCTTATTCTCCTGAATGGAATTATATCGTGCAAACTTATTTTGTACCAAAGTGTAAGTATTTAGGGCATTGCCCAGAAGAACATCCGTGTACTGAAGATAATAAAGAAAAGTAAAATATGGAATCAAAATTCACAGATATAACAGGTCTTATCGAGAAGTTATCTAATGAGCTTAAAGATATTAGTACATACCGCAAGGAATGTGAAGAAAAGTTAAGCAATGCAGATAAGATGATCGTAGATATACAGCATTGTCTTGAATTTGAAAAGTTGAATGCAGTCGAACTTGTTAAGATAGCACTGAAGTTAAAAAGTACTGTCATTAACCGTCGATATTATAAGAATGAACTCGATCTTATTAAGTCTATGATGGGAGCCGATGGGAACATCGGCAATACAATGACAAGACTTAATCTGGTTCGGGATGCTTATAGCAAACAACTTAAGGAGATCGAGTCCCTGAAGTATTTTCCTCGGGCCGACGCTTCTCTCTTCTCTCCTGAGCACGTATATAAGCCAGGAGAAATTAAGCCAAGTACAAAATCAAGCAATGGTAATTATGGGAAGACCATAACTTATACAGACAGTAAGGGTAATACGAAAACTATTTATAAGAATAAGTATGACCGTCTGGACGCTAAGTTAAAACAAATCAGCAAGGAATTTGCTGGTAAATCATAACTGAAGAAAAATATATAATATTTTTCTACAGTGTGATTAACAGACTACTCAAAGATAAATGAATTTAAATTGAGTAATATCTCAACTACCTTATAGGATAAGGTGAAAAATATTATATAGATAGTGAGATATTCTAAAATAATGGAAACAATCGTAATTAAACGAGATGGACGTAAAGTTCCATTTAATAAAGAAAAAATTGTAAATGCTATTAAAGCAGCATTTGCAGATAATAATCAAGAAGATTCTACCGGTATTTCTTTAAAGATTGCCGATTCAATTGAAGCCATGAATGTCAATGAATTCGATGTTGAAGAAATTCAGAACATCGTAGAAAATAAGCTTATGGCTTCAAAACATAAAGATATAGCCAAAACTTATGTTGAATATAGATTTTTGCATAAATTAATAAGAGAAGCAAATACCACAGACCAAAGTATAAAAGAATTAATTGATGGCACTTCAGATTATTGGAATAAAGAAAATTCCAATAAGAATCCAAGGGTTGTAACTACTCAAAGAGATTACCTTGCCGGGATAACAAGTACAGATATTACTAAGCGTTTATTATTATCTAAAGATATAGTTGATGCAGATGAATGCGGAATATTACACTTTCATGACAAGGATTATTTTGCCCAAAAATCGCTTCACAATTGCGAGCTTATAAATCTCGCAGATATGCTTCAAAACGGGACTGTAATAAATGGTGTTAAAATAGATAAACCGCATAGACTTATTACGGCTGCTACTATTGCAACACAGATTATAACAGCAGTTACTAGTTCTTCATATGGTGGAGCATCAATAAATTTATCCGATCTTGCGCCTTTTGTAAGAGATAGCTTTTGGATATATTTTGAAAAATATTTAAAACGTGGTTTTGATGAAGTGTCGGCACAAAATTGGGCACAAATCGATACCAAGAAAGAAATTGAAGACGCTGTACAGACTTTTAACTATCAAGTTAATAGTATGACAAATACTAATGGACAGGCTCCATTTCTTTCAGTATTTATGTATCTTAATGACAATATAGAATATCAGCATGAAACTGCACTATTGATTGAGGAATTCCTGAAACAAAGAATATTAGGTTTTAAGAATGAAACTGGTCATTATGTGACACCAGCATTTCCTAAACTTCTTTATGTTCTTGATGAAAATAATATAACTGAAGATTCTCCATTTTGGTATTTAACTGTATTATCTGCTAAGTGTACAGCAAAACGTATGGTACCAGATTATATCTCGGCAAAAATTATGCGTAGAGATAAGGTAGACCAAAATGGTAATGGTAATGTATATGCTTGTATGGGATGCAGAAGTTTCTTGACACCTTATATTGATCCAGTAACAAATGAGCCTAAGTATTGGGGCCGATTTAATCAGGGTGTCGTTACAATAAATCTTCCAGATATTGCGTTGTCATCAGGTAAAGATATAGATAAATTCTGGAAATTATTTGACGAACGCATGGAACTTTGTCATAAGGCATTACAATATAGACATGAAAGACTTGCACTTGCTACATCAGACGTTGCTCCAATTCTTTGGCAGCATGGAGCATTAGCAAGACTTCCTAAAGGCGCATCAATCCATCCATTGCTTCATGGCGGTTATAGTACATTATCACTTGGATATGCAGGACTTTATGAATGCGTAAAGTATATGACTGGAGAATCTCATTCACACAGAAAAGGAAAAGAGTTTGGTTTAAAAATTATGCAAACTCTTAACAATAAATGTAATGAGTGGAAAAAGAATGAAGATATTGCATACTCTGTATATGGGAGCCCTATCGAGTCAACTACCTACAAATTCGCTAAGTGTTTACAGAAGCGTTTTGGTACAATTAAAGATGTAACAGATCATGATTATATAACTAATAGCTATCATATAAATGTTCGCGAGCATATAGATCCATTTGAAAAATTAAGGATTGAATCAGAATATCAGAAGTTGTCTCCAGGAGGCGCGATTTCATATATTGAGTGCGCAGATCTTACAAATAACATTGATGCTGTTCTTGAAATTATCAAATACATTTATGATAATATAATGTATGCTGAACTTAATACTAAGAGTGATTACTGTCAGATATGTGGTTACGATGGAGAAATTCAAATAATCGATAAAGACGGTGAGCTTTCATGGCATTGCCCTAATTGTGGCAATGAAGATCAGACTAAAATGAATGTCGCCCGCCGAACTTGTGGATTAAATTAACTATATAGTCCACTTTAAATTGGTTAAATTGCGGGAAACTCCCCATAATACTAATTCGCTACAACAGAGTTGGAAACGACAAATGTGAATGCGGTACGAGTTTAAAACTCAATAGTTTTTTATAAAGATAGAAACCATAAAAAGTAATTAGTGTAGGGACAACCGAGTGTGCAAGTCACTCAGACGCAGCAAAATTCCTTAACAGAAAAAGCTGAAGGAAGATGTTCAACGACTATAATACCAAATAATTATTTACTTATTATATAATAATTTAAAGAGATATGTTCTATGATAAAACCAATAATAGATTATAAAGGATATTTTATATCTGATGATGGTAATGTATACTGTAATTTAGGACAAGGAAATAGAAACAGAAATAAAACAATAGAACTTTATAAAATAAATCCTCGATTGACAAAAAATGGATATGCGCGTATTTATGCGAGACAAAATTCTACGAACAAAAGAAAGGATCTATATATTCATAGATTAGTAGCACAATACTTTTTACCAAATCCGGAAAATAAAAAATATGTCAATCATAAAAATTGCATTAGAAGCGATAATAGAGTCGAGAATTTAGAATGGTGTACTGCTAAAGAGAATACAGATTATACATTACAAATTGAACACGTTATAAGAAATTTTGATGGAACATATAAAAGTAATTATAACTTCAGAGATTTTCAAGTATGCTAATATAATAAAATAAATAATTATATTGTATAGTCTACTCCTCTAATAAATATCGGGAAACCGAAGGTATAAAGGATATAGGGACTCAATTTTGGAATCAGGGGCGTACACAAGAAATAGCAGAAAGATATGTTCATATGGATAATCATGAGGTAAACAATTGAATTATTCTAGTCTAAGACAAATGGATATATCTAATGGTCCAGGTATTCGCGTATCTTTATTTGTATCTGGCTGTCAATTCAATTGTTATAATTGTTTCAATAAAGAGGCACAAGATTATAACTATGGTAAGCCATATACAGAAGAAACAACTAATAAGATGTTAGAGTTGGTATCTAAACCACATATAGCTGGATTATCTATCTTAGGAGGAGATCCGTTATGGCAATCTGAAGAAGATATGGATAAGCTGGCCTTATTATCTTTTAAGATACGAGATCAATTGAATAAGAATGTCTGGATATGGTCTGGTTTTACTTGGGAGCAGTTATTTTGTGACCCAGATGCATCCGAAGAAAATGTAAGATATTTGTACGCGCGAAGACATCTAATCAGAAACTGTGATGTTTTTATAGATGGACGCTATAAAGATGATTTAAGAGATTTGCGGCTTAAGTGGTGCGGCTCTTCTAATCAAAGAGTTATAGATGTTCAGAAAAGTCTCGTAGATACAAATAACATCATTTTATATGAAAATGGCGGGAGTAATTCCCCCGCTCCATTTTTATGATCAAATAGACGGTATATTTCAAGAGATGGATATAACACTAAATAATGGCTATCATCTTATTGTCGAGCAAAATACTGATCCAGGTTATCAAAATGAAATAATGGTATGTATTACAGATAATAACAATTCTGTTAATCAGGATTTGGCTATTGTAAGACATTTAGATAATGGCAATAAGTTTGAAGTTATAGTCTACGCTGATAAAGACGACAAAGACTATACAGATAAATTTGAAATAGAATTATACAAAGAAAAGGAATAATAACATGAAGATTACACTTGAAACTTTTACTAAGAATTTGGCAGATAAGAATAATATTTCAGTATCTGAAGCTAAGAGAATTTCTAATATGGTTTTCGGATCACTTGAAGATATGCTTCTCGAAGGCAATGGCTGCACTTTTAATGTAGGAACTTTTAGCGTCTCTGATGTTAAGGAGAGATCTGTTACTATTAACTTCGGAGAAAGAAGAGGAGAAAAGACTGTTGTGCCCGCGCACAAGAAGATTACATTTACTCCTAACAAGAAGATCAGATTTGCTTATAAGAATTACAAGGCAGACTGATGTTTAAGCAGATAACAAAAGATCTGTATACTGTTTCAAGAAAAGCTGGTAAATGCGCTTCTGTTTTAAATGACATAGACACTCTTGCAAGAGGAGATTTATCAAAATACTTAAAACGTAAGCATAAGCGTAAGATTATGAGCAAAGTCAATAAAACAATAAATAAGATCTTTTGATATATAAAAGCTATTGCGGCAAGTCTATTCTCGCAATAGCTTTATTTTTTGAAAAAGTAATAGGCAAATATATTTATTACTAAAGATATAATGATGGCAAAGAAAACCCAAGAAAAATTGACAGTTGAGAGATGTTCCTTTTGTGGAACAGAATTAGATCAAAATGTAAAAATGATAGCCAACGATGACCAAACAGCATGGATATGCGAAGATTGCGCAGAAAAGTGTTATTCTTGCTTTCATGAAGAAGACAACCCAATTGCTGAAGACGAACTTCAGACTAAGAAAAAAAGTAAAAATGATTCTAGTATGAAGTTTAAGCCTTCAGATATTAAAACATATCTTGACCAGTATATTATAGGTCAAGACCATGCGAAAGACATATTATCAGTAGCAGTCTATAATCATTATAAGATTGTCCATGATAATAATAAGGTCGACGACACTGAATTGAGTAAGAGTAATATCTTAATGCTTGGAAGTACCGGAAGTGGTAAGACACTCCTGATTCAGACACTAGCTAAGTGTTTGAATGTTCCATTAGCAATTGTAGATACTTCAAAAATGACTGCTGCCGGTTATGCCGGAGCAGATGTTGAAACAAGTCTTAAGTTGCTTATTCAGAATGCGGATAATGACATTGAACGAGCTGAACGAGGAATTATTTATTTCGATGAGTTCGATAAGATAGCTAAACGTGGAGGAGACGCAATAGTGTCTTCAAAAGATGTTGGTGGAGAAGCTGTACAGCAGGCATTGCTAAAGCTTATCGAAGGCTCAGAGGTAGAAGTTCCAAATGGAAATAAGAGGTATCCGAATGAAGAGTGCCAGCGAATCAACACAAAGAACATTTTGTTTATTTGCGGTGGTTCATTTGAAGGCATTGAAAAAATTATTGCCCAGAGACTTAATTTAAATAAGTCAAGCGGCGCAATAGGTTTCTCCTCTTCCCTTCCTACTAAGCAGGCTCCAATTAAGTTTGGTGATGTTATCAGCACAGTAACTACTGAAGATCTGAAAACTTTTGGTTTAATTCCAGAGATAATTGGAAGACTACCAATTATCTGTACACTTGACGACCTCAGCAAAGAGGCATTAGTTAAAATTATGAAAGAGCCTAAGAATGCTCTTTGTAAGCAATATCGTAAGCTATTAAAGATCGACAATGTAGATCTCGAATTTACAGATAATGCACTTGAAGCTATTGCAGATATTGCAATAGAAAAACATACTGGAGCAAGAGGAATTCGTGGCATAATTGAACCACTGTTACTTAATTATATGAAGATATGTCCTGAAGGAGATATTAGTAAGATAATAATTACAGATGATTATGTGCTTGGTAAATCTGATACTCCAAAGATTGTGTTTAAGAATACTAAAGAAAGCGTAGAATAATATGAATCTTTTTGATGTCTATAAGACGTGTTACAAGAAGGCAATTGAAAATGTAAACAGTATTGAGTCTCCTTATGAGAGAGCTACTGTTTATACTAATATTATGAATGCGATTGCTCTTATGTCTCGTAATAGTGATGCTAAGGATATGAGTGACACTGAATCTGACGAGACAACTGTTACAAAGAAGACTAAGAAGAAGGTAACCGAAACGACTCCTGTTGAGGTTCCTTCTGTTGATATAAATCAGGGTGATGCACCCACTGCTTCAGAGTCTGTTGCTGAAGCGGCGACAGATACTCCATCTGAGTCTATTATTGACAAGACTTCTGATGAAGATCCTGATGAGTGGACTGATGAGATTACTGCTAAGTATGCAAATGAAATCAATTATATCCAGGAACAGACCGAAATTTATGGTCAGGATACAATGGATGATTTTGTTAAGAGCAATACAAACGGAGTTTATAATTCTTTTGGTGAAATGGGTCCCAGAGAATTTATTGCCACTTATCAGCTCGTTAAGACTGCAATCGAGCAGGCAGGTTAAAAATACAAAAGAAAGGTATATAACATAAAATGTCACTGAATAAGGTTATTCTTGAAGGAAAGATTATTTCCGATCCCAAGTTTTCTGGAAACGAAGGAAGTGAGTTTATCACTTTCATTCTCGGTGTAAACAAGAATTATAAGGGAAAGGATGAGCAGTATCCTGCGTCGCTTGGAATTCCGTGTAAGGCATTCAAGCACAACGCTGTATTCATCAATAAGTATTTTACTAAGATGAGCAGCATTATCATTGTAGGTTCAATGGATCAGGATGCTGAATATACAAGACCTGATGGTTCTGTTAAGCCAGCAGAGTTTTATATTAAGATTGATGAGCAGTACTTCTCTGGTGATAAGGGTAGTAATCCTGCCGCTGGTGGAGATAATACTGGAGGATCTAATGTTCAGACAACTGCTGCTCCTGCACGAGGAGCAAGTCCTTTCGCTGCCACACAGCAGTCGGCAGCTCCTAAGACAACAGCTTCTCCATTCTCGTCACCGATTAAGCGTACTGGCGGTATCGGTGGACGATGAACGATAAAGAACTACAATCAGTTCAAAATGACCTTCTGAATGAAATAGATCTGGAAACAAAGACGGATAATGATATAAAAGCTGCGGCGGAAGAAATCGCCGCAGCTCTCTATTTATCTGGAGTTACCAGATATAGTTTCAATGATGTCGCCTATACATTCAAGAGTATGGTAGACAACGCAAATAAGAAGGTCATTATAACAGCGGCAGATGAAGCTAAGTTTAAGCTTATGCTTGGCAAATATCGTCCGTTTATTATTGAGTCGCCAATAGATAAGGATTATACTGTACGCCAGACTTTAACTGCTGCTGTTGAAGGATTTATCCGACATGTCACAGGCAATATCAAGCCTGAGATATTAGATGATGGAGAGTAAGATATGGCACATAACGAAGAAAATGGCGCACAGATAACTATACTCCGGTATCCTGAGAATGTAAGACAGCGCGTTGGTATGTACCTTTCAAGTAAGGAACACGCTGTTTATGAAATCATTGATAACAGTATCGATGAATACTTGGCTGGTTATGCCAAGAACATTTCAGTGTGCTTTACCGGGGATGTTATAACAATCAGAGATGATGGGCGCGGAATTCCTATTGAACCTCATAAAGATCCAGAATATAAAGGATTATCTCAGGTAGAAGTCGCGGCAACTGTTCTCCATGCCGGTGGTAAGTTTGACGATGCAGAAGATGCGTATAAAACTGTTACCGCTGGTCTTAATGGAGTTGGCTTGTCTTGTGTTAATGCAACTTCATCTGATATGATCATAAATATATATAAGGATGGTTCTGTATATCAGGCTCATTTTGCTAAAGGTCTAATTGTTGAACATTTACATCTTCTTGCAGACAAAACGGATGAATGTAATGGCACTGAAATCTGCTTCAGGCTTGATCCGGAAATTTGGGGCGAAGATGTCTTCCCTAATCAGAATAAGATTAAGACAAGACTTGAACAGCTCGCGTTTCTTAATCCTGGGCTTACAACTATCTTTAGTGATGGCACTGATGAGAATACAATAGCTTATCATTATCCGGATGGTCTTAAAGATTATGTCAATAAGATTATTGGCGTTAAAGCTAATATCATTGAAGACACAATCTATAAGAATAGTGTTGTATCAGATGTAGATGTAAGTGTCGCGCTTACATATACAGATACATATACTTCAGATGTTATCACTTTCTGTAATAACATAAATACCGAAGATGGTGGAGACCATTTAATCGGATTCCGCGCCGGTCTTCTTAAAGCTATTAACGAATACGCAGTCAATAATAAGTTTATAAAAGAAGAGAATAAGTTTGAGGCAAACGATGTTCTTGAAGGAATATGCGCCATTGTTTCAATTAAAGTAAAAGATCCTAAGTTTATTTCTCAGGCTAAGAATAAGATAGATATGAGAAATGTGCGCACAGTTTTAACCTCTTTTACTGAATCTCTTGTTTCATCTTATTTTGATAAGTATCCGGATAACGCAAAGATTATAATAGAAAAATGTGTCACAGCTTCTGAAGCAAGAAAGTCTGCGCAGAAAGCAAGAGAACATATCAGAAAGAATAAAAATATTCTTGAAGGTAGTCTTGCTGGTAAAATTGCAGATTGTCAAAGCAAAAATCCAGAAGAGTGTGAAGTCTATATAGTTGAGGGTAGATGAGTTGCCCTTACCTACTTTTCCATTTCATCAATGGGGTCGTAAATTACATTTATGGCTAACGAGGGTAAAATCTCGTGGGAATAAAATCCTGTACAGACTATCTCCTTTGTCGGAGAGTAGGTTGTCTATTGATACGGCAATCAAAACGGTAGGATGTGTTATGACACATAAGAAATAGTCGAATAATGAACTCAGCAGGAGGTACTGCGAAAGCAGCCAGAGACAGAAAGTATCAAGCAATACTTCCTATCTTTGGAAAAGTACTGAATGTAGAAAAAACTAGAATAGACAAGGTTTATGCAAACGAAAAGCTTCTCGATGTATTACGCGCGTTAAAATGTGGTATAGGAGAAGACTTTGATATAAATAAACTAAGGTATCATAAGATTATATTGGCTTCGGACGCGGATAAAACCTAAATCGATGTCCGCCTATGACAGCAATGACATAGTAAAAAATTACGTAAATTGCGGGGAGTTCCTTAGAGACTTAATTACTAAACATATTCAGTGATGAATGTGTGGCAAAGAGTAACACGCTTTGGTATAGTAAAAAGATTAAGTATTGGATAACCAAGCGCAGCGAAGCTACTTAAACATTAAGTAGAATGTTCAACGACTAGACACGTAACTCCTATTATATTATATAATCAGGATGATGGTATAGTCTAATCCCTATATAAATATGATGAAAGTCAGGGTATAAAGGTCGATGGAGCACACATTAGAATCTTATATATCACATTTTTCTATCGGTATCTGAAACCTATTATTGAAAAGGGTTATCTTTATATGGCTTGTCCTCCTTTGTTTAAGATAGCAAAGAATAAAGATATACGCTATGCGTATTCAGATGCAGAAAGAGATAGCATTGTTGCTGAAATGGGCAACAATTGTATTGTAAACCGTTTTAAAGGGTAAGCGAAGCCAAGCCCTTATCTACTTAACCATTTTATCAATGGGGTTATATTTTATATATAGCTAACGAGGTAGTCTTAATTTTAAAAGTTAAGATGATCTCGTGTGTTTTATTTTTAAGACATGTATCGACTAGTTCCTTTGTCGGAATGTAGAGTTACTATTGATACGTAATTCGAAACAGTAGATTGTTATGAAGGCAGTATAGTAAACGGTTTAGCCTGAACAAAAGAAATAGTCAGTGCCTGTAGTGATACAGGAATTAACGTAGGCGAGATGAATGCGGAGCCTTTCTGGGACACCACAATGAATCCAGAAACCCGTAAAATTATACAGGTTACAATTGAAGACGCTGAGGCAGCAGATCAGATGTTGACTCTGTGCATGGGCGCGGATGTTAAAGATAGGAAAGATTATATTATAGATAATGCCATAAATGCAAATATCGATATATAATCATTAAGGATAAAAATACAAATGATACAAAACGCATATGAATTTAGATTTTGTTACTAATAGCGAATTGCTTTATGGTAAAATAATTGAGTTTTCCGGCGCAATATCATTCAAAACTTCATGTATGCTCAGTATGATTAAAAATATATTGACTAACGATGAAAATGCGATAGTCTTATATATAGACGCAGATAATCATATGTGTTTAAAATATCTGAAAGATCATGATATTGATTCCGGGCGTTGCATTATAAGTACTTGCAATGATCCGGATATTATTTTATCTATTGTCTCGGAATTAAAAAATAATTATAGTGACCATATTGTAATCGTTATAGATTCAATAAGCAATTTGAAATTCAATTCTCCATTCAAAGATTTGAGTAAGTTTATAATTCGTTTATCTAGATTGATTTGCAATACTCAAATAGTAGTATATGCAGTTAATCAGTTCAGATATAACAATAATCAGAAAAGATTTGTAAGTTATTGTTCCAAATGTTTCGATCTATACAGTTCATTGCGTTTTATAATAATAAATAAAAATGAAAATGAATTATATTTAAAAATACAAAAGAACAAGATAAATAATCAAACTGGTTATCTTGTTGTTAACATAGGAACAAGTAATGAGTACTCAATTTCAGAGAATAGAGAATGAGAATAATATAGCCACTTTTATTGGAACAATGGTTTCTGATTTTTCTATACATCATACAACTAAAAATCAGAATTTTTATACGTTTGACCTTAGAGTTAAAAGACTAAGTGATAACTATGATATTATTCCAATTATAGTGAGCGAAAGCTATTATAATTGCATTGACCCAGATGTTAAACCTGGATCAAGACTATATTGTAATGGCGAAGTACGAACATATAATGAATCATATGTTGATTCAAATGGTAATACTAAGTATCATGTAAAGGTCTTCGTTTATGCTTACGAAATAACGAATAATGTATCCGAAGAATTTAATGATACGAACTTTGTACATTTAAATGGACATTTATGTAAGGATCCAGTTTTAAGAACAACTCCTAATGGTAGAAGCATTACTGATTTAGTGATCGCTGTAGGTAGAAATAGTAGTGTAAGAAATAAGTCTGACTATATTCCTACAATAGCATGGGGCACGAATGCCATTAGTGCTTCTAATATAAGTAAGGGAGATGGTGTCTCAATTCGAGGCAGATTCCAGTCTCGTACTTATAATAAGAAAATTGGAGAGAATCAAACAATGCTGAAGATAAGTTATGAGGTGTCAGTAGATGACATCGAAGTTAATACAGACTTTAGTAATAACTGGTCAGTAAAGACCCATTAAGTAAACAAGTAGTAGAACCGAACGTATTTGCCTTGTGTCGATATTTTATTTATAAAGACACGATGGCAAATACGTATTTTTTTACAAGATAAGAAATGCAAGAAAATATAATAAAACAAGATGTCAGTAATGTTGTCGGCACATCATTTCTTGATTATGCTATGTCTGTTATAACAGATAGAGCGTTGCCAAATATTACTGACGGATTAAAACCTGTACAGAGAAAAATTCTGTACTCAATGTGGCTTAATAATTTAACGCCTTCTGCTAATTATCATAAGTGTGCTACAACAGTTGGTCATGTCATAGGTGCCTTCTCAGCACACGGAGATACGTCTACCTATGAGGCTTTGGTAGCTATGTCACAGCCAATTACGTCCAGGTATCCTCTTATTGATTTTAATGGCAATAACGGCAATCCACTTGATGATGATCCTGCGGCGGCCTATAGGTATACTGAATCTAAATTATCACGTATTGGCTATGACATGCTTGATGCCATAGATAAAAATACCGTAGAATTTGTACCAAACTTTGATAACACAAAGACTGAGCCAACTACGTTAAGTGGACTCATTCCTAATTTGCTTATCAATGGATCATCAGGTATTGCGGTAGGTATGGCGTGCAATTTAATGCCGCATAATATAAATGAAGTATATGATACTTTAATCTATTATATAGACCAGACAATCAATGAAGAAGAAATCGATGAGAATAAAGTCTTTTCTCTTATTAAAGGTCCTGACTTCCCTCTCGGCGGAATTATTGTAGGTACATCTGGAATAAGAAATTATTTCAAGACTGGTCGAGGAAATATAATAGTCAAAGCTAATTATACAACTAAAATTCTTAAGAATGGTACGACACAGATTATTATAAATGATTTACCATATAAGACTAAGAAGACTGATTTAGTAAAGCATATTGATAATCTCAGAGAAGCTGGTATATTATCTGAAATCAGAGAAATAAGAGATGAGTCTTCAAAAGATTGTTATGTAAGAATAGTTATTGACGTTAAGAAAGACGCCAATTTAACTCTTTTACTTAATAAGTTATTTAGTAAGACAAGTCTTCAGACATCTATCGGAGTTAATAATGTCGTACTCGTAGATGGTAAGCCGGAAACTGTTAATCTGGATACCATGCTTAGAGCTTTTCTTGCTCATAGTGTTAATGTAACTTATAATTATATTGCATATGAGAGTGAAAAGCTAAGTACTAAGATAAATACTGTACGTGCGATCATACTTGCTGCTACCAATATCGATACTGTCATCGCCATTATAAAAAATAGCGATAATGAATTTGAAGATCTCAAGAATACAAATATATTTGAAAATGATGAGCAGATAAAATATATTCTTGATATGGCTATTAAGAATATATCTCATGCCAACATTGCTAAATATAATAAGAATCTTGAAGAACTCAATAGTCAGGCGGCAGAATATCAAAATCTTATGAATGACCAGAATGCTTTACTTAAGTATATTAAAGATAAGTATTCTGCGTTAAAGAAGAAGTATGGTGATGAACGCCGCACCACTATTGAAGAAGCCGAGTATTCAGTTCTTGATGAAGCTGATCTTATCACAGAAGAGTCTATCGTTGTAAGCTATACAAATAACGATATTGTTAAGTCTGTAAGTGAGAAAGAATATAAGACTCAGTCCAGAAATGGTAAAGGCATAAATCAGTATATCAATGAAGCAGATAACGATAGTATCAAGAAGATTATTTATATGAGCAATAAGGATGATCTTCTCTTCTTTACTAATATTGGTAGATGCCATATTATCAAGGGCTATCAGATTACTAAGGTTTCTAAGGTAACTAAGGGCAAGCATATAAATAATTATCTTAAGCTTGATGCTGGTGAGAGAGTAGTTAATGTTATTGCCGCCGACACCAAAGTTAAGAATAGTACTTTTGTATTCGCAACACGTAATGGCATGCTTAAGAAGATGTCATTTGATCTTCTCCCTAAGCGCGGCAATATAACCAAAGTCATTACTCTTATGAATAATGATATGCTCGCAGATATAGATGTCATTGAGAATAAAGATACTGAATGCAATATCACAGTAGTTACATCTGATGGTAAAGCTCTTAGTATGACTCAGGATAAAATCAGAGAAACTGGTAAGTCTGGGCGTGGTGTAAGAGGTATTAAGCTTTCAGATAATAATTATGTTGTTAAGGTGATTGTATCTCCTGCTGATAATACTGATTCAAAGAAATATCTTTTAACTGTTACCGAGAATGGTTTCGCTAAACAGACTTCCTGTAATGCGTATGCAAGTAAAGGAAGAAATGGGCGCGGCGTCGCATCTCATAAGATTACTAATGAAAGCGGACAAATTGTCTCAGCAGCTATCGTAGATAACAATGATGAACTCCTTGTATCTACTAAGCGTGGTAAGATGATCAGACTTAAGCTTTCTGAAATAAGATCAACAGGCAGAGTGTCAACAGGTGTCAGACTTATTAAGCTTGGAGACAATGACATAATAGCATCAGTATCTGTTATAGATGTAGATAACGAGAATAAAGAATAAGAATGTATAGTAACGATACAAATCAAATTTCTCAGGGCTTCGATAATTTTATCGGAGCCCTTATCTCTTCCCTTCACGCTTCGCCAGAAGCGTCTAAACAAGCAATAGTTGAAATCCTTTGTAAGAAGATTATGAATCTTATCGTTAATGAGAATGAGATAGATTTATATGCCGCAAGACCATATATTAAATCTGTTCTTACATTTTTATGTAAACGAAAAGATTCTTTGACTGAATTATTAAAGTCAGAGACAGGATCAAAGAACAAACAGATTGATTCTGCCATTGATGATTATAACCAGGTTATTCAATTTTTCAATAATATTTTAGTAAATACAGGTGGTGAGAAAACAAATGACATTACAGGAAAAACTTAAAGCTATAGATAAGATCAGTGATGGCATAAACAGTAAAGCTGGAAAAACCATTATGGGTCGCCTTGGTCGCAGCGAAGAAATCAAAGACAAGCTTAAGATTGAATATATCCCTACTCCAAGCAAGAATGTCAATGATGCAATTGGTGGCGGATTTCCTCGTAAGAGGATGACTATTGTTTCCGGTTTGCCGGATAGTGGTAATTGTTTTGCCGTCATATTCTGATGCTGTTTGAAAGAATATGATTATGAGAATGGAATTAAGCGAGAAGAGATTGTAAGATCTTAATTCGAACCGAAGGCTATAAGTAAAATTATAGTCAGGGGCAACGCATAGGAATTGAAACTATATTTAATATAGAATATAATGTTCCCACGAGGCCGTTCTACGTAACAGCAAATACATAACGTAAAAAACTATGCTAAACTAGACCAGAATCGACTGGTCGATGAAAATGAGAGTAATCTCTAGAGCCGTAGATAAAAAGCTACGGGTTAATAACTATTTGAAAACATCCCTTTTGCTAGAGACAATAGCATATAATCAAAAAAAACCAGAATTCATCGCGTGTTGGCTTGAGAGCGAATCTTCGCTTGAATTAGACTATCTTGTCAATACATTTCATATAGATCCAGATCGGTTCTTATATATAGAACATGATAGAGAGGGTGCAGGAGAAGCTGCACTTGAAAAGATTGAATCTGTTCTTGCCGCATCTGTATGTGATATGGTTGTCATAAATTCGCTTAAGTGTCTTGTTCCAAAGGAAGAAGTAGATGCAAGTATTGCTAAGTCAACTATCGCATTACAGGCAAGAATGAATGCAAAGATGGCAAGAAAATTTACTTCTCTTGTTGCTGAAAGCAATGCTGCTTTTGTTGTAGTAACTCATCTATCAACTGATATAGGTAACGTAATGGCCAGAGACAATAAAATTATCGCTGGTGGAGAGGCTATTAAGTATGCCTCTGCTCTTACTATTGATCTTCGTAAGAGGTCTATTCAGGATTCTGATCCTATTACAGCTCTCGAAGGAATCAAGATTGGTCTTACTGTAAAGAAGAACCATTGTACGCCATCTGTAAATCCATATCTGAAGACAGAGTATTTTGCTATCTTTGGACAAGGTATTGAACAGTATCTTGAAACTCTTCAGAATGCAATCAATCAGGGCATTCTTACTCAGAATGGTGCTATGATTAGAGATATAGATACTGAAACTGGTGAAATAAGACAGTGGAATGGACAAGATCTTGTATGGCGTGGTAAGAATGCTTATCGTGAATTCGTAAAGAATAATCCTGATTATTTTGCCAATCTTCAGGATCGTGTCAATGGTAGAACTGTTGAGATGAGTGAAGCTGAAGTTGCTGCCGCTAAAGCCGAAGAGAATAAGATAATTGAAGACGTCGCAAAGGACATGAGCGATGCAGAATAATATCTGTGAATACGGATATTCCGATTGCATGAACATAGGTGAGAAATGTCACCTATGTTCTGTGAAAGGATTGCATTACAAACCGCCGAAAGAAGTAAAAAAAGGACTGAATAAATCAGCACCTAAAATTACTAAACGCGGCGGTTCTGTATTTGAATACAATAATAATAAAGCTAATAATAGTTTATTGTCTGGTGTGACATCAAGACAAACTCCTAATTCTGGTGCCGGTCAGATAAAAGGCGATGAGCAAATCTCTGGCATTATCAACATTATGGAAGAATTGAAGGAACAAAATAAACTTACTTCTCGTGGAGAAAAGACATTCACAATTCAAAAAGAATGGCTTGAAAAACTTAAACGAGAAGCTATAGCAGAAAATAAAGAATTTTGGTATCTTAAGTTTATTTTTTCTGGTACAGACAAAGATGTTTACTGTATCCTTGATTCTGACATGGTAATGTCAATGGTTTATACTATGGTTGAAGATCGACGCGCTAAAATCAGAGCAGATTTATCTTTGGATGTTGCAAAGAAAGAAAATGAATTATTAAAAGCGAAGCTGCTGACAGCAGATAAAGAGAATGATCTGCTTAAGGCACAGATTAAATTACTATCAGAAAATCTAAATAATGGTCAGCAAAAACAACCAGATATTACAAATAATACGTGAGATAAATCCAGATGATCCAACGAAGTATGTTACCGATCTTGTTAAAGAATTTTCATTAGAAAAAATCAATGATAAGATTCTCAATTGTAATTTGTGTGGTAATAATCGCAATAAGACATTATTGTCTGGAAATGTCAATTCAAAAGTATTAGTAATAAGCGATACTCCAAAAAAGTATCAATTTAATTCGAACATAAAAACTGCACGCACTTTAGAAAATGAGCGTGCAAATATTTTGTTCGATATATTGTCCGAAATAAATATAGATCCAAATTCATTGCTGTATTGCAACTGTATAAGTTGTATTGACAGCAATAGCACTTCCCTGCTTCCATGTAAAAAAGAACTCTGTAATTGTTATAATAATATTCTTAAAAATATTATTAAGATCGTAGATCCAGAAGCTATTTTGTTACTAGGAAATGTTCCATTGAGGTTATTCTTCAATGAGAATTTTTTGAATTTAAGAGGACAGTTATTAGATATAAATGGCATTGAAGCAATGGCTACTTATAATCTGTCCTATTTTGAAACAATGAAAAATCTAAAAGAACGTGAGATTCTTTTATCTGAATATAATTTATTCAAAACTGATATAATAAACTTTTTTGAATACATACAAAAGAAAGGTATAATATAATGAACGCATCGCCACTTGCAGCTAAGTTTAATCCGTTTTTAAAGAAGAATATTAACACTGCCTCTACTACAACTCCTGCTACGGCAGTCACTCCTAAGAATGAAGTCGAAATCAAGGAGTCTCTTGATAAGACACTTCCCGATCCTGTTGCCGAGAATCCTGTACCCAATCCTTTTGGCAAGGAGGCAACTAAGAATCCTTTTGCTCATGCACATGAGACAAAGAAGGAAGAAGTTAAGGTTGAGCCAGCCGATGAATCTGTAACAACCGAGGCAACTCCTGAGTCTGCTGAGGTAAAGGTAGAAACTATTACTGAGCCAGAAGCTACTGTTGAGCCTGAAGTTGTTGAAGTAACAGATTCTATTGAAGAGACTGCCGAGACCGAAGTTGAGGCAGAGACAGATACAGAAACTGCTGAAGCAACTCCCAAGAAGCGTCGCAGAAGAACCAAGCAGCAGATTGAAGAAGATAATAAGGCTGCTGCCATTGCTGCGCAGGCAGAGAATTCGGACACTCCTGCTGTTGAAAACTCTGTGGAAACCCCGGTAAATGTTGTTAATAACTCTACCGTTGATTTTAAGGCAGCGTGCGAAGAGTTTGGTTCATTCTGCAATGATGAAGAGTGGACCGCTTTCGCAGATGATGTTAAGACATCTTATAATGATATTAAGATCACTCCTGACATCACAACCGCTTCTCTTATTGGAATTACTTGCCAGCTTTCAAATCTCAGAGATAAGATCTGGCAGCAGCACCAGTATTATAAGGCACAGTTTGATAGACTTGCTTCTAAGGAACCTGAGGGAGTTATCGAACGCACAAAGAGGCTTTATATGGATGATGCCGCAAATAATGACATGAAGCGCAAGAAGTCTTCTACTGTCGCCTGCATGAATTATACGACCAAGGATGGCAACGTAATTAATCTTTATGAGTTCCTCGATGAAATTCGTGCAAGATATTACTTCCTTAACGCTGTTATGAATAACATTGAGTTCAAGAAGAACCAGCTTGTAACCATCAGTAGTGCGTTAAAGATTGAGAACAGTCTTGCTAATTAAATTTTAGTGGAGATATAATATAATGAGTACTAATGATAATTTTGTATTCCCTAAGAAGATTAAGGAAAAGATTGAGCGCAGGTTAAACCCTGCACTCATCAAGACAAGAGATGTAAGCGGTAAGCCAATGAGATATATTGCCGGAAGCACCGTTGTAGATATTCTCAACGATGCTTTTGACTATATGTGGGACTGGATTTCCGATAAGGAATGGATTGAACAAGGTGTTTCCTGGTACAATAAGTATTGGAAGAATGCTGAAGGAAAGCAAGAAGGACGCTGGGAAGAACAAGGACCTGTTGCTCATGTCAGAGGACATCTTGTCGTCTCTTTTTACGATAACAATGGCAATTTTCATGAGATAACTAAGAGTGGTTATGGCTCAAAATGTATCATAGGAAAACAGTCTGAACAGGATTCAATTTTTAAGGCAGCAGAAACTGACGCGCTTAAGAAAGCTGCGTCTCGTCTTGGTATCGGTCTTGAGCTTTATAGATCAGAGGAAGAAAACGCATATTTTGAGATGGCAAAGGATCCAACTGCATGGACTGATGAGATGCTACATAAGTATGCTAAGGCTCTCGATTATATCAATAATGTAATGGGACAGCTTGCTCCACAAGACCAGATTGGTGTTATTGAACAGTTTGGTTATGATTGTCATTCGCTCGAAGACATTAACCCGACCAATATTGATAACTTTATTGGTTATCTTACAGATCTTGAAAAGAAAGCAGGAGAAGAACAGGAGGCATCTTAATGCTCGACAATTCAGAATTCCTCACTTGTCCGAAATGTAATTATAATAGATTTGAGCAGTTTGACTCTCATTCATATGACATCACAAATAAGAAAGCAACTAATGTGATAGATGGACCTATCATGTTAAGGTGTCTTAAATGTGGTCATACATTTGAAAAGCCAAACTGTATAATCATAAAGAAGTATGATAATTTTTGATATAAAATGGAAAGTTAAGACTGCCGGACCGACTCCGGTAGTCTTAAAAAATACCAGGACAGAGCTATTTCTATTTGGATGCAAAAAGGCTATGTCAGGAAATCCATGTAAGGGATGTTTTAATCCATCTACTTGGAATGCGTCTGCGGCTACTATTACACATCCAGCCAAGGAAGTAGTTTATAATATTATAACGAATCCCAATTTTAATGGTTATTTAACCATTGGCGGCGGTGAACCAACTGATCAGCTTGATGAACTCATCGAGTTATGTAAAACTATGAAGGTATATAGACCAAAGTGTCATATCATGGTTTATACGTGGCATGATCTGTATAAAGAAAATCTTTTTGAAAATGAGAAGTTTTCAGAGTTATTCAATTATATAGATATGGTTGTCGATGGTGAATACAAGGAAGATCAGCGGCTTTATAATGAAACAGCTCTGGATGGTTTTACGAATAGTGTTGGATCTGCAAATCAGACCATTTGGTCCAAGCATTATGATTCTGATATAAAATCAGATATATGGCTTGGTATTGAAATGGGCAAATTAAAGAACATTGAATTGACAGATTCCAACGAACTTGTATATATACTTAAAGATATGGATAATTATTATGAAGTTTGAGTTTACTTATGAAGGCGCACCAGATACTATTGGTTTTAATTCAGAAGATATTGAATCATTATCTGAGATGATGAACGCGTCTTATAGCTATACTATAATTGATAATCATCAGCTAAAGAATCAGATTATTGAAATTGATGGTATATCTTTTTCTGAAGAAGATAATAAGATTTATTTAAATTTCAGTATCTATGATGATGCTAACACTGATTCATGGAATAAAGATAAAGACAAGAAGCTTGTAGTAAAAGATAGGGCGCCTATCGACGTGAAGCATTTCAGTTATATTCTTTATGATGCCATGAAGGATTATGGTGTAATAGAGTTTTCCAAAGAAGACATTATTCCAATGATTTATACTGCCCAGCATAATGGAGCCATTGTTAATACTATATCGACTAACGACGATATTTCTATGCCAAAGTATGCGTGCACAGGAGTCTTTTATAATTCTGATACAAATAAGGTTGTTAGTACATTTAATGAGGTCGATGTAAGTAGTAAGCATATCGCCATTAGTAATAATGATACTATTCTTTTAACAAAGAATTCTGTACTTGCATATGATACAATCTTTTTCAGGATTAGTATATGTGGCAATGATTATTATTATAGTTGGAATACCTCTACACAGTATCACTTGAATGAAGACAATGAAGAGAATGAAGACGATAATAGCAATAAGAATTCAAATGATTTTTCTGGAATTATAATAGATATTAGCGATTTATCTTATTTCAATATAATAAAGAGAAAAGACATAAAGTGCATTGATGCGATGGATGACATTGAAAAGTCTCCATCAAAACCAATCGAGGCATTAAATAAATATAATAACAGATGCGAAGATTATGACTTTGATCTCGCATTTTAATTCACAAAAGATAAGGAATAAATAATAATGAGAGAATGTATTAAAACAACATTCGATTGGCTTATTAAAGCAAAGACTCCTATTATTCTTGTTAATACATATGAAGAAGAGGCATTTATTCGAGATTTGTGCGAATATGCTTATTCTTCTGCATATGATCTTGTTACTTGGTCTATGGCTTCAGGTATGGACAAGTATGACACAGTAAATAAGCAGATAGTAAGCAGTGTGCCTGGCGCGTCATTTATGGTATTTGCAAATACTATTGACGCAAAGCAGAATCCTAAGAATAATGATAATAGCGATGATAATGCTGATTCTGATGATAGTTTGTTTGACAGTAATACAGATAAGAAAAATGTTATATTTGTAATTAAGGATGCTCATGCTGTCTATGAAAATAATAATACTATCATCAGAAAAATCAGAGATCTTAAGGAATACCGTTATAAGGTTTATTGCCCACTTATTCTTATGACTCCTGTTACTTCAATTCCTCTTGAGCTTGAAAAGATTGTGACCGTATTCAATTATGATCTTCCAAATAAGGAAGAAGTAACACTGACTGTAAATGGACTCATTTCAGCGCTTAAGAAGAAGAATGAGGCAGATTTTGTTGAGCCAGACACTGATACTGTAAACGCTACTATCAATTCTCTTATGGGCCTTACGTCTAATGAGATCAGATATATTCTTATGCGTAGTGCTATGCAGTACAATACACTGAATCTTGACCTGATTTCTCAGTGTAAGGTCAATATGGTCGAGAAGTCTGGTCTTCTTGATTATGTTGTGCCAAAGATCTCTTTTGACGACATTGGTGGTAATGAGCCATTTAAGGAATGGATTGATGATGTATCATCTGTTTTGACAGATAGCGCAAAGGATTTTGGCTGTGAAGTACCTAAGGGCTATATGGCACTTGGTATTGCCGGAACTGGTAAGACTGTTATAGCAGAAGCTATCGCGAAGAAACTCGGTGTACCGATGTTTATATTTAACGTCTCAAAGATTTTTGATAAACTCGTCGGTCAGTCAGAAAAGAAAATCGAGCAGGCACTCAGAATCGTTAAATCCTCTGCCCCTTGTGTTCTTCTGTTCGATGAGGCAGAAAAGATTTTTGGAGGATATGGTGGGTCTGATTGTGATGGCGGAACAAGTTCGAGAGTGTTTTCAAGCATTCTAAGATTCTTGGCCGAGAACGATAAAGTATTTATCGTAATGACTTCAAATGATGTCAGAAAGCTGCCACCTGAGCTTACCAGATCTGGAAGACTTGACACCACTTGGTATTTCAGTTTCCCTACTTTCTCCGAGCGCAAAGACATTTTCAGGATTCATTTTGCAAAGGCTGGTCGTACTGATATTGATCAAGACATTTTGACAAAAGCAGCAAAAAAGACAAATAATTTTACCGGTGCAGAAATCAAGAATGTGGTTAAACAGGCTATCTGGCAGTCATATAAGAGATATAAGGAAACCAACGAGAATACAATTACAATAGATGATATTGAATATGCTATCTCAAAGGTAGTTCCTACTTATAAGACTTCCAAAGAAAAGATTGATGCTCTGGAAAGATATGCGAGAGGTAGAGCTCTGTTTGCAAACAATTCGTCAGAGAATAAAGATGTAAATGATTTCGATGACGATGAATTACTCAGAGCTTTAGACAAGTAATTTGGCAGAACAAAATAAATTTAATCCTAATATAATTTCTTTTTCTTCTATAAGAAATAATAAGAAAAGAAAACCTGTTTCAAATAATGTATCTGAAACGGATCTAAAAACAAAAATAGTAAATGCCAGAAACGAAGCACAGAAAGAATTAACTGAGCTGAATAATAAATTCAAAACTTTCTTGGAAAGTATTGAAGATAACAACACAGCCAATTTTACTGGATATATTGAAAGCATTGAAAAGTATCATGAAATGCTTCGTATAACAGCAGAAGCTATTATCAACGGCAATGAAGATCTTAAAGAATATCTTGGAGATCAGTACAATGAAATTCGAAAAGATTTTTATAAAGATCTGATTGCCGCAATAGATAAGAAAAATAATACAGAAAATGAGGATAATTAATTATGTCGCATTGGGTAAAGTACGAAAACAAGACTTTTGAAAATACTAATATGAAGCTTCTTAGTAAGGCTATGAGAACCCTTGGTTATGGTCTTGATAACACATGTAAGTCTATCAGAAATGCATGGGGAGAAAGCCAGTGTGATTGCGCAATCACAAAGGACAATAAGACCCTTAGTCTCGGATTCAAGAAGAATGATAAGAACATTCTTGAACTTGTTGGCGACTTCTATGGAACTGGCGTAGATGAGAGAACATTCCTTGATAAGGTAGCGCAGCAGTATCAGTCCGAGCGTATCCAGAATGTTCTCAGAGACAATAGGTGGGAGATCGAGAATGTCACCAAGAACAAGAATAACGAGATTGTTATCAATGCTTATGAGTTTACTTTTTAAGTAAAATTCGTAATAGAATACACAAGATAAAGAGGTTTTATAAAATGAACGATAAGCGTAAGATCAGAATTACGATTGATGAAAAGGGCGGATATAAGTTTGAAGCAATGGAAGGATTCAACGGTGAGTCCTGCATCGAAAAGACTAAGAATATTGAAATGGTTCTTGGTGGCACAGCAGTAGCCAGCGGTAAGAAGGACGATTATTATAACGGAGATTCTCCTGAGAACGTATTTGTAAATCTGTAATAATGCTTAATGTTTTTCAGATTTTAGCGTCGCTGAATCCTGAGCAAAGGACCGTTGTGAAGAGTATCAACGGTCCTTATTTTGTTTTGTCTGGACCAGGTTCTGGTAAAACCAAATGTTTGGTTTCAAGAACACAGTATATGCTTTATAATAAAATTGCGCCCGAATCTATACTTCTCTTCACTTTTACCGTAAAAGCGGCAAATGAGATTAAAGAGCGTATAGCAGAGTCAATTGATAAATCTGCCGCAGAAAAAATAACTATCGGAACTTATCATAGTGTATGCTTAAGGATACTTAAAAAGTATTATACGTGGCTAGGGTTATTCAAAGAGAATTTTACTATTTATGACCAGACAGATACTTCTGGCATATTAAAGAAGTTATGTTCTTCAAGTACAATTGATCAGCAGACTATTGCTAATTATATTTCTGATCAGAAAGATAATTTATTGTCTCCTGAAGAATCATTAAAAAATTCAAATACTTCTATAGATAATGAGAAGGCTTTATTATATTCTGAGTATCAAAAAATCTTAGTAAGAAATAATGCTATAGATTTTGATGATATTCTTTTTTATACTGTTAAGCTTTTACAGTCTTTTCCTAAAATCAGAGAAGAGCTAAATGAACAGTATAAGTATATAATTAGCGATGAAACGCAGGACGCAAGTACAAGTAATATTTGTCTACTTCAATTATTGAGTCAGAAGTATAATAATATCTGTATGTTTCTTGATGATGATCAGTCTATTTATGGTTTTCGTGGCGCAAATCTGAATTCTATTTTAAGTATCCCTGGTCATATGCAGAATATGACCATATTACATCTTAATCAGAATTATCGTAGTACACAGAATATAGTAAATGGCGCATTATCTGTTATAAATCATAATAAGAAAAGAGAGCAAAAAGAGTTATTTACTTGTAATCAGACTGGTCAGAATATTATATATACTGAAAAGTATAACACTGAACAAGAAAGTAAAAATGCTATAAATCTAGTTAAGTATCTCGTAGAGAAAAAAGGATTAGCTTATAGTGATGTTGCTATCTTGTATCGCAATAATGCTTTAAGTAGGCCATTAGAATCTGTATTGATGCAAAATAATATTCCCTATTCTATTAAGAATGGACTTGCATTCTTTGAAAGAAAAGAGATTAAAGATGTTTTGGCATATATCAGATTCATTCTCAATCATTATGACGATGAGGCATTTAAGAGAATTATAAATATACCTCAAAGAGGTATAGGTACTGTAACTATCAATAAGATTGAAAAATATGTAGACGAACATATTGGCACAGACATTATTAAATGTTGTGAAGAAATTATAGCAAATAAAATGTTTGGTGCCGGTACTCTTTCTAAACTTAAGGAATTTGTAGATTATATAAATACGTCTACAGAAGTTATAGACGATTATATGCCGCATGAATTTGTTACAAAGCTTATAAGAGAAATCAATTATAGCGCAGTATTGCTTAAAGATGATCCAGACACATACGTAGATAGATATGCAAATGTATTACAGCTTGTAACTATGGCATTAGGATATATAGATATTCGTGATTTTGTCAGTAGTGTTGCTTTGATTCAAAATACAGACGAAGAGAATGACAATAAAGTAACTCTTACAACTATGCATGGTTGTAAGGGACTTGAATGGAAAGCTGTTATTGTCATAGGACTTAATGATAGTGTCATTCCAGGTAGATCAGATGAGGAAGAAGAACGCAGGCTTTTTTATGTTGCGATGACAAGAGCAAAAGAGTATTTGTTTTTGTCGCGCCCGATCTTTACCCCTAAGTGCTCTTATGCTAATGCCAAATGCAGATTTATAGATGAGATAGATAAACAGTATGTCTCAGATATATCAACAATCAGAAGGTAGCATGGTAGCAAGAATAAAGCAAGTAGGTAACTTCTGTCATATATCTTTTAATGGAAAATCAAAAGAAGATTTTTATAATTATGCGCAGAAGTTAATTTATATTAACGAAAAATCATGGATAGATTCTTTGGGTGTTTGGGAATGTCCAGGAACCTATTATGACTTTATTGTTTCTCTGTTTGAGAACAATATAGATTATAACAATATTGGATCTGATCTAAAGTTCAAGCCATATGAATATCAGCAAAAGCTTATTTATGACAGCTTGAATCATAAAGAATTGCTTCTTGTTTCTCCATGCGGTTCAGGTAAAACTGTTATAGGTATAGGCACTTTTCTTGAATTAAAGAAAAATAATCTTATATCTCAGGATAGCATAGGTATAATTCTTGTCAAAGCAACGTTAAAGATTCAGTGGCAGAAAGAGATTGAAAAATTTTCAAATCTCAAAGCAAATATAATCAAGACTTCTGCTGATATTGCATCAGCCAATAGGGCAAAGATAAAAAATCTTAAAGCTAAGATAAAAAAACTTAATTCTATAGAAGATAAGCTGATTGTCAAAGATCTGAAATCCAAGATTAAGCAGCACGAAAAGGATTCAAAACAAGTATTCAAAGACCAGTTTATAGGTTATGATTTACTGGTCTTGAATTATGAGGCACTCAAGAATTCTGAAATTTCAGATATGCTTAAAACATTAAAAATAGAATATATTTTTGCAGACGAAGTTCATAAGATTTCTAATAGAAAAGCTCAGTTGTCTCAAGCCGCTTATCAGTTTAATTATATTAAATATAAGATTGGGGCTACTGCCACCGCGATAAGCAATAATCCAGAGAATATATTCGGGTTATATAGTTTTATTGCGCCGGAACTCTTCCCTTCTTATAGTTCTTTTGCTAAGAGTTATATAAAGTTTGCTGGCTATGGCAGAGTTATTGGAGTCAAGAATGAAGTCTCGTTGGCTCGAAGATATAAAAACAATATTGTTGTGTTGACAAAAGAGGAAGTGTCAAAGCATCTTCCGGAATTAACTGTTATACAGCAATATTGTGAAATGACTGATGAACAGCAAGTTATGAGCGATCAGATTCTCGATGAGCTTAAAGAAGTGAAAGATCGTGAATATGAGTTATCTAAAAATGCTGTAAGTCAGGTTGATCTTGAAAATAATAAAGAGTATCAAAACATCAAAGCAAAAATAATGATGTTACAGACTTTTGCCCAGGAATTGGCTGATGATCCGAAATTATTGCAAATATCTGAAAGTGAGTATGCCGCTAAATATTGTCTTGAACATAACCAAAGTCCTAAGACAGATTTGGCTATGGAACTTGTAACTCAGATAATTGAATCGGGCGAAAAAGTCGTAATTATATCCCGTTATGTCAGAATGCTAGACATTTTAAATGAGGAAATAATCAGGAAATTCGGGCAACAATTCAAGATAGCTGTTGTTACTGGTAGTATGTCAGACCAAGAAAGATACGATAACATTTATACAAAATTCAGGGATAGCGACGAATATCGTATCCTGTTAATGTCTGATGCCGGTTCGACCGGCACCAATGCTTCTACCGCTCAATATATTATTGAGTTTGATCTTGCAGAGTCATATGCTACTCAAACTCAGAGACATGGTAGAATTGAGCGAGCTGATTCGATTCATAAAAACGTATTCGTGTATCAGATTATAGCTAAGAATAGCTATGACGAGATACAGCAAAAGATTGTTTCGAAGAAAGAAGCATATGACAGCAATCTTATAAAAATATTCGCAAACAATAAATAGTCTGGAAGGAATATATATGGCTAATAGAGCTGGTTATCGTTTACACGTCAAAGGTAATAAGAAATTTGTAAAAGAATTTTTAATGGCAATGCAATGGCGAGATGAATATGAAAATAATGGAGTACCTGGTGTTTTATCTTGCTATGAAGACAAAATCATTGATTATGATAATGATGATTGTGTGTGTTATTGTTCAGGTAGTTGCAAATGGTCAATTGCTTCTTCTATGAGAAATAAATCAGCAGATAATAATATAGAATATCTTAGCAAACGTTTTGGTCTTGATATTGAAGCTTATTCTAGCGAAAGTCTATGTTGCTTTGAAGAACACGTTTATATTGCATGCGGTAATGTTATAATTGACGATTGCGCCAGCACGTGCGATTTGCTAATAGACGAAGATGATGATTATCAGCTTACTGATGAAGCGTTTGATAACCCTGTATTAAAGGCAGCAGGTATCACAAAAGATAATTATTCGCAATATATCAACGAACATAAAGAAGAAAGCCAAGACGGTTGGCTCCATCTTGGCGGCTTTGACAAATGGTCGTTTGATTATGTAAAATAAAACTCTAGAGAGGAAAGTATTTATGTGTAAACTTCAAAACACTGAAACATTTGAAAGCTCTCTCGCAAATTTTCTCGATAAGGCAGAAGAATCAGAAATTCATGATTATCTGTCAGACGATGGCGACAAGATAACTAATAAGGAAGAAGCCAATTACTTTATCCGTAAGGTTAAGGAAATGACTCAAACAGTTCAGAATATTAACGACACTGCTGACGAAGAAATCGAGAAGCAGACAAAACGAATCAATGAATGGCGCGATCAATCCACAAGGAATTACTCTTATATGATCGAAGAGTATACAAAGAAGCTCAGAGATTATTGGATTGAATATGGTAATAATAAGACTGTTAAGCTATCTCAGGGATCTCTTTGCATGCGAAAGATGAAGGACAAGGAAGAATATAACGCAGATCTTATAAATGAATTCCTTGAGCGCAACGTACTCTATCAGTATACTAATAGAGTTCCAGACAAAGCAAAGATTAAGGAAAATATGGTAGTCAATCCTGATGGTACAGTAAGCATTCCTGATGGAACCGGTACGATGCATCAGCTTGAAGGATTTACTATAAAGAAGCAAGAACCAAGATTCGAGGTAAAGTAATGGCAATAAATTGTTTAGGATGTAAAAATAATAGAATCTGTACAATTTATCAGCAATATAAAGACATTATTGAAATATCTTCATGTACATCGTTTTCTGCAATAAGTAATGTGCCAGAATCAAATACTTCAAGTCTTTATTGGCCTCCTGGCGTAAGAAGTTCTGGCAGCTCGTTACATTCTCGTATTGAAGACAGAAAAGAAATTATCAAGAGTCTTAATGATAAACGTAAGGCAGATATAGCAGCCGCAGATGCTCATGATAATGAAAAGGTTACGTGTGCTATATGTGGCGGAGAATTCAGGCGCTGTGAAACCACTGTTTGCGACAACTGCGGCAAAATTATTTGTATGAATGACGCCAATGAAGATCTTACTACTAATAAGACATTATGCGATGATTGTTATAATGCTGATGAGGAGAATAAGTAATGGCGACCATTATAGATAAACCATTTTGGAGCAAAGAGACTGAACTTTTAACCATAGATAAAAATAAGGCTGAAAAGATTCAGGTTAAGATTTGTGAAAAAGACGATACAAGATATATAGACATTCGTACACTCAAAAAGGACTATGCCAGTGGTGATTACCTGCATACAAAAACCGGCATTTGTCTTTCAGAAGATCTTTATAATCAGATCACAGAAGTGATCAATCAAAATTTAAATAAGTAATAAAACATGATCGATTTAATAGCAAAGTATAGAAGTCAATTTGTTTTTGGTATATCTCCGAAGCAGTTAAAGCAGCTTTTGGAAGATAATACTAAGAGTAATGGCTTTTTTCTTAAAGGCCGCTATTATCCTTGTGTTTGTGAATTATTTGCTCCTATTGAAGCAAATAAGCGATTCAAGTATCCTAATAAAAAGTGTTATACAGTTATTAAAACATTAGGATTAAGTAATATGAACATAGAAGAATACTCTTGCAATAATTGTCTTGCAAGATGTATTGAAAATCTTACTTCAGATAATCCGAAAATAAAATTAAAAAATAACATATAATTCAGAGGTTAATATGAATACTTATAGTACTATTATTCTCATCCTTCTTATTTTGGCATGTATCGCAGATATAATCACAAGAATATTAACTGGTCTTAAGAAGCAAGAAAATAATCAAAATAATCAAATTCTTGAAAATGCCTTAAGCGTGTCTGATTTAATCAATGATATAATTAAGTCATGGTTCTTATTTGCTCAAAAGCAGAATTGGACAAACCCTGATCGCATGGCTTATGTTGTTCAGATGGTATTGTCGGTGTTCCCTGAAAGTGTCAGAGAAATGCTTGGGATGCCCGTTGCTGATTACGTTCAGAAACTGTATGATCAGTTTACCAGTTCATATAAGCAGCTCGATAAAGAGCTTGAAGAAAAGAACAACGAAGATAAGGCAGAATAATTTTTATCCCCGGTTAATCCGGGGATTTTTATTTTTTGGAGTATAATAATATTATGTCGTATGCTAATTCTCGTATAGAGTTTACCTCTGGATATTTAACAAATACATTAAAATCAATTGCTCAGGCAAAGGGTAAGATAGATATACTGGGTTATATTGAAAAAATTTTCACCAATTGTTATGACTCAGTTTTTTATATAGAAGAAATTAAATATATCAATAATGGTTCGCCTTATTCGTCAAGAGAAAAAATCACAGAAAATGTTGGCGATAAGTTTTTTAAAAGTCTTAATAGGATAAAAAGGCTTGCAATAAAATATTATGACGAACTTAAAAAGTTTGAAAATAATAATTCTGAAAATAATACAGAATTTGAAAATATATTATCCGATTCGGATGAAAAAAGAAAAGAACTTGAAGATGAGTATGAAGATATAAAAGAATCTTTTACTCAGACTATAGACCTTTTCTTGAATAATATCAGAAATTATGTCGATTCATATGGATATAATTACAGATATATTCCAAGTGATATGCAAAAGCTTGGCAATGATATTTTTATCTATCAACTGTCACAAATTTTTGGTTTAGTTAAGCAGAAAAATACAAGTATAAAAAATAAAATGCTTACTATTGCCACTACTGATTCTATTGAAGAGTATACAAGAGTTAACGAAAGTCTTTCAAGTGATCTTGTAGAAAAATATGGTGTCTTTTATTCGCAGCCAAAAAATAACAATACACTGACATTTGACAAATATATTATTGGTGATCCAAGTGATTGCAAAATCAGCAATGGTGTTTTTGATATTGTTTATTGCGATGCTTCAAATATATCGATGTTTGAAAACTGCACAAAAACAACTGAATACTCGGCTCTTGTAAACAGTATGAAATTCTTAAAGCCTGATGGTTTGCTTGTATACACAACATATTATTTCAGGTATACAAAAGATGTATGTTCTGTTCTTGCAAGATATATGCGTGATGCAAAGATCGTAACTTGTAAAGAAAAAGGATTTATTACTGTCATCGGTTATAGAAGAAAAGATAAAGTATCTGATCAAGAATTATATACTAAACTCAGGAGTGTAATTTATTATTATGACTTCTCTTCTGATTCATTATCTGATGTTGAATTTAATGTCGAGCCAGCAAATCTGGATGTTTCAATATTCAGAGGAGCTCATGTCACATCAGAAATGATTAAGAACTTGTATGAGTCAAATAATTTATTTGACTCTATTGATCTGACCTATGCAAATGGAAACAAAGACGATAAGCATCCGTTGTTGCCATTCAGCTTGGGACAGCTCGGTCTTGTTTTGACCTCAGGATGTCTTGATGGAGTTATCAAAGAAAAAGATTCCAACGGTCGTGTTATTGGCTGTCACGCTATCAAAGGAGAAGTTAATAAAATAACAGAATTAACAACAGCTGATGATCACAAAAATACCCGAGAAGAAACAATAAGTAACAAAGTAAGTATAAATATTTTTAAGCCTAATGGTGAGTTAATCTCATTGGCTTAATATAATTACGAAAGATAAAAATATGAATTTATCAATAGAAGATTTTTCAATCAATTTTGATTACATTGCATATTCGACGATATATGGTGTTGAGTCATCGAAAACGTGCAGAAACTTTGTTATCGCACTATCAATCGTCAATTATTCAAATGTATTAGCTAATGCAAATACAAGGTTATTTAAAGTACCATATTTATGTTTTGGCTGCACAAAAGTAAAGATGCTGCCAAAAGATAATTATTATATATATAAGTATAAAGACGAGAAAACCGATTTGGTTCACGAAATCTTTTTATATAATAATAAGCAGGCAGCATATAATTATAGAAATTCATATCATATATTTTGGTATAATCATTCCGGTACCAATGAAGAATCCAAGCAGAATTTTTTCAATGAGGTCGTAAGAAATGTAGATATACCCATTCTCGAATCATGGAAAGATTATTTGTGGGAATTTCATTATAATAATACTTATACTAATACATATTACGACAGAGATGTAAGTACAAGGCGTTTATTGACAGTACATAATGCAAGATTCAGTAAACAGGAACTGATTGAATATATTTCAAAAGGTCTATCTGACTCTAAGATTAAAATTGATGAGAATAACAATAATGTAACAGATAAGATAAACAGTGTTACCGGGCTCGATTCTTATCTGAATAATTACAGCGAAGTATTAGCAAATAAGATACAGAATTCTTATGTACCATGTTTTACTCCTGGTAAAGATGCTTATAATAAACGACTTAAGGATTTTGATGATTCATGCTATTTTGGTGGCATGGATCTTTTCTATGCCCAAAAATGTACTATGCAGGCTACTATTAACACTCTTAAAACAAAGAAGAGTGCGTTTATTATAGGCGAACAAGGTAGTGGTAAGACCATTATGTCTCTTGGCGTATGTTATGCTTCAAAAAGTCATGATGGATTCAACGCAGTCATTATGTGTCCTTCTCATCTTGTTAATAAGTGGCAGCGTGAAATAGAACGATACGTGCCAAATGGCAAGGCATATATTATCAAGAGTATAAATGATGTTATCAAGCTTAACCCTATTTTAAGAAATAAGAAAAAGCACGATAATGTCTTTATGATTATGTCCAAGGAGACAGCTAAACTCGATAATGAGTTGCGACCAAACGTTGTTTATAGCAGACCAAAGAAAGCATTTATATGTCCTCACTGTGGCGAGATTCTGAGATCGGCTACTCGGTATGATTTTGAATATAACGACAAGCCAAAAATGACAGACGAAGATTTTTATAAGGAAAACGCCAAGAATCAGGAATGTCTTAAATGCCATACGAAACTATGGACACCGATAAGTGCTAACAATGATAATTGGATTAAGCTTGGCAGCAATGGTTGGGTCAATAAAAACAGAATAAGTGCTCTGCATACAACCTTATCCGGTAATACAAAGAGAAGTAAGTCTGATGCCAATATGCTTTATGCTATAGAAAAGTATCAAGAGGACCAAAGTGAGTTCAGTCAGCCAAAGTATTCGAGATATCCTATTGCTAAGTATATTCGTAAGTATTATAAGGGATACATTGATTTCGTTATTGGTGATGAGCTGCATCTATATAATAGAGATTCGGCCCAGGGAGACGCTTTCGGACAGCTCACTTCTGTCGCTACTAAGGTTATAGGACTTACTGGCACACTGCTAAATGGATATGCTGATAGCTTATTTTATCTTTTGTTCAGAACCATTCCTGGCACAATGATCAAAGAGGGTTTTTATTATAATAGTAAAGACGCGTTTAATAAGGCATATGGTGTTATCAAGAATATCTATACAGATGAAACAGATGGATATAGGACCATAACCAGGAAAGCAACTAAGAAGCTGCCTGGTGTCTCTCCACTTGTATTTACCAAGTTTTTACTTGAGAACGCTGTCTTCGTAAATCTGTCTGATATGCTTGATGGATTACCGAATTATACAGAATATCCTACTAAGGTAACAATGAGCGATGAGCTGGCAAATAATTATTCTGATGCTCAGGATAAAATCAGTGAAGCATTCAGTAAGAATAAGAAGTTGATTGGCTCTATTACAAAAACATTATCAGCTTATCCTGATTATCCTTATGATTTCGAACCAGTTGTAGACCCGGATACAAATAAAGTCATTGTAAAGCCTAATGATATGTCTGATAAAAATGCGCTTTTACCAAAGGAACAAGAGTTATTAAACATTGTTGAGCAGAAGCACGCTAATAATGAAAAAGTTCTTGTCTATTATTCATGGACTAATATAATTGACCTCGATGTCAGACTCAAGAAGATTCTTGAAGATCATGGTTATCATACAGAAGTATTAAAGGCATCTGTGTCAGCTCAGAATCGAGAGCAGTGGATAAGAGAGCATACTGAAGAAACCGATATCCTATTATGTAACCCTTCCCTTGTCGAAACTGGTCTTGACTTACTTGATTATACCACTATCGTCTTTTATGAGATAGGATATAATCTATTTACTATGAGACAGTCAAGCAGACGAAGTTGGAGACTTGGCCAGACTCGCCCTATATCTGTTTATTATCTTTATTATGAAGATACTATTCAGGAACAGGCATTATCTCTTATGGCATCCAAACTTCAGGCATCTATGGCAATCGAAGGTAAATTCAGTGAAGATGGACTTCAAGCTCTTAGTGAAAATGAAGATCTTCTGACCCAAATAGCAAACAGTATTGTAAGTGGTATTAAGTATAAGGTTAACGACAATTGCTTTAAGCAAATTGTTACTGATACATATCATCAGCAAAATACTTCTGCAACACAAGTTGTCGCATTAAATCATGATGATTTCAGCGACTTCGGAGATTTGATTGATGATTCTGTAGATGATGTTGAAAACACTGAACAATCTGTTATAGATATAGACGATAATGCGATAGTCCAGAATATCATCAAAGAGCCTAAGAAGATATTCAGGCGGACAAAATATGAGATCGAAGGTAAACATTACGATCTCAGTTATTGGCAAAAAGATAAAATAAACGCTAATAATCCAATTGCCAAAATAATCAATAGCAAAGAAAATATAGAGGAATTATGTGATTGTGTCGTTTAATCGGCACAATCACTTTTTATAGATGAAGTTATTTAATTCAAATAAAGTATTGTTCGACAATATACGTTCGAACCCAGATGATTATAATATAGAGATTGACGACTCTTCCGTTATAGTGTATAACGGAATTAATGAACCAAAGAAATATAATAAGAATGATTTTATCATGATGCTTTTTATAGAAGCAGAACTTAGTATAAAGAATGTGAATTTTATTTGATCGCGGCTTTGTTTCTACTATTGGCGGTAATATAACCAATATAAGGAGTGATCGAATATTTTAATATTAAAAAGAAACACTCATTTTAATGAGTTTTATAGATGCGGAATTTCCGGCGAGTTAATTACTTATGGAGATTGGTATTATGAAGATGACGAAGATCATCTCATAGTTAAAGCAGAAATATATAAGCAAATAAAAGACAAATACAAAGAAGATACATTTGATTACAGCTATCTCAATACTCTGCAATCAGAAGAAGAGTATAGACAAAAAATAAAAGAAATGACGCGGGCAAATAACTATGCCTCTCTTCTTTCAAGGAAGGTGTATAAAGGATGATCGCACCATTCGCTGGAAATTCTTCTTATAGGCTTACATCTAAATTTGGATACAGGACTCTTGATAAGGGCAAAGAAAAACACAATGGATTAGATTTTGTATCTTATTCTAGAAAAGAAGTAATTGCTGTTGATAACGGCACTGTTATAGCAATTATTACAAATAGCTATAACATGGATACTGCAAATCTAAGAGGAAATTATGTAAAAATTAAAACCTCTGATGGAAAATACATTTTATATTATCAGCACTTAGCAAGTGTATCAGTAAAAGTCGGAGACAAAATCTCAATTGGCGATGAGCTTGGTATTGAAGGTAATACCGGTAGAGTTTGGTCTGCTAATGGCGGAACAGGTATTCATCTTCACTTTGAAGTAAGAGATGCAAACACAAATGCAGCAATCAATCCTGCTGATGTTTATGACATATATAATAAGGTCGGAGATTATAATCCATCTGATAAATTTGTAAGAGAAGGTACAGATAAAGCATATATCGAAGACCAGAATAATCAAAATGATGTTAAAGACACTGATGTTGAATCTGATATAAAATATACAGATGAATTAGATGGAAAATATGAGCCAATATATCCTGACTTAACTATATCGCCAAATCTATTGACTAAGCAATATAATGGCAAAATTAAGATAACTAATTATATAGATCCAGAGATTATAAAAAACAAATATAATACCGGCATTATTGCAAATAACAATAGTCCGTATAATGTTGATAACTATATAAGCAGGCTTGAATCTCATAGTCCAAATATAGTCTTAAACAGCACTAATGTAGATAGGCTTAAAGACAATATGCCAACAGAAACTGATGAACAAGGCGTTGAAACAGGCTATAGCATTCAGAATAAGAATAAACTTTTAGAGCTTGTAGAGAGTATAGATAAGCTTTCAAAGTCTGTTGAGAAAAGAGTTGTGCGTCTTGAGAATATTGAGTCGACTACTATGAGATATTTATATAGACTCTCTTCAAGGATAAAGGTCAATTGTGTCTATTATGGCGGTCAATCAGTTTATAATAAATATTTATGTATCCGTTGTTTAGATGATGATCTCGTAAATGATACTCCGGTATCACTAGATCAATGTCTTAATTGCAGCAGATATGAACCAATTGAAGGACAAGTCTATGAATTAGACGATAAAACGTATTTGTCCAATACAGATATTGATAATAGTATTATTATAGACAATAGTCAGGCTGAACGTAAAACTACATCAAAATATATTGAACAGTTAAATCTATCACATTATAATGATAGCTTAAATAAAATATCAAAAAAAGTGATAGATACTTCTACTGAAAAACAAGATAATGTTGAAATCAGATTGTTGGAAACTACTTTGTCTGAGCAGACTCCTGATATATCAAAATATGAGATAGACAATATTGTTTCTCAGATACCAGAATCTTCTGATAACAATACATCAAACGATATAACGAGAGAAGAATCAAGTGTTTCAGAAGCCACCAATATAGCTCCATTTGAGTTGCCTATTCTTAATTCGAGCAATGTTCTTGTACCATCAAAACGTATTGTTCAAGTTATGGCAGACTATGAAAGTTTTCAGCCAACCAGATATAAAGATGGACTTGATCCAAAGACTGGTAAGCAAATGTATTCAATTGGCTTTGGGCATCAGATACTTGATACAGATAATTTGGTTGAACCAATTTTATATCAGCAAGCTATGGATTTATTGTTCAATGACTCTATGTCTAAAGCAGGTCTGATAACAAACAACATGAGACGAGCAGGACTTTTATATAATATAAGACAGTGCGAACTTGACGCGCTCGTTTGCTTTACTTGTTCTTGCGGCGGACGTTCGGAGGTTACTACAGCAGTTATTGAATATATCAAGAACAAGACTTCTGACAATGAGAAAAAGCTTTATGACACTTGGACTTCTAATGGTATCTATTATGCTTATTATGAAGATGGTGAAAGAAAAACTAAGTTGCTTCAGCCTTTAGTAGAAAGACGTAAGCGAGAATTTAAGATTTTTACTAAAGGAGATTATTCGAAGTGATAGAAAAATATAAATTAGCAGACACTCTTCTTGCTAATAGAGGCTATACAGAAGAAGAGCGTCAGCATATTCTTCTTGAGCCATATAAGAGCATTCAGAATCCATATAAATTAAAGAATGCAGAATCTGCCGCGAAACTGATTAAAACATTCTGCGATAATCATAATTCAGAAATATATGTTTTTGCTGATTATGACGTTGACGGATTAACCTCGGGCTTTATTATGGGAGATGTACTTAATAAGTTATCAAAAGGATATGTATCAGTACTCTTCCCTAACAGATCTGATGGCTATGGGCTCAATTTTTATACGTGTCAGAAAATTGTTGAACATAAATCAGAAGACGACAACATTCTTGTAATCACAGTCGATAATGGCATAACCTGCGTTGAGCAGGTTAAATATCTTAAGGATAATGGTATTCAGGTTATTGTATTAGATCACCATGAGTCAAAAGATATTGTTCCTGATTGTCTTATTGTAGACGCGCATGGTCCTGATAAGGATCCAGCACATTATCATTTATGTGGTTGCAGTATTGTTTTCAAGGTGTGCCAAATTTTGATGGATTTATATAATAAATATGATATGTTAGATTACACTCCGTTTGTTGCGCTTGGAACTTTAGCAGACATGATGGATCTGACCGAAGAGAATATAAGTTTAATCAGATACGGTATAGACTATATGAATAGCGATGATATAAAGAAATGGAAAGGCTTATATTGGCTCATAGATTATTGTGGGCTGAATGATAGAGTTTATCCCAACAGTCTTAAATTCGATATTATACCAAAGCTGAATGCTTGTGGACGTATGAATAATATCGAACTCGCTTATTCTCTGTTTACTGCTGAGTCAGACTCTGAATGTGAGAGAATTACAAATACAATAGCAGAACTGAATGATAAACGCAAAGACTTAACAAAATCGGCTAAAACACTTGTTCATGATGCCATTTACGCGCGATCTGACGAATGGTTTGATGACCATGTATTTTATCTTGCGTTGCAGCCAGAATATTCTGGTATTTGCGGCGTGATTGCCACGCAAGCTTTTCAGGAACACGAGAGATTACCAATATCGTTTGTTATAGCTCAGAATTCAGATGTGTATACAGGCTCGATCAGAATCAATGATATATACCCATTTCTTGATTCTCAGGAATTATTGAATCAAGAACTCAATGCTGGCACAATAAATTTCTTTGGTGGGCATAAGTGTGCAGCAGGATTTTCTATGCCAGCAAACGAAAACAATCTTAACAATTTTGTTGTTCATATCAATGAGTATATAAAGAATAAATTCAATGAATATGTAAGTGGTAATGGTCAAGTCAGTACAGATAATTCAATTTATTATGACACAGAAATTACTTATGATGACTTCTGTGAAAGCTTTTATAAGTCTTATGCTTTTATCCCATTTAAGGATGAGCCAGTATTCTATTGGAAAGATGTATATTGCATGAGCAGTCATACATCTAAGAGTAACCCACTTAATATAGAATATAAGTTTGTCAAAGATAGTAGAATCAAAGATATTTGGGTCTGGGGCGAAAAAAATAAAAATATAGATAAACAGACTGTAGGGCTATTAGGCAACATCGTACCAGACTTCAGAAATAGGAATAGATATACTATGGATATACAAGACATAGTAAGATAGAGATTATTCAATGGAAACTAATGAGAAAAATTTTACGCACCTTCATGTGCATTCTTCTTTTTCACTGTTAGATGGCTATAGCTCGCCATTAAAACTTGTGACAAGAGCTAAAGAATTGGGTATGACAGCTATGGCTTTGACTGACCATAATCATCTTCTTGGCATTCCTCAGTTCCAGAAAGCATGTAAAGACGTTGGTATTAAACCAATATTAGGATATGAGGCGTATTATACTCCTGATATGTCTATTCTGTCTATGTCTGCTGAAGAAAGAATTGAATGGGCTAAAGACCAGGCGAGAAAATTAGGTCCGGCAAATGGATTCTTTTTCGATACTGCTTATCTTGACCTTGAACAACCAATGGGCAAGAAAGGTGTCAGACTAAAGAAAAGAAAAGTCCCAATGAAGGATCTTCATGGACTTCTTAAGGATTATGAGTATAACACAAAGAGTTACCATCTTATTTTGATAGCCAAGAATCAGACAGGATGGAAGAATCTTGTAAAGATACAATCTGAATCTTCTAAATATTGTACATATAAAGGCAGATACCATTGTGATCTAAATCTTCTGAAGAAGTATCATGAAGGTATTATTTGTAGTACTGCCTGTGTTGGATCATATTTTGCACAGATGATTATTGCTGGTAAGTACGAAGAAGCAATATCTACCATAAAGGAATTTCATGACTTATTTGGAGAAGATTTTTATCTTGAAATCCAGCCGCTTAATATTGAGAAACAGCATGCCACTAATTTTTTCTTAATGAAGTACGCAAAGCAATTCGGCATTAAGTTGATAGCCACCAATGATGTTCATTATGCAATGAGAGAAGATCATGATGACCATGCTGTCATAGTCAATATGGGTCTTGGTCGTACAGCAGATGGTTCTTCAAAGAATAAGAAAAGTGAAAGTGAAGAAAGCGACGACTCTGACATCAATACTCCTATAACAAATAACATGGTATATTTAGATGATTATTGGATCAGAAGTTACGATGAGATGATTGATTATTTCAAGATTCAAAAAGACAGTATATTCAGTAATGACAAGTATTGCGTCGATGACGATATAAAGAATCATTATATGAATTATGTTTCTGAGGCTCTCGAAAATACCAATCGCATTGCAGATCAGATAGAAGATATAAAATTAGGCTCACCGGTTCCATTATTCCCTATTTATAAAGATGTACCTGAAGGATATACTGAAGAATCCTATTTTATAGAATTATGTATTCGTGGACTATTCTCTTATAAGAAAAAGCATCCTGAAATAGATATAAATATTTATTTCAAGAGACTTTTTAAAGAGATAAGAGTAATCAAGAAAAAAGGATTCGTTCCATACTTCCTTGCGGTATATAATTATACGAATTGGTGCAAAGAAAATAAAATTCCTGTAGGTCCGGGAAGAGGATCAGCAGCCGGAAGTCTCTGTCTTTATATGCTTCAGATTACATCTAGTATAGACCCAATCAAGAATGAACTTTCTTTTGAAAGATTCTTGACAGAAGATAGAACATCACCGCCAGATTGGATTCATAATTATTATGAAAACACAGTCGAGCCTAGTGGGAACACTGGGTGTTAAGTGCCATGAAATGCTGGGACAACTTAATAATCAATTAACCATAATATCATATAAATAGAAATGGTCACGAAAGTAGAAAAAATAATTGATTTGATATATGTGGAAACGCTAAGTATTATTTTACAATAGTTAATCAGCAGCTAAGTGTATATTTTTTATAATATATAAAAGTTCAACGACTAGTTCGAAGGAACGTAGGGCAAGTATGCAGCCCGAAGTATGGCAAACCTCTCAGATACAAAATATAATTTGTATGCTGGTGGTTAAGATATAGTCTATTCTCTATGGTGACATAGAGCGAGGAAAGGTTGACCTCGATTTTGCGTACACCAAACGTCAAGACGTTATTAAGTATCTTCAAGATTATTATGGTATAGAATTCGTATCTTCTATAGGCAATATAACAACGCTCGGTGTCAAGTCTGGAATCAAAGACATTGGTAGATATTTTAATTATTCTGTAGAAGACATGAATAAACTTACCAAAGAGATTGATGCCTTATTTGATGTTCCGAGCCTTACTTTTAAAGACATTGACTCTTTAGCTGATTCTGATGATGCTAAAGATAAAGAAGCGTATGCTTCTTTTAAGAAGCTTGAAGACAAGTATCCTAAGCTTTTTGAATATGCAAGAAAGTTTGAGGGCAATGCAAGAAACCTTGGTGTTCATGCATCAGGAATTTTAATAACTCCTGTACCAATCAATGATTATGTGCCTACAAGATATGTAGATGGATTATCAGTCACATTGTACGAAGGACCAACTCTTGAAAGTTTTAACTTCGTAAAACTTTGCGAAGTATAAAGTGGGTAATATGCTGGAAACTCTTTATATATGCTATGCACTTACAATAAAATGTATTTATTGTAATTGAAACAGTTAGCATCTTAGACAATCAGCAGGCACGATAAGATCCGCCCCAACGACTATGAGAATATCTCAATGTTATTAGAGTGATTTAATAATATATCCCCACTAGTAAGTATTATACTTATGAAAGATATAGTCTGTTCTATTGCGAGAGCAATAGGGTTAAGTTGAAAGGCTTAACAATTCTTATAATTTAAGAATATTAACACAAAAAAAGTTCGACATATTAGGTTTACGAAATCTCGATGTTATCGATCTTTCAATGAAATTGATCAACCCCGATTACACCTATTACGATGTGTATAAAGTAGTCAATGGTTTTGATGATCACGCTACTTATGACCTTATTTGCGATAAAAAAACTGATGGTCTGTTCCAGCTTGAATCAGACCTGTTTAAAGGTACTATAGGAGATATGCATCCAACTAATTTAAATGATATTGGTGCATTAAACGCTATATGCCGCCCTGGTCCTCTTTCGGCTGGACTTGATAAGCAATATAATAGAACCAAGAATGGTAAAGAACCGCTTGAAGAACCATTGCCAAGAACATTAGATATAGTTAAAGAAACTTATGGCGCTTTAATATATCAGGAACAAGTTATGGCTATAAGTGTTAAGGTTTGTGGTTTTAATGCGAATCAGTCAGACAGTATCGTCCGTAAAATAGTAGCAAAGAAAAAGAAGGACAAGCTTGCTATGCTGCGCCGAATGATGATTTATGGCAAAACAAATCAAGAAGGTCCAGAAGGCTGGCATGATAATGATTTCCTTCCCTGGTATGATCCTAAGAGAGAATATGGCGATGAAATAGATGGTGCAATTAAACGTGGCTATACTTATGAACAGATGGATAACTTCTTTACTATGCTTATGGGCTTTGCGGAATATTGTTTTAATAAGTCTCACGCAATGTGTTATGCTTATATAGGATATATCACTGGATTCTTAAAGGCACATTATCCATTACAGTTTATGACTGCTCTTCTTAGTATGCAAAAAGATCAGGATAAGATAGAACACTATATAGGTGTTGCAAGAGATGATCTTAATATCAATGTGATGGTACCTGATATAAACATATCTGGTGAACAATTTACTATTAAGGATAATGACATTTATTTTGGCTTAGGCAGTATTAAGGGTGTCGGTGCAGCCGCAATTCCTGAAATCATAAGCCATAAGCCATATGCATCATTTGAAGACTTTTATAACAAGACTAACCATACTCTTGTTAAGAAGAATGTATTATATAATCTTATCTGTTCTGGTTGTTTTGATAAGACTGATTCTACTGATAGACATTCTGTGCTTTCTGAATTAGTAGAAATCAAAGCGCTGCCAGAAGATGATGACATCAGCGTTCAGGCAGAATCTCTTTATACTAAGTTATCTTGTATAAAATATGAGAAAGAATTACTTGGCATGAGTATTACATATATGTCTGAATGGGATCAACTTACAGTTGGTGAGAAATCTACTTTATATGGTTCCATAGATACTATAAGAGAAAAAACAGATAAAAATGGACGTCTTATGTGTTTCATTGATTTCATTACAAATGACGACGCAAAAGTAAAATGTTTAATCTTTGCTTCGACTTATAATAAGTGCAGAGGCGAAGTAAGCCTCTTTAATACAAATGATGTCTTTATCATTTATGGTAAGAAATCAGATAAGAATACATTTATAATAGACACAATTAGAAAGAATCAAGAAGAAAAGCAAGATGCAAAGCGACCGAATCCATTCAATAACCAATTTGCTGAATTATTATGTATGTAATTGTTTAGGGTATCAGCCAGATGAAGCTCATTTTGGATGTACAAAGAAAACTATTGAATATCTTATAGACTGTGGTTTTAATGATAATACAATAATTAATGTACTGAATACTCAAAATGACTATAGTTCAGAATCTTTTTCTTTTGAAGATCTCCCTGATTCCTTGTGGAAAGATTCTTTATTAGAAAAGAATAAGTTTTATATTCATCATGAATTACATTTAAATAATAATTCAGATGTTATAGATATTTTTTCTGGTTCGATTCAGAAAACTTCTAATGCAGTTGAGATGAAAATTATATATACAGCAGAAGACGTATTATTGTATTTTTGCTCTGCATTTGAATTACAGTCTAAAGACTTAGATAGGAATAAGGAAATCGGCGCGATAAATTATCTTTTAGACTTATTTTTTAAGCGGTTTCCTGATCTTAATAGTATAGATATAATGCTATATCTTATAGATGAAGTATCTAATTCCGATAAAAAATGCTACAATATCTTAGAGATGCAAGATAGCATTTATCCAACAGTCGAAAGACTACGAATAATAAATAACGATCTTATTTATAATAAAACAAATAAGATAATTTGGAGATAACAACTATGCCTTTTTATTGTGAAGGTGGTGGTATGCTTTCTATTAACGGAGATAAAATATTTACCAGAAATCTGATTATTGAATCAGATAAAACAGAAAGCATACGTAAGCGTTTTAATAATAAGGACTGTTATATATCTGCTTATAGATATGATAGTCAGGATCTTAAAACTGCCAATTTATACGGTGCATATTATATAGATCTTGACTATCAATTAAATAGTACTGAAGACCTCAGAATTTTGCAATACGATCTTTTACAGATTATTGCATTTTTGAGGCATCAATGCGATATACCGTCCGAATTTATTAAAATATATTTTTCCGGATGTAAGGGGTTTCACATTTTAATAGACCCTGTTATATTCGGTATAAATTCTGTACAAACAGATTTGAATTTAAAATATAAAGCATTTACTAAATATATCTCAGATAATATTATTAGTTATAAGACTATTGATTTGAAGATATATGATCGATCACGATTATTTAGAATGGTAAATTCAATCAATATGAAGACAGGATTATATAAAGTTCCTGTAAATTTTGAATTTGCGACAAAATGTACTTTTGAAGAATTGGTCAAATTTGCTTCTCATCCTAAATTATTAAGTATTAAGCGAGAACAACCACTCCCGATAAATAAGGCTATAGATAAGTTTAATGACGCTGTTTCGTCAGAAATGGTACAGATCAATAAACGAAACATAATTAACCGAAATGGCAGAATATTTGAAGTTTTGCCATGTATCAATGAAATGATTCGCGTCGGAGCAACACAAGGTAATAGAAACAGTACTTGTATTATAGTTGCTTCAGCATTATTTCAATCAGGAAAAACAGAAGAAGAAGTATATGCTGCGTTACAAGAGTGGAACAGTAATACTACTCCGAGTCTGTCTGATAAAGAAATAAGATCGGTTATTAAAAGTGCAATTAAAGAATATAACTCTGGTAAAGGTTATGGTTGTTATTCAATTAAAATGGCTGGATACTGTTTAGGAGCAGAATGCAGATGCTATAAATAAGCGAGTTTACAATAATGGAAAATATAGAAAACATTGATGATCTTGATCTGGACACGATAAGTGACGATTTGCCTGACGATCTAGATCTTGATAATATATTCGATCTTGATAATAAGCCTGATATTGATGATCAGGCAAAAATTCAGGAAGCAATAGAAAATCGAAAAGGCAAAGAAGGTCAGACTGTTAATCTGAATCCTATAATAGATATACTGACAGATAGTGATTCGGATATAGAAGATAAAAAGTCTGATATTTTAATAGGGCCAGAAAATGACCCTGTAAGATCAACTATAGAAGCATACAAGACATTCGATAAGATAGCATGGAATAAGAAGTCGGGCTATAAGCTACCGCACTTCCCTTTTATGCAGAAAAGGCTTGAAGGTTTGGACGAGGGATTATATTTGTTTGCTGCGGAAAGTAACGCGGGCAAGACCAGCCTTATGTCAAATATTATGTATGACGCTTGTATGTGCGAAGAAAATCATCTGGTAGGTTTATATTTTTCATTGGACGATAGTAAACAGCTTGTTATTCCGAGAGTCATTTCAATGATTCAGAATATTCCTATATCTGCAAGTGCCAAACCATATACTTATCAAGACTTATATGATAAAGCAAGTGATTCTGATCCAAACAAGGAATTGTATAAGTCATATCTGGATAAGCGCGAAGCAGGAATTCAGAAGCTTATAAATAATGCAGATAAGTTCCAGATAAGAGATAATAACGATGCAATCACTTCATCCGAAGACATTTATAAGTGTATCCAATCTATGGTTACTTATGTTAAGGGAATGTATGGTGAAGAATATAATGTAATAGTGGCTATCGATGCGCTCGATGACATCAGATTTAAAAATGAGAAATTTCAGTCTGATACCGATAGACACAAGATGATTGCAAAAACCTGTAAGGATTGGGCGACAGAATTTCACATCCCGGTCTTTGGTTCAAGACATTTAAATAAGATAAGAATGGATAGAAAACCGTGCTTAGACGATTTAAAAGACACCTCAGAATACGTATACGAAGCTACCTTAGTATTTTTACTGTATAATGAAGTAGGTAAGAAAGGACAGTCAGCGAATGTATTTTATACACGCGCTGACCAACAGACTTTGCCTGAGAACCAGAGAGAAAAGCAGCCGGTTATTGAAATTGCCTGGGCAAAGAATAAAGCTTCTTCTTATAAAGGAAAAAGTTATTGTTATTTTATTCCTGAGTTTTCTAAGATGATTGAGGTATCAGAGCAGGATAAGGCTAAGTATGATGCCATTTCGTATTGATAAGATATAATAGTATATGGATAATTTAATACAAGGTATTTGGATTATAAATGTCAGACAACAAGAAACAGGTAATATGTCATTAGTAGATTATGTGATGACATTTATTTTAATTTTAATAATAATAACTTTTCTTGTACTTGTTTTAGAATTTATGATTTTATCAACGCTAGAAGGTGCATTTGTTGGTTTAAATATAGATAATAATTCATACAAAATAGCCCTTATCATAGGGGCGTTTTTGTCGATAGTATTATCTGCCATTATTATTCCAATATATTTGGATGAACACAATAACGAAAAATATGAAACAGTATATGATATTATAATTGGCGATGAAGTAAATTTTAATGATTTTAATGAGCATTATGAAATTATAGATCAGAATGGAAATATCTATACAGTAAGGGAGAAAAATAATGATACAAATGTATGCGAATAAAAGTCCAGCCTCTTTTAATTGTGATGATCGTTATTTTCGAGCATTAAGAGAATATATCGCAGGCAAATATAACAAAGAGTTTGGTATATTATATGCCAGATTTAATAATGCACTGATATTTAATAATTTTGATGAGATCAAAGAATATGAAGATAAAATCGCACAGTATATTTTAGATAATCCGTTGCGCGCTAAAGATTTCGATATATATCTTTTTTTGTTTAATTCTAAAAAAGAGAGTAAGGTATCTAATCGTACTTGTAAAAAGATATATGATTTAATAGCTAATGATGATGGTGAGCATATCGGCGTAAATCTTCTTAGGTATATGGAAGACAAAGAGAACGGCTTTGAAAGTCTTAAGAGGCTTCTTTTGTATTGCTATGAATATCGTTGTAAGCTTCGGATAAAGATGGAATGAACGTAGAAGAAATAAATAATGAAACAGAGGCACCTACAAAGGTGCCTTTTACTAAAACTATAAAACTCAGATTGTATCCAGATTCAGATCAAGCTCGCAGTCTTGAAGAAATGTGTGAAGAATATAGAAAAGTATGTAATTATGTATCTGAATATATATTTAACAATGATTTTGAATTGAGACCATTAAAACTAAACAAGCTTTTGTATTATGATCTGCGTAGTAAATATAATCTTGGTTCGCAAATGACACAATCTGTATTTAGAACTGTTGTCGCAAGATATAAAACATTAGAATCTCAATTAGCACAAAAACCATATAAATATAAAGATGAAAATGGTAAGTGGCAATTCGAGAAACGTACATTACATTGGATTGAAAAGCCAATATATTTTGCGAGAATACAAGCAGATTTAGTACATGGAAGTAATTATAGTTTCTTAAATAATGGCACAATAATAAGTCTTACTACATTAAATAAAAGAGCTAAAATGTCTTTTGAAAAGAGGCATTTTGGCTCTTATTTAAATAATGTATGGACTCTTGGTACAGGGAAACTAGTAAGACTTAAGAAGATATGGTATTTACATATCCCTGTGACAAAGAATATAGATGTGTTTACTAAAGAAAATGTGAGTCATGTTGTTGGCATAGATCGAGGATTACGATTCTTGGCAACTACTTATGACGACCATAAGAAAACGACTTTTATATCGGGTAAACAAATCGCGTATAAAAGACATAAATTTTTAGAAACAAGAAGACAGATACAATCTAAAAATACCAGAGCAGCTAAAAGAGTATTAAAGAGACTGTCCGGACGAGAGAACCGTTGGATGTCTGATATTAATCATCGGATCTCTAAGACACTCGTACAGACATATGGTCCTAATACTTTATTTGTTCTGGAGGATTTAACTGGCGTATCTTTTGATAATTTAAATAAATCGAAAGAACTTAATAATAATATTCGTTCGTGGGCATTTTATCAATTAGAACAGTTTTTGATTTATAAAGCTCACGAGAATCAATCAGAAGTTATTAAGGTTAATGCACAATATACTTCTCAGAGATGTCCTAAATGTGGTATAACAAATAAAGACAATAGGCACCATGATACACATGAATATGTATGTAGTTGCGGTTATCATTCTAACGATGATAGGATTGGTGCAATGAACATACAATTATTAGGAACTAAATGGATCTCTGGAGAAAAGAATCCGGTTTTTAAAAAATAAATATTATCTGGATATATTCTGGATAATGAGCGGGCGTTGCCAATCGTCCGATGATATAACAGAGGCGAAGGAGATAAATTTTTATTTATCGTTTGAACTTCGATTCTATATTTATTATAGAATAAAAATACTTTAATTATAAGTTTTATTGATTATATTGTTATTTTAGCAATTAATGATTAGCAAAAAAGGTGTGCTATAATAAAAAACAATTGGCGTTCTGATACGTACAATAATAAATAATTGGCGGCAAACATATTTCTTTAGGGCGTTTTATACGCCCATTTTTTGATGGTATGTTGGAACAGGTATACGAGGTGGTCTCAAAAACCATTTATTGCGGGTTCGAATCCCGCTGCCATCACCAGTTACAAGAAAAAATATTTTTTCAAAAGTACTTGACAAAATGGCTTTCTTGTGATATAATGATTATAATAAAAATATTTTACTAAAGATATTCTCTATTTTAAGTAGCAGTCGTATATATGTCTGCTATTTTTTTGTTACTCCGGATATACAATAAGAAAGTCGAAAGTAAAATAATGCAAAAACAAAAAACTCCACACGATGTTAGAGGTTTTCAAATTAAATGCGTTAATTATATTCAATGTCCTTTATGTTACGGATGCAGGAATTATGATTTCCGAGATCCAGAATGTATCAAGTGCAAAGAATATAATTCAAAAAAGAATTTATGTAATACAAAATTACATCGCGGCGATTTGATAGCCAAGATGCTAACAAAATCTACTCTAGATATGCGTAATGAAGATGTACAATTTAAGTCATATAATGACTAACTAATATCATATATAAAAAATTGGAGAATTTTCAATATGACATATACATTAAATAAGAATTATGATGAAATCAAGAATCTTATTCAGAATGAGACATTAAGAGATCTCGTTGATGATACAATCACTGAGACAGGAATGGATGAAGAAAAGGTCAACTACGCAACCGAAGTAGCGCATTGGTGTTATAAACTTCTCGAAGACAGAGGAGTTGTAACAGACAATGTTCATCAGGGATTTGTTGACGTAATTCTTTTTGGCGCCTTAATTCATAATGCTTATACAACATTGAATAAGGATGATCCAGATTCTCATATTTACGATGTCTTTAAAGCTCGCGAGAATCTTGATGATTTCTTTGCTAATAAGGGTGTACCGAGTGATTACAGAAACTCAATCTTTCAGTTGATCGAGTCTCAGTACGGCGCAACCTTTGAAATTCCTTATGTCAGACCGCAGGCAGACAGTCCTCAGTCTACTCTGGCTACTGCTAAGTTTATTGTTGATACAATAGAAAATAACCTTGTAAACTGTCACGATGATTCCGATCACTGATGAATCAATTTATAAATAAAGTAGGAGAAATTCATATAACTGAACAGCAGCTATTCGATTATATGAATTGTCCTACCCTATTTGATATTCGGAATAGTAGTCAGATTACTATTCCGTATCAGGTTACTCAGCATAAACTTATTTGTCAGGTTATGAGATATTTCCTGACAAATCTTCAGAATGGAGTTATTCCCACTTATAAGGAGCTGCAACGTAAGTGGGACTCCATTTGCGCCGAGAATAAAGATATTATAGATGCCAATAAGAATATATCTGGTTGGCAAAAAATAGTAAACTTTGTTACATGGGCGCAAAACAACAAGATTGCTGTCGGAGACATAAGTATTCCATTTATCATAGATTCAAAAGATGTTGTTCTTCATGGATCTATAGACCAGTTACTTGTGGATCCACAAAGTCATAAGGTCGAATTATTCTATCCTAATTTCACTGATAAGGAATTCGATAAATATACAATAGATACACGTCTTAAATATACTATAGATGCGTATGCTTTCAAAACTATATATAAACAGCCAATAGATGGCATTCATGTCTATAGTGCAAAGACCAATCAAAACACTTATACCTATCGTGGTGAAGAAGACTTTTTGCGGTTAAAAACCTCGATATATAATATTGGTCATGCAATAGTGAACAATTGCTTTTATCCAAGAGAAAATGCTTTATGCTCCTCTTGTCCTGGAAAAGTATATTGTAAATATTGGCACAAGGAGATTTGAACAGACAAATGGCTTGTAAATTATATTCTTTAAGTGAAGCTATAAGGCTAACAAAAAACGAAGGTATGTTTTTTACCAGATTAGCATGGCGTAATCAGGGTTTTGACAGGATTGTTCTATTGTTAAATAGTAATGACATTGCTATTGATTTGCTGAATAAGTATGATAAATGCTTGCCTGAAATTAACGATTATAATATACTTCTTCTAATTGATAATACAATGAATAAGTATATTTTTAATTGGCAGCCAAGTGTTTACGATATAATGTCCGATGATTGGATTGAAGTGATCAGAGAGGTTAAAATTCCAATGACTAAAGCCGAAAAAATAGTTGCCGAATGCAATGAGCGCGAAGGCACTCACGTTCTTTACAAAACTGTAGCAAAACTTCTATGTGACAAATTTCCAGATTGGACTATAGAAGAAATCGAAAATTTTGCTATTGAATTGTACAAAGCAAGGATGGAAGACTACGATCTCGAAATCGAGGAAGGCTTGTAATTACTAAAGATAATACGTATTATGCGTATTAGGAATGGCATTAAAAAAAGTATCTAAAACAAAAGCTAAGACTAAGTCTAAGTTAGGAAACAAAAAAACTATTATAGATGATATTGAATTCGACTCAAAACTCGAAGCCAAATATTATCTATACCTTAAAGAGCTACAAAAAGATAAAAAGATAGATCATTTTGAATTGCAACCAGAGTTCACTCTTATCCCTCCGTTTGAAAAGAATGGTAAAAAATATAGAGCGACCAAATATATTGCAGATTTTAAGATCTATAGATCGAAAAATGAGAATGATTTTTATCTCGTAGATACAAAAGGATTTGTTACAAAAGATTTTGCGATTAAAGAGAAACTGTTCAATCATATCTATAGAGATATAGATTTGCAGTTATTAACCTTTTATACGCCTACTGGTGAATGGTTAACTCTTAAAGAAGCAGAAAAACGTAGAAAGAGCAAATAATTTTTACTAAAGATAATCACGTATAACTTTATACTTAAGATAAAAAATATCGAGCAATAAAGTCTCAGAGTAGATGTGATTATTATCAGCGAAGCCACTAATAAATACCCCGAGCCCACTTTTGAAGAAAAGACTCAGGAATGGCTTGAAATTGAAGCTCTTGTTTTAAGATACCAAAAACAATTCAAAGATGAATTTAAAGGCGATCCTGATATTGAGCAGGACGCTAAAGAAGCCGCAGCCGAAATCTTATCGCGATTCTATCCATTACTTAAAAAGTATTTGACCATTGTTACTACCGGTATTATAAATTGGCAGGATAAGGAGTCAAAAGACTTTGTAAGTAATTTTATAAATGACCGTGCACAATTAAATGCCTTACACAGAAAGAGTCAAACAGCCGAGTATCGTCGGGCTATTTATGACTCTTTTAATTTTGTTAAGGAAACTTATGGTAATAATGACCCGGAAGAGATTATGACTGATCTTCAGATGCTTCTATTGGTTGTTGCTAAACGATATAAGCAAGTAGGTAAAAACTTCTGTGCTTATGTTACCAATAGCTATAAATTCGAATTAGCACGACATATCAAGAACTACTTCAAGAATCCTCTTAATGTCACTTATAGGCTTTCAGAATATAGTGTAGATGCTCTGAAAGACGATTCATCTGAGATGTATGAAGACGAATACTATGAAAGTGAAACCGGGATCCCTTCCAAGGAATGGATCAACGGTTATTGCAGTGACGCATTTCAATCATTGACTCCTGTTGAAAGAAAGATATTAGTTAAGTATTATCTTGAAAATCTCAATGATAAACAGATAGCATATGAGTTAGGATTACATCTGAATACGATCAATGCTAAACGACGTAAGAGTTTAGCTAAGTTATGCGAATATTATGGAATCGATCCATCTACTATCAAGCGTAGCAGGAAATCCGGTAAAAATGCAGTCACAATGACTCAATATTAAGGAGATTAATAATAATGAAGATTACAGCAAATATGAAGTGTCCAGCAGTTAGAGAATATATACACAAATATAGTAAGGTTGCACCACAATTTGTAGATGTAACACGAGAAGAGTACCTTGATTTCCTTGATAAGTATCAAGGAAGATTGATTAAGCAGCCAGTTATTGCTAATGGTTGTTATGGTGGATCTTGGTATGATCCTGAAATGATAGACGTATCGCTTATTGTCGCAGAAGGGTTCCATTGTGATGATAAATCATCATATCTTAATGACGATGTTGAAGACCGTTATAGAATTCTTAAAAACTATAAGCAGTATATGGATGAGATCAGAAGATTGGTTGAACAAGGATTAACTCCATATAAACCATTGTACAATATATGATACGAAAAATATTTTTGTATTTTAAATACTATAGGACATTGAAGTGTATTTATTCTGAGATGTCTGAAAAATATAATATGCCTTTGTCAGAAGCAAGAAAAAGCGTTTTTAATTCATGGATTATGGATATGTTGGAAGATCCTGATATGGTTTATGAAATGCTTTATCATTATGACGCTGAAGTATGGGCAAAAATGATTGTAGAAGATTATTTTCCCGGAGATAAGACAAATGATTAAATGCAGATCAGACGAAAAGCCATGCTGCGATTATTGTAAATACTGCGAGCATGCTATTGTAGAAACTCCGATATTTGCTCCAGACGAGCCAATGTATTGCAATCTGCACAAAGATCATAAGCATATGATGATAGTGCAAGATTGCGGATATTGTGATGACTTTCATTGTATACATGCGAGATAAAATAAATTTAATAAATCTATATATCAGTTCTGTTTTTGCTGGTATATGTATATCTATTGGATGTACAGTTAACTTATTGGTAGATAACAAATATATCGGCGCACTCTTGTTCTCTTTTGGACTGTTGACAATATTATCTTATAACCTTGATTTATATACAGGTAAAATATGTTATCTGTTAGATAAAGGTGTAGATTATCTAGATGATTTAATAACAATATGGGTAGGAAATGTTGGCGGCGCATTGTTAACTGCTTTTATACTTGAACCAACAAGAATATATAACACACTGAATTTAAAAGCAAATAAGTTGGTAGAATTAAAAGGCGCGGATTCATTACCAAGTTTATTCTTTTTAGGTACTATGTGCGGTATTTGTTTGTATATAGCTGTTATACAATACAATTCAAGTGAAAACATTTCATTTAAGAATATATTCATTGTTATTATGTCTGTGAGTATATTTGTTATATGTGGATTTGAACACAGTATAGCAGATATGTTTTATGCGCTTATAGCAAATAATAGATCATTTGATTTCCCACATATTATTGTTATAACATTAGGTAATTCTTTTGGATCTATGTTATGCGCTTTTTTTCATAGATAAAAAAAAAAAAAAAAAAGGGGCGGATAACCGCCTCTTTTTTATCTTGTCGTAAAATTAACGCCTATACTGACAAGTGTTCTGTTATAAACCTTATCATCAAGTTCGAAATCAATAAGTGGTATCTTGACATAAAAACTCGTAAAGTTTCCCGGGAACGAGTTTTCGTCTAATTCACTTGTTTCGAGCTGTATCACATCGTCATAAAAATCTGCGTAGAAAGTTATACCATAGTTTTCACATAACACTTCTTCAGTAGAAAATGGTGTTCTGATCTTTACTTTCTGATTTATTGAATTAAGTTCTGTGCCTTTAGGCAAATCATATTTACAAATAATATATGATTGAATCTCTTTGTCAGACTTCTTAGGGTCAGTCAAATATTGATTATAATTAGCATTATATAAATAGATATGTTTTAATCCAAACGGATATATAATTGCATTGTCTTTGTTGTATCCAAAATTGAGCTTGCATCTTATAGTGATCTGTTGAAAATTATATCTTTCAGATAATGCTATTCTGATCTTCCCTGCCTGACTGATAAGAGTATCTCCAGATACAATAGGTATAGGATATGTTTCTTTAAGTGAATTCTCTATATCAATACTCAGTATATCAAAAGAGCCTTTCAAGAATGGATCTATCTCTATTGTGTTGAAAGTAGATGGGCCAAGCTGCTGAGAAATATCTGGCAAAAGAATCTTAATTGTTATGGTATTATTTAAGTATTCGTCAAACACAATATTCTTTTGTAAAGAATCATGCATCAGAATACTCTTATACTCTTCTTGGAAATTATCTTTGTCTGTGTCGCTTATAGACACATCAACATCATTTCTGAAAAAGTATTCATTTGAGGACGCCACTTTAAGATTAAATACATTTGATGGGACATCAATAAATTGTGGATGCACTGTCGCGCCATATCTCTCATAATTCCCTTTTATTGCATCGACACATAATATGTTATGATAATTTCCCAGACTTTGCTTGTTATCAAACTTATCCATCAAATATTTAGCATATTCAATTTCATAGTTAATAATTTTTGTTTTCTTTGTCAGGTCATTACATATTTCAGAGAATTCATTTATTTTGTCATTTACTTCATTATAGGCATTTATAAAAATGTCGTTAAGTTCGGAGGAATTTAATTTTGGTATCATCTGATTTTATGTTTCCTCATATACTAAAGCGTTCATGTATATATCATTTGCTTTATCGAGAATACTATTATATAGACTGTTAAAATTATTTACCAATCCATTGAAGTATTCGCTGTCTATGTCCTTTTTGTAATGCTTCACATAATTACAAAACTGAAAAATGTTATATACAAATTTATCGTATTCAAGAGGGCCGCGTTCCCTCATGTTATAAATAATCATCTTGTTTTATCTATTATTTTATTTGACTTTATTTATTGCTTATTTGTTGTTCTTCACGCAGTGAATAACTCTTTTATCAAGATGCTATCAATTTTCATATGTGGATCTGTTATATTATTTATCCGCACATTTATTTGATACTCTTCTTGATTCTTTTCTTTATCATATTCGTAAACAATAAAGTCACTCAATTCATGATTGTTGTTTATTGTAAGATTATTGAGCCCGATAGAAATATCGGTTATCTTATTAGCGTAGATCTCTCCTGAATCCACGGAAATATCAAATACGAAGTCGCTATCACATTCAATGAATATTCTGTTGTTCTTTGAAACGTCGGCACTGTTATTGATAAGCTGGAAGTTAGTATTAATTGGCTTTTTGTTAAACGTAAAAGTGATGCTATTGCCACTTAATACATAAAACTCAATGAAGCTATGCTCGCTTATCTGACAAGCCGTGTTGATAGGCACGTCTTTGACTTCACATTTTCCGGTGTCCGCATTTCTGATTATAATCTTATTTTTGCCGCCATAAATATCGTACTTATTGTCTTTATTATAAGTACTGCCGCTAAGATTCAGGACGGTTTTTCTGTTCACTTTTTCATTGCCGCTTAAAGAGATATTATACTTGTTGTATATCAAATCTCCTGGTACATTGAATGTGTTGTGATCTATGTTGTAAACAGTAGAGTAATATGAGTCGTTTGTTTTCTTATTCAGAAATTCTACAATAACATCGTCTTGAGATATGTTATTTGCTGTTACAAAACAAGCAAGCTTAGATTGCTTGTATAGCTTTATAGAATCGCTTAATAATATATTACACTTATTATTTATTATACTCGGGTACACGTCATTTTTATTAATCAACGTGTTACCAAGAGAAGTGCTGTTTTTTTCAATCAAGGCTCGCATATTGTAAGCATTGGCTCTGTTTTGCATATCTATAAGATGCGACTTCAAATAGGATTTAAGGTAATTCAGGCGCGACTTTATCGTAACATTCGTAATCTCATAAAGATACTGAAGATCAGTATGTATCTGTCTTAATGTATCATTATACTTTGCAGTATCAAAGTCGCTACCCTCATGAATTTTATAATCCTGTAATATGGGCAGTGCCAAATCTATTCTATTTAATGTTTGCTCTATTTGTGAATTCTTAGGATATATTCCTCTCTTAATATAATCCTGTATGATTACATTTTTATAATAATGATATTTTTTTATCATGTCATCATATCGTATTGTATTCATACGTTCACATCCTCGGCAACTAATAGTTTCATGTTAGATATATATGGCGAATTATATTTATCTATGCAATTCAAAATGACCTTTATCTTCATACTCTTTATATCATCACTGAGATATACAGTGTTTTCAGAGTTTGAAAGATCATTTTTTATTCTTATAATTTTGGTCTTATTTGTATTGCTTGTGCTGTTTCTGTTTATAGGTATAATAGGATATTCTGTTTCATTTATGATGATAGAATACTTGATATAATCATCAATAGCCTTATTGTAAGACTTTGTAGTAGGGCAATATTCTGCCGCATATAATGCAATACTGTTAATAGCGTTTGCTTTTACTGCGCCGACCAAATCGTCAGTAAGTATCAAGCTTGAAGATTCATATGTCTTTCTGAATGCCTGGATCGCATTTATCTTTATCTTATACCTATAGGCATTATTTATAATCTCTGTCTTCTCTTTTACCGTAGAGCCGTCTATTGTCTTATTCTGATAAGCCAATACTTCTTTTGAGTCATATTCATTTGACTCAAAAGTTATTTTTATGTATTTAGAGTCCGGAAGATTAAAAATGCCCGATCCAATTATATAATTCTCGGTATTATACTTCTGAGTATCATTATTGAATTCAAAGTTATGGAAATCAGATAATGTCGAATATGATGCGCCATCCAGAGAAGTAAAAATATCTACTATTTTTAGATGCTGTTGATCACTATCTATTTTGATTACATTGAATACAGAATCTGATTGCAGATAAAGCGAGCATTTTGCGCCGTTACTGTCATAATTTACATCACTACATGATACTACAGTATTGCTATTGCTTGATAACCTCGAATATTCAAAATATTGTCCGGTATTTGCATTATTCAGAATACTTTCTACTTTTGATGTATCAAATGTATCAGATAGATATTTGCTCGTAGAATTATCATAGACATGACCATTACCAGCATAACCATTGCCAGATACGTTTGATATTCTCAATGTAGCAGGCACAGAAGATAATTCCTTAGCATGGATTATATTATCTGTGATTGTACTATCATCAATATCCATTATATGCTCTTTGGATATGCTCACGAAGTTATTGCAGCTGGAATATGCCGAACATAGCATATTCATATCATTCTGAGCTTCAAGAGTACTATTGATACTGTTTTGAATTTTCTGGATGGCACCCTGAGTATCTTCTATAATCTCATAATAATCGTAAGCGAGTGTACTAAGCTCCGCATTCAATCCATTTATATCTAAGCATATCTCATGAAGCATGGTGTTATGCTCTTGTACAATGGGTTCTTCGTCCTCGTGAACGATAAGAGGTTTATAAATCGGCTCAGAATCATCCTGATCACTTAATTCTTTTGCTCTTTCATTTTGGTTGTAAATAACCAGATTTGATATATATTTGTCTTTTAGGTCAGAGATATATCTTCCCATAATTCTCCACCTCCAGACTTAATAAGAGAAATAGATTTTATATATGGCGCACCAGAATCATCTCTGTATTGACGCAAGATAGCCTTAACCTTGATACTGGAATTTTCAGGTATATAATCTGTTTTTACGGGTTCATAAGAAATTGTATACTTGACATTTTTATCGCTGAAATCAAGATCTGAAAGCTTAAGATTTGTAGCCTCGTAATTCTTATAAATAGTATATACGTTATCTTTTATGTCAAATCTTGTAGGAAGATTCGGGAATAATAATTCCTTTTCGATATATGATATGTTACTATTTAAGATAGGTATTGTTTTATTGCCATCAATGATATAATATTCAATAGAAGTGTATTCTGGCATATAATCGGACGCATTTAAGATAACCTTCGAAGCATCTGTTATCTCACCAATATTTATTATATTAGATACAAAGCATCCAATATTACTTATAGTATTATAAGAGATTTTTATTGAGTCAATTCCAAAACAATAATTATATAGCTTATAATCAGTATAAGTAATTACAGGCGGAGATGGTGGATCAGGTGTATAATCATAACCTGAGTCATCATAATCATAACTGTTATCACTATCGTTATAACTATCATAAGCATTCTCTACAATAATTTCATAGGATAGTTTTCCATTGGCATCCTGATGCTGCTTAACTTTAGTAACAGTTCTGGTAGATTTTGAGCCGTTCTGGACTATATTAACACTATTGGTATCATTATAGTCCATAAGGCGTTCGCCATAAATCTCGCCTGTTTTAGGATCTTTTCTGGCAACATATGAAACGCCACCATACTGGACAATATCATTCTGTCTAAGACGATCGCCTTTGTCAAGATTCATCTTATCAGAAGAATACTTGTTAATTACATTGCCATTTTCATCTTTAACCGTAACATCATTACCATGACCATTCATGAGCAGAGCTGACATGAATTCTTTTGAAATAGTATCTGGAGCAGAACTCTGACTTGGAGATGTAACTCCTTTGTCATAAGTTCGGTTTCCACTTGATGAAGCTATAGAACCTTCCATAAATGCGTTACTTGCATTATAGTCGCCTCTTTCGGCCTCAGCCTGATCGATCTTGTCTTTCAAAGAATTCATTTCAGCGATCATCGACTTGTATTCATTCTTAGTACTATTAGTCAGTCGTCTTTCTTCGGCAGATTCCAATTTGCTTTGGAGATTCATTCCAGCAAATTCATTATATTGCTCTTGCATCTGTTTCAGCTCGGCGTCTGAAACAGATGAAGAGCTTTTACTGGAACTAGATGATGATTTCGAAGAACTTGAAGAGCCTGAAGAATTTTTAGACGATGATGTGCTACTATTTTTTTTACTGACAGCAGACGCTACGGTTTTTATTAAACCTAAAAGCGACATTATACTATCTCAAAATCCTTCTCATCAAAACCTAAAAGATATAAAGCCTCTGACTTAGTGATCTTGATTTTCTCATGCTGCTTTGTTTCTTTTATTGTTTCGATCTTCTTATCATGAATATTCTTAACATCGTTTTCATTGAAATCAGTAGACTTAAGTTTAGAATAGCAGTTTTCGCAACTTGTATCACAACTATCACCGTCATCTTCCTGACAATCATTCTCATCATCTTCATAGCCATAATATTCTGCTAAGAGATCTATCAGATTATAGTAGATTTCGGTCAAAGCATCATCTTTATCTGATTCTTCTTTAATCTTTTTATCTGACTCAATGTGCTGGTTTTTGGTTTCATCTTTATTCTCATCGTCAAATATATCGAGAAGGTCATCAAGAGTTAAATATACATACTTCATAAATTTATATCTCCTTAGTGCCATATATATTGGCTGTTTCAATTTTTGGGTAGGGATTTCCAAATCTGTACGACCCGGATTTATCCATATATTGATCAGGGTCGTTTGCATGTTTAATCAGCGACTGATCGTCATTATAAAAACCGCTGTTTATGCCATCATATTTATAGACGAGCTTATCATATTCTTTTACATTGTCTTTATACTTTTGATTCAGTTCTGCTTTTATGTTGCTATAAAAAGCCTGTTTCTTTAAATCATAATAATAATTTGGAGATTCAGTATCAGGCAATGTAAAACTATCTATACTTGGGTTGGCACATATAATGTCGAATTCAATACCTTTTAATAATTTCGAAGACAATATCGTAGAGACTTTATCTATAGATATTTTAGTTGAGTCTTCTGTTATATATATGAGATTATCATAGTTGCAATTAGATAGTTTTAAATCAAAGTCATTCATTTTAATGGGATCAGTAAAAGATATTGTGACTTTTTCTTTTATGGTCATTGGAGTAGTAGACGCGTAGTATACACGATACATTCCATTTTCAGTAAGTCTATTGATTTTCTTATACAGATATGAGCTATATTGATTATATTGGCTTATTAAGATATTCTCACTTGTTATAGGAACATTAATAGTAACAGCAGGTGTAAGAGTAAGTGTGCCGCCTCTTATATACGCCTTTTTATCTATGATACTATTATCTCTATCTGTATAGTCACTATTGTAATCACTTTCAAAGTCCACATTGAAAACAATATCTGTGCTTCTTTTTAATATGTCCCTTTGATTTTCTATCTTTTTGATAGAAGCTTCTAATGTATCAAGCGTACCATCTAAATATTCATGAATATATGTTTCTACGTTGCTATCAAGATCATACAGAAGTCTTGTCTTTTCATATAATCTATTTAATGATTTATAGATATTATCCATATCTTCATTAAACGTATCACTATTCATGTTTTTCGTCTGATAAGTAATGTCGCTGTTTATATTATAGTCGGCATCACTTATCAAATTATTTATGATGGTTTTTATATTATCAATTCTGTTTTGTTTGTTATCCATTTTTTATTTTATATTATATGGAGCGTTTGTGTTGATTATTGCTTTCAAACCTTCCTCTTTACTCCATATGAAGCTCTGTGTTTTTGTGAGAGCCCCAGTGTATCCATTATCATAATGCCATACGTCAGTACCGGTTACAGAAGGAAGAAATCTACAGATTGAGCCGCAGCTTTCAATTATAGATTGTTCACTATGATAATGTGCCGCATGAATCTCTCTGTATAATGTTGAACCCCACTCAGAAGGATATTCTCTTGCTATAATGCCGTTGATCTGCTTCTTAGGCATATCACCATGCATAAAGTAGATAAGAGACTTGCCCCACATAACAAGCTTTCTGGACATGAAAGAATAATCTATAGTTATATTGGGATTATTGCGGAAATATCCATTCAGATAGCAAGTAAGATAATATGCGCTTTGTTCGTCATGGTTCGAGCCAATATAAAATGATTCTACGGGCGCGATTTTCGCAAGCTTTTCTATTGCGTTTACAAGGAGATGGCATCCATCCTGGAATAGCTGCTGCCAGTTACTATCATAAGATTGTGAAGTCCCGGCAGTAGTCGTATAATTTGCAGTATCATAATTGAAGAAGTCATTTGAATAGACAAACAGTATCTTCTCAAATTTATAACCACTTGTCTCTGCTATAATATTATCTATAATTTTATTGAATACATCAGTAGCTATCTGAGTATTGTAATCACAACCGGTTATATCCTTATGACACAACTTACCAAGATGAAGATCGGCGATATTGATTTCAAGCATATAATCAGATTTAGTCTGAAGCTTATCTACTTTAACACAATCAGGGACATTTTCATTGACAAACTTTAAAAAGTCTTCTTTCAGTGCATCGAAGCTAACATTATCAGTTCTCGGCTTAACAGTAATTTTACTGGAATACAGTGTCACAGGATTATTTTTGTCTTTCTTCTGCGAGTGCCACATAGTATTCTTTGCGCTGACAAGTTCGAACTTATTTTTATCAAATCCATGCTTCTCAAGAAGGACATCAGGAGACTTCTGATCGTCTTCGCTCAACTCAATAAGTTTAGTATTAGTATATGTACCATCGCCGCGAATTTCGCTTATAGCCTTAAACAGTGTATCATGGTCAAAAGAGCTGGCATCGTATTTAGAATCTATTTCATCAAGAATGTCTATCGCAAACTGATTTCCATCAAGAGTTAATTCTGGGACTTTATTAGCAATCGTATGAGACGAGTGTCTGTCATAAGTCATCTTACGAGCTTTTTCGCCACGATCTTTTCCTGTTATACCACACTGATCAGCGATCTGATTCCATGATAGATCAGTAGTGTGTTGTCTTTTCTTATTAGCGAGTTCTTTGAGGAGTGTAAAATTTATCTTATCCATATTTATAAAAATAATAAAGGTAGCCTTTCTTTAGAAAATTGACTACCTTTATATTACTGTTTTCAAGATTATGATAATCCCAAAAATCGTCTATTTAGTTGTTGACAAATTGTAAATTATCAAGCGGGCTCAACAAGATATATCTCGCTGCCAAGGACTGAGCTTGAAGAAACTATCAGACTATAAATTCTTCCAATGAAGTTTGAGTTAGAATATTCGCCTTCGCTAAAATACTGTTCAGGAACAGTAGATTCCCAGGCAATTGATAATTGTGCTTTACATGCAGGAAGTCTGGAATAAGTTTTTTCAGTATCACTGTTTTCTTTTTTGCTTCCCATTGTTTTTAATGGAAGATTTGTTTTGTAGTCGAAATATAAATTTTCAATGTATTCTCTTTTGGAATCTGGCCAATGATCGTCATCTATTTTAAATACAAGCTTATCAGACATTGTATCAATAGTCTTCTCATTATTTGGAATAACTTTGACTAATTGTAGTGGAATACTCATTGGAGCATCTTCATGAACTTGATCATAATGATTTAAACATAAACTTTCATAATCAAGTGTCAGCATTAAATGTGGCTTATATCCAATTTTATATATCTTATCGCCAGCATTTACTTTGATATTATCTTCATTGATAAATAGTCTGTTGTCAGAATTTTCTTTCTTGACAGTAACTATTTTATCACCTATAACTAATATATCTCCAGCTTTAATACCATAGTTATATCCCAATGTTGTAGTATTAAGTGATTTGACACTGGTATCTAATTCTGTTACTATAGGATCATTATTAGAACCATTTATAGTAGCAGATGTCGCGACACGGAATAAACCTTCTCTGTTAATAACCATTGTAAGTTCAAGATCATTGCATTCTTCAAAATTGAATTCCTGAGAAGTATATAATCCATTATTGAAACCTATTTCTTTTTCGTTCAATACTTCTTCAGTTATAATTGAATAGATAAGGTCATAATGATATTCTTTCTCAGTGAATACATATTTGCCATCAGCATTTCTATGATATGTATACAGCTTATTATAAGTCTGGACATCATTATTAGTTGACGGATTTCTCGAACACAGAAGGTTCCAAGTACCAGTGGCTTCTGGATTAGTTTTTACTATGACAATAAGATAAGTGTCATTTTCAAGACTTAATTTATATTTGCCATCAGACTCGTCTGCAAAGTCGAAAGTGATCTTGTTGTTTACATTCCATGTATCTGATTCCCTCAGAGCTGATAAGAAGACTTGCTTCGATCTGCCAAGAATGAGAGTGTCATTGGCAGCATATCTCTCATCAAGAGATGTAAGAAGTTCATCGGCACGATCAGAATCCTTTAAAACATAACATCTCAGGTCACTTGCATTACCATCGGTATTGCCATAGATAGATAAAGTCTTCAAGACACCAATTTTATTTGCAGGAGCTCTGAACGAGAAAGCAAAAGCTGGATTATTCCCATTATCAATTGCTGGAACATTTACAGTAAGAGAATCATCATCAAAGCTGATTTCATTGACTTTGCCAGTACCAACATAAGTGTCTGTCTTAGAGAAAGAGTATGTATTGTTAATATACTGTCCATGCAATGATTTTAGTTTCATAGTTGGTAACTCAGTATACAAATCATCTTTATCTTTCAGATTAAGACCGACATCTGAATAATTATAATCAAATACGGTACAATCTATCAGCTCATTTTCCATATTATATTTTATATCAGATATACAGACAATAGAATATAGATCCTGATTATTAGTATCAAAGTGTTTTTCAACTATATACCATCCAAATGGCTGAATCTTCTCTGAATCTTCCACAGATATATATATATGCTGAGTGAAGCCAGCAGTAATTGCACCGACCTGTGCAATATCACACACGTCTTCAATGCTACACCTTGGATCGAACTTATTAAATGGATCAAAGAATCCATTCTGTGCATAATAGTTATTCAAGATACCCTTCTTAGAAAGAGAATTAAATAACGCATATAATTCTTCTCTAAGAGACATAATATCATAAGAAGTCTTTTTATGTGTAACTGTTGAGCTATGATCCATATTTGTAATCAATAAATCATTGAATTTATCTTCGTCAACAATATTGTCGGCAGGTATTTTTTCGTTTGTTTCCGGATCAAAAACAAATAATGCTTTCTCGACTGTATCTCTATCACTGACGAGAGTATCTTTACCATCAACAGACCTTGTGGCAGCTTTAGCGATAAGCCCAGCTTCTATATCAGCGACATGAGATACATCATTCTTCTGTCCTTGATTGAAGTCATGGTTCTGGACAAGTTCTTTTGATAACAAGTCCATATCTATATTAGATGGACGAATTTTTGTATTTGGCATTTTTATCTCCATTCAAATGTGACATAGCCATTATCAGCCTGAGCAGAATCGAGCAGAAGCTTTGCCTCGTCACATAATTCAATAGTGTTATTTATTTTATCTATTTCGTAGCACGACCGATCTCCTAATAACAATCCGTTGATATATACTAACACTGTATCATGGTTTATGATAAACTCTTCAGGGAGATATGATGTGCCTAAGTCGCTTGTATATTTTATATCGGCATTCCAAATAGTTCTATCGAATGCAATTGGCATTACATTTTCTCTTAATGTATAATCATTTCTTGACTCAATAAGAAATACATCAGAGTCAACAGAGTCTTTTATGTAGATAGTATTAGGACTTTTGATTTCAAAATCAAAATTATTAAGTCGCACGCCATTCTTGTATACTTTTATATATCCATTGGCAAGTATATTATCAACAATATATGTATTCTGGTATGCCGCGAGTTTGTTTTCATTATTAGCTATACAGTATTTATAGCTCTGAGTTTCAGTACCTTCAAGAGGTTCTATCACATAAGTGATAATCGAATCTGTTGGCTTATCAAGCTTAAAACTAATAGAATTAAGCTCTGTGTATGTATCAGGATATTGTCTTATACCGTTGATATATATTGATAATGTATTGGCGTTTACAGTGTATTGGTCAGATCCATTGAGATAATATACTCCGTCTTCGCTGCCAACACTGCCGTCAATTTCTCCTGTGATAATAGGCTGCTCAACGACATTACCATAAGTATAAGAGTATAAAGCATATTCCTGATTCACATAGCGATCATCAAATTCTATAGAATCATTCTGATACGTAAAAGCAGTTACAATTTTGGCTAATGTATTATTCAGTTTTGTATCATGTATTATATAACGCAGACCATTTTGTATAAATGCATATGAACTATCGGTGTTATCTATACTAACAATTTGATTATTATAGTTTGCCTTTGATAAATTGACTTTTGCCTTGTTGAAGACCGGTTCACCATTAACATAAACGAGCATATCATCAGCTCTGTCTATATTGATTTTCTTGGACGCAATATTTTCATTTATAATAAAATTAGAATTATCGAGCATTACGATATACTCTAATCCATTCTTTATATATTTGCTGTAAAGAGATCCATTGGTTTTGTTTCTGACAACATCCTTAGAGTCATATGGTATATTATCTATGATTATAAAATATGAATCGCTTGTTCCAACATCTTCATATGTGCATTCGATGCAGTTATTTTCGATGATACCGGTTTTAATAATGTTAGAAGATGTCTCAATAATATCCAGATAATCTATTGTATGATAGTCAATTTCTATCATATAAGAAGAGCCATCTGTCAGGAATTTCTCCGCTGGATGCATCTTATCGTTGAAACATATCATCGGTTTATCAAAGCCATTAAAAAGAGTCGAAGGCAAAACTATGATGTTATCATCATTATGCGGAATATCAGTCATATGTGTCTTTTTGGCGCACGAAATCAACTTTACATTATGACTTCCATTAAAATCAGTAATCTCAAAACGATTATCAGTGATTGAATAATGTGGAGTATATTCAGAGTCTACTATTAAATAAGTATTGTCATAATTTGCGCCAGATCCAATTATAATACCATTGTCAATATCATTGATAGTATTTACAATTTTTTTAACAGTGCCTTTTGTCTTAAAAGCTTTAAAGCAGAATGTTAAGACTATAACAAAAGACTGTTTTTGAGTACCAGTAAAATATTTTGACAATGCATTCTTCGTAAGCATGATTCCATTTGGCGTTTCTACGAAATCAGGCGAGCCATCATATTTTACAAGCAGCTTGAGCTTATCATCGCTCATGTCATAGATATAATACTCTGACCATGTATTATTTGCTTCAGGCTTTATGTTTATATATGGTTGAGATTCTGAGACATATATTATATTCTTTTTAATGTCACTGAGATATTTAGGGTCAACGTGCGCCAAAGAAATATTCTGACCATTTATGAGAGAAGAATCAATGGTCATTGTAACATCATTGATATAATCATGTTTCTCTGTTTCGAGACCATCAAAGAATACCCTGTCATTCTTAGCATTAGGTACTAAATAGGTTTTGACCTTGGTATTATTCCCTATCGACGAGCTTGACTTGACACCTATAAGATCAATCGTTATATCTTTCGGATCATTGATATAGACAATGATATTTCCTGAGGCATCAGTGGTTATCTGAAATTCAGTGTCGTCAAGTTCATGTTTATAATATGTGCCAGAGCCGACCAGAATATCGCTGGTCAGAAGATAAGCAAAATTATTTTTTAACTGATGGTCAGTCTGAAGGATGGTATAATAATATACATTGTTCGCGCCTGTATACTGCCAATCAGCTTTATATACTGTCTTAGAATAAAATGTTGAATCAGAAACATCATTGAGATAACTCTCTCCATATTCTTTGAGACAGTGAATTATGAGATAATTATAATAGTCGAAATCTGTTATCTGAGACTGAACAGTATCTGCTTTTAACGTCGTAAATGAAGATCCATCAAAATACTTTAAGATTCCACGATCAATCCATAATTGTCCATATATTGGATTCTCGGGCTGAGTCGCAGAAGTGATGAACTCTGTTATCTGGAATTTATCTTTGTATAATGGATTCCACCTGTTATTGCCAGCATATTTCAGATTGTCGCCATCGAGCCATAACGCACCGGCATATGACGCATCAGGATCAGACGAACCAGTATAATTTATATTCTCTATGATCTTATGCAGATCAAAAAGCTGTTCGTTGTATAATCTATATGAAAAATGTCCATTAAGGTCATTTTGTATAGGCATAGTCTAATGTCCTTTCTATGCGGATTTATCACTTATACTATTACTATTTAAGCTAAGGATTTTATACAAAAATAAGCCCGGCTTTCGTAAGCCGGGCAAAATATTTTACTGTTTATTATTATGCACTGGTAAGTTATTTACTGTTCGCATATCTGCGTCGAGATGTCCGTTCCCACCCAGTTTATGATATATCTCATGCATATCAATTAAATCGCCACGTTCATCAAAATCAATTGAACCGTCATCTATATACTTTCTGCATAGCTGTCGTATATTGCTTTTTAACGATTGTCGCAATGCGTCTTTTAATAGATTTACGGTAGTATTTATTTCACTTTCCTGATCTTCTTTTTTATCATTTTTCTTTGCTACACGATCAAAAATTTTACAGAAAATAGCTTTACCGAATTCAATTAATGCGGCAACAACACCGGAGCCGAGAATAATTGGAAATAGATCACTCATTTTATAAATTCAACTTTCATCAGATAAATATTGTATATTTGGAATGTCGGCAACAGTTTCAACCGGAATATGATTGAGTCCAGCAAGTGTTACCTTTGTCCACTCATATTGTTTTGTCGTTTTATCTAATATACATTTATAAAAGTTATTGGTTTCAAGCTCTCCATTACTCTCTCCAATATACATATAACATATATTATTGTATGTTTCGGATGGATCTGGCAATTCAGTTGCCATGAATGAATTAGATATATTTATCAAATTCATTCCACTATCTTTTATGTTACCGTCTTTGCAAATAATTGGAATGTTATTTTCTGTACAATTATCAACCTTATTGATTCTTTTTGCAAGTTCATTGTCAATAATATCTGCATTAGAATTCGTAACATCATCCACATTATATAACTCAGTTTTAACTGGTTTGATTAAATGATAATTTTTAGTATAGTTTGGCAATTTGTCAATCTCCTTCCTTTTTATGGATTTTTACACCGCTATTAATTGCTTTGTGCGAATAACGGCTTAATGTGTCATGGTTAAACCTCTCTAAATATTCATGTGAGTTAATTATAATTCCATCAAAAAATATTTTATATGGTTTTTTATTAAAAAACATCTTTGAATGAGCGCTGTTTAAAAATATTATTTTTTTCATGTTAACTCTACATCGTCAACGTCTTTTAGATCTTGTGCAGTTATATATTGAATATCATCGTCTTTCTTTCCACTTATTGTCTCAATAGTAAAATTACCATTATAAGAAAGAAGATAAATTGTTGATGGTGATATATTTTCAATATTATTGCACGTTGCAGACGATATTAAGATAGCTTGTACACTATCAGTATTTTCGTACTTTTTTAAAGCAACTAAAAACTGCTTAACATTATTATAGTTAGTTTGATTAGATATATAATATACACTTGCAGAGGTATCTTCGAGCAGAAAAAGCTCATTAGGATATTGAGTCATATCGAACTCATTATCGCAAAATACATCTTCGGAAATTTGATTTAAAACCAAATCAATATTTGATTGATTCTTTGCAATACTCATTCGACTGACCACTTCCTATAAATTATTTGCCCAGAACCGCTACCAGCTCCACCACATGATTTAAGAAAGTTATATACATATGGATCTTCTGATGACCATTCGGTCCAAATACATTTTCCCGCTGCAATTGGTTTCAAATAACGTCCCATTGCAAATCCTATTGACGTTTCGTAATTATTTTTAGGATCATTTAATATGACAGAAGCATTGATAAGATAATATGTTTTACATCCAGAAAATGCATCATAGTATACACATTCCAAAAGATAATAGTCTTTGCCATCTATATTATAGCTTACACAGTGATTGGGATAATTTATTTCCGTATCAAAATCCGTTGGCAGTGTTAAATCGTTATTCCCTATTTTATATATGTCTTTAAGATATTGATCTAACTCGTCTTGAGTTATTGTGCCGAGCTCTGTATCAGGAGTAATCATATATCATTCTGACCTCCTTTAAAAATATTTGCAGAACAATTTATATTCTGCTTTTGATTGTCCAAAAAATCTATATCGTATATAATCATCAAGCAATATGGCTATAAGACTTACAAAGAACCATAGTATAGAAAAGTACAAGCAAATCTGTCCATGAAAATTGAATGGCAAACCACTGTAGTCCCAAACATTCAAACCGAGTCTGATATTCAATATGTATCCAGAAATCAGTTCAATAAGTGTAATTATTATACTACCTAGACCCATTTGATAGAATAATGGCAAATTCTTAAGTTTAGGGATTTCATTTATCTCACCTATCAGTAAAAATGCAATACCACCAACAAAGAACATTGATACATGAGAATAGCCCCTAAAAAGCATTTCCATGAATACATATGTAAGTCCACCGATAATAAACAGTATAATCTCTTTCGTGATATTTTTCACTGTTCTGTTCTTTATCATACATTACCACTAATAATCATTTTTACAATACTGTCTTCAAGATTCTCGTTTGCAGTTTTTAACATGTTGATATTGGACTCTAATTCAGCATTTTTGTCTTTTAAAATGGCAATTTCATCTATAGGTTTATGTGGAGCAGTGAGTATTTTTATATATGCTTCGCAAACTTCATCGTCAGTTTTTGATTCGTCAAGTTCTGTTTTTGATCTGATTATAGATATTGGAAGTATATCATAGATACTGCCATCATCTCTATAAAATAAATAACTGTTTTCAGAACCATATAATGGATTATTGATTATTGCTTGCTCGGCAGTGATGTCATATATAGCAGTTTTCTTGTTCCAAAGTTTATATATCATAGTAAATACTCCTTAGAATAAAGGCAAGTATGAAATTGTACAAGCAAATCCTGTAGATCCAGAAGATTGTAATTTCATACCACCAATAACCGCGACAGCCGTTCCACCAGATAATTTACCAAGCGTTTCAGAATCAAGTGATAAATCAACATCAGGGTCAGAACCATAAATACTTAGTCCATATGCTTTTGCATTATCTGTATCAATAATACCCCAACATCTATAACCATTATATCCATTAGTATCTTTAATATATACAAGTGCCATTGAAGCCGGTATTTTTATCATATACTGTGAACCAGCAAAACTTGCAGTAGTCACATTTATTGTAGTCCATTTATTTTTGCTTTCTTGTGTTGGATTTAAAGCTGCATCAGAAATTTTACCAAGATATATCCATTGATAACCACTGTTTTCTCCAGATTTAGGATATGTGTCAGAATTATCAGAAGAAATTAATTCCCATGTACTGCCAGATGAGCTTATTTTAGAGGTAACCAACTTTATCGCCGTTGCTTGATTATTAGAATTTTCATATTCACAATCGGTAACAACGTATCCACAACTATTTATTGATATTTCAGTGCCGTATTTATCAGAAGAATAGTCTGTGTGCATATATGATTCGTCTACACCACTTGAATTAACAGGAATATAATATACAGTATTTTTAGCTTGACCTATAAAACCAGTAACATATTTTCCACGTAATGTGGAATATATAGATGATGTAATATCAGAAGTGCTATTTATAGTTAAAGTAGATGGATTTGACAATGATATTGCACCAGTAGACTGATTTATGTTGATTTTATTTGAATATGATAGCGTAGCAAATTCTTCAGCATCTTTAGATTGATCATGTCTATAAATAGATACATGTAAATGATAGCTCGTTGATGTTACACCATGAAGTGCATGATTATAAATATCGCAATCTCCATATGCAGATCCCATAGGTATATCTTGTTTTAATTCAACATAAGATCCAGACAATGGTCTTCGTTTCCACCAATATGATGAATATATTGCAGTTTGTTCCTGCATTTTATTAAGTAATTTTTCTGCTTGAATATTGCCAGAATAATTAGTAGGACTAAAAATCATCTATAATCACATCCATTCAGTCAAGAATCAAAACGCATACAGTTATGTTGCCAATTGGTATTTCTGAGCATGTAAAAGTAATTGAATTTAAACTCTGAGAAGAAGGCATTATCAAATACTTTCCCCAATTGTTTGCACTTTCGGCAACAGGGAATACAAAAATATCATTTTCATCGTTAGCTCCAGATGCTTTGACTCCATTAACAGTAACAGTCTGTGTGTTGTCTGATCCCCATCCATCAACCGTTAATATAACTTTTTGTGTTTTATGTTTTCCTTCTGCGCCGAGGGCTTCTCTTGCACCTTCAGCAGTAGACGCTCCTGTACCACCAGATTTTATAGGAATTACTCCACCAGAAGATGATATATCTGACTTAGATATATTAAGAGTAACCCATTGAGTTCCATCGTAGCATAGCACAACGGGTTTATTAGCAGTGAGCCATGACACAGAATCACCAGATGCTACAGAATTTGTGGTATTAGCAATTCTCTGCTTAATAAACTTTGCCCCTAATGAATTTATATTCAGTGTAGGATTAACAGACGTACTGACAACATGAGGTATTATAGTTATCTGTAATCCATTAGTAAGTTCTGTCACATCAGGAATTGTTGCAATATATGCTGCGCCTGTTCCGGCTGTTGTAACTGCTGTTACAGCAGAATTACTATCATGCATATATTGCTTAGTATAAATTTGGCTCACTAAAACAATTATATCTTCTGTTGGAATAATCTTTGCAGAAAACACAATTTTATCTTTTAATTGCGATACAACAGTTATGCCAGCATTATTATATGTAGTTACATTAGATGTCAATGTGGTACTTGGAGAAATCTGTATTATTTGATGTTCTTCATTGCCAGTGATACCAAACACAGAAATACTTTGTGTATGCGTAGTGGCATCCCAGTTATTTTTATTAAGAGTAACAGTTGTTATATCGCCAACAAAAGACGAAGTAGCTTCTTTTACACTTTTGATTTCATCAGATATTGTTTTGCCACTGCTAGGCTCGATTACAGAAGTAGACAAAGTAACTGGATATATTTTTTGTTTGTCTTTATTATATAATTGAGAGATTTTTCCCATTTAAATTACTACCTCATTATTTCGATGGCACAATTTCATCCAATATATCTCTATCAAAAATTATACTATCAAGTTTATAAATATTCGATGGCAAATCGACTTGTATAATAACATCATTGCATATATCATATTCATCGCTGTTATATGAAGATACTATTGGTATATTTGTTTTTGCATTAATTAAATCATTGGTTATTGAGATCGTGTTTTGCGTATCTGTATTTAAGGTTATTTTTGCATTAGCATTAATTGCAGAATTGTCATTTGTTTGAGATTCTGTTTTTAATGCGATTTGGTTAACCATTTTTGCAGAAGCAATAGAACCAAGATTCAATGTCTTACTCAAATATATTCCAGTTATATAAGATGTATCTTCAGTGCCATAGCTATTGCTTTGAATTTCTTCGAATGATACACCATCAGGAGCAACAAAAATTGAGTCTGTTATAAAGAATTTTATTTTGTAACCGCCATCATAAATATAAAAGGCGTAATTATTCAGATCGCATACTATGGTATTATATTTAGCATTATAAATATATAAATAGTTTTGATCACCGTTATAATACATATCATAATTATTCAATGAGATATTATTTGATTTTAAATATTGCATGATATAATTAGGAAATGTAATATTATTTGACGTTACATTGCCATCATTGTCAATATCAAAACATTTTATAAAATTCTGATAAGCAATATATATGCTATAATTAGAGCTTGCGAATAATTTCTTATCTGAGTTTAATAATGATGTATCATTATAAACATTTAATGCGTCAACTTGATTACTATAATATTTGAGTTCATCACCAAGAACCACTTGAGATATTTTATATATTACAATACTTCCGCCTTGTGTAATAACCGCAAATTTATTATTGTTTAATGGTGCAATGCCCAAGATTTTTGATCTTAATGTAGATAAGTCTATCTTAGAAGAAACTGATTCAGGAAAATATAATTGATTTGAATTAAATTTAGTCTCTTTGCAATCAGAATATCCAGATAGATATATGCATGTATCTGTATATAAACACAAAATACTAGCACCGTTACATGCAACATTGGCTATCCCATTTGGATATTTTATGCTTGTATCTTTATCTATATTTCTGGTGTAGTAAATTTCGAGCAGCTCGTTGTCGCCCGAGACGCCGGAGTAGGTCGCGGTGGTCGTCACGTAGGTGTAGATTCCGGCGGTTCTGACCGAGTAATCAGTCCCGGCGGCGAGCTTGTTCCCGCGCACATAGACCGCGTCGACCGACACTTGTTCAGGTATCCGGTAATCGCGCGAAGAACCGTCGGCGATATAGGTCGCGCGGACCTTGTTTGTCAGCAGATTTTCATCCTCATATTTAGTTCCAACACCTAAATTAGTTCTATTACGTTCAATTAATGGTATATATGGTTCGATAGTTTTAAAGCTAGAAGCAGTCAAATGATCATATCCATATAGCTTTCCATTGCCTATAGCACATATAGTCCTTGTATTGTTAGTAAAGAATTTATAATTTTTTGTTGGCGCTGGTAACGATAGTTTCGTTACTATGTCTTCGTATTTACCAGTTTGGTTATTATAATGTATAGCATTGACATATGCTTTATCTTCAGATGTTTTCAGATCACTATCTTCTATAAAATAAATAGCACTATCAAATGAATCGCCAGTATTAAACATGCTATAATATGCACCTATTGATGATACGCCAGTGTACTTATAAGCTGTTTTTATACTGTTTCTTTTGCAGAGAGAACCATCTTTGTCAATAAACATATTTTTAATCATATTGGTAGATTTAAAATCAGTATATGCATATAAATGGTTACTTTCAAAAGAAGATACGATATTATTAGAACTATCCTGTTGAGTATTAGAGCCAGTATTAAATATCAAAAATATAACCTCCTTTAAAGCAATGCAATTTTAATTTTTATGTCGTATTTTGGTTTTTTGGCACACTTGAAAATTATTTTCTTGTTTTGATCTTGATTATCATCACAAGATATTTTACACATTTTTATATACTGATAATTTTCATCACGCACAAGTTCCCAAAAAATAGTACTTGAATTACTTATTTTATCAGATTTATAAGTGTACGTTTTATCATCAGACCATTGATCTTGAGGAATAGTTATAATTTCAGAAACGCACTTGTCTTGTTTTTTCAGTATAATAGAATCCAATTTTTCGCCGTTTTTATTGTCATATATACTATCAACAGTTGTGATTGGATAAACAATGTTATTAATATCACGTAAAAGAGATTTTACTGCCATATTGTGTATGCATCCTTTTATATTATTAATATCTATTGTTACATTACTTAAATACTTCAATTATGTTTATACGGGCAATGTTACATGAATATAAAAAAGATGTATATTCATGATCCTCGTAAAGACCACGAATATACATCAAACTATAATTACTTTTTGAAAATATTATGATTCTGATAAGATACCGATTGTCATCGCTTCAGTCTCAGGATCATACTCAATTTTCAGTTTATTATTATTGATTTGAGTAGATACATATAATAAATTTACTACATCATTATTAGCGGTAGGAACAGATGTGGTCGTAATCTTATTGCTACCAACATCTACATTTTTATCAATACTGAGACCGTTTTCAGAAGATGTAAAAGTAGTTTTTTTATTTTTGAGCCCGATGGAGAAAATATTATTGATAACACCATCAAGCTTTTTAAATATCTTAGGCATTATTCATCCTCCATCAAACTCTGTATAATTTAAAAGTAACTAATGCTCTTCCCTTAGTCGGAGAACCAGTAATGGAAATCACAATTGGGTCGCTTACATTATAAAGCAATCCATCATCACAGTATTGAGCTGATGTTTGTGCATCGATGTCTAGTGCCGACATAACAGCGTTTGTGTCGGCACCAGTACCAATACTTATTGTAGCATTATTATCAAATGTATCAACGATATATGTCGTCACTTCGCAAATCGTACTGCCTTTTAATGATGAAATCGTAGCTTTTGGAGCATTCGTACTCGTTATCTCAAATTGAATCTCTGAGATAAAGTTATCATCATTCTGAAGAAGTGTAGTACGATTTACAGATGGTAAGTTAAAAGTTGATACTATTGCCATTATATAATCCTACACTTTATAGTTTATTATTCTGAGACTTTAGCGGAAGGAATAATAGTTATATTAACAGCAATATCAGCAGAAGGCTGCGAGCCAGCCTGAATCTCGATATATCCATCAGCGGCATGATCAACAAGAACCTGCTTGATGTGCGCATCAAGAGCAATCTCACCATCGTCATTAGTTGCAGGAACAATATCGATAATGCTATTCTCAGGAGCAGTAAGATCTACTCTGTAAGTAAAACCTGCTTCTGCACTGCCAGTCCATGAAGCCTTAGCAAGTGTAACTGCCTTGATGATAACCTGATCCTGCTTCTTATTGATCTCGGTAGTAAGTTCGGTCTTAGCTTCTGCAACAGCATCGGTAAGATCCTTAGTATGTACAAGATCAGTAGGAACATCAGCAAGGTCATTGAAACTTACCTTCGGAGCGTCAGTACCATTATGCTTGTGAGCCTTGAAAGCTTCATCAAGAGTGTTATGAGCGGTCTTGATAGCAGTAAGCTCAGTATTCGTAGACTCAGTAAGAGCTGCGATTGCATCGGCATTTTCCTTATGCTTATTAGCGATCTCTGTATAAATGGCAGTCGTATCAATAGTAAGCTTGCCATCAGTATCAATAGAGAGGATAGTGTCAGCAGCGAGGTCAAGCGCAGCAGAAACCTTATTATCCTCTGTAATAGTGACAGTAACTGCCTTCTTACCAGAGTTATCAGCAACATAGGTGTCGATGAGCGAAGCAGCTGGAATTACGACTTCCTTAGAAGTTTCGCCATTACCAACAGTAAGGACGATAGCTGCAATAGGATCTGCATCTTCAGCAGACTTATAAGCAGCTTCATAACGACCGGATCTTACGAAGTTATCCTTCGGCAGATTGATAACGAGAGTCTTGTCTGCGCCATCAGCATCAACCATAGGGAGAGTGAGCTTAAGGCTTTCTGCGTCATAGGTTGCGTCTTTTACGTAGCCCTTAAGAGCATCGGTAATCTTGCCATCAGTCTTATCGACATCAGCACGAAGATCTGCAACATCCTTAACGAGACCAGACTCAGCACCACCAACAGTAGTCTTAAGATTGCCGACGTCGGTCTGTAAAGTACCAACAGCGGTCTGAAGACCTTCAACCGTAGTGGTATCTGGAACAGCCCATGTAATGGTGCGATTACCATCGCCGTCAACAGTTACCTTAGGCTGTGCACCATTTTCAGCAGCAGCGAAGCCAGCGAGTGAGAGCTTGCCATCAACAGTCGTAACAGATGTGCCATCGAGAGGCATACTGTCAAGTGAAGCAAGTGTTCTATCCTTATCAATCTTATAAATTTCTGCCTTAGTAACTGCATCGCCAGAAACAGTAAGGACAGAAATGATCTGACCGATATAAGAAGTAGTGCAAAGATTACGTGAATCGGGGTCAGCAGCATCACCCTTAGCATACTTTACAGCGTCTTCATAAGAATAGAATATAGAAGATCTATCGAGCGCAAACGCAAGATCGCGCTTGAATCCCATAGGGAATCCTAAGAACGAGAATTGAGTATCATTAATAGCCAATGTTATTTACCTCCAAATATCCTATTCTCATTATATAGTAACAGTATAGGTACGAGCAGTAATACCGCCAGCAGCATTAAAGACGTAAACCTTATACTTGATGCCAGTGTAATCATTAAGACCAGGAACCGTGACTTCAAACTTGTTAAAGGTATCCTTAACGTCTGAATTCATACCTTCCTTATAAATAACACTCGAAACATCGCGGAGAGTAGCAGGATATGCAAATACACAAGACTTAACACCCTCAGGAATGTTGATTACAAACGAGCCGCCTGCGGCAAGTGCCTTGCCAGTCTTAGTAAGTCCTCTGATAGTTGCAGCAGCATCAGCAGCAGTTGTATCGAATTCATCTGCGAGTGTGCCATAGAATGAATTACGGAAAGGAGTATATGCAGAAGTTGTCTGGGTCTTAGTACCAGCAGGAATCTGAACAACAGGATCAGATTCGCCACCAAGATTGTCCTTAGCAACTGCGCCAGCGTCATAAGCAGCAGTCACAGTATACTTAAGGGAGTTAACAACATTAGTGCCACCCTGATCACCAATAATAAATCCGTTGCCAGAGTTGTCATCAGTACCAGAAGCAGCGGTTGCAACTTCAACACCATTAAGATCAGCAACATTAGTCTCACGCTTTATAGAGAAAGACTTAGCGGTAATACCAGTAGCAGGACCATAAGTGTATGAACCAGCAGAGAGTTTAGCAGTACCAAATGAAACGGAAGTTAACTTAGTACCAGCTTCAACTGCGCCAGCACCAGTGAGAGCAAATCCAGTAACACCGGGATTAGCGGTAATCTTAGGCTGTAGCTTCTTAGTGAAAATCTCAGTCATAATTTGAGCAAGAGTCTTGCCCTTTGCCGCAAGAGTACCAGACGAAAGCTTAACATTACCGACAGCAGTATAGTCACCAGCAAGGGTAATGTCTGACGAGAACAGGACATCATCAGCAGTTAACTTACCGCAGAGAGCGTGCCACTCCTCATCATAATAGATATACGAAACAGTAGAATATGTAACGCCGCCATCTGCTCTTACAATGATTGCAACATCATTAGATTTAGGAGCAGTAATCGTAGCAAGCTTGTCCGCATCAGCATCTTCAAGAGTAGCAGTTAAGCTATAAACAATGGGCATCTTAACGAGCTCATTAAGAGTCGTCTTAGTAACATACTGATCAGCTGCAACATTATTAAGTGTTGTAGCGTCAGCAGCGTGCTTAATAGTAAGAGTACCATCAGCCGCAATCTCTACATCGTCACTGCCTTTAACAATACCAGCAACGTCCTTAGTAGCAACAGTGATAATGGTCTGACCAAGATTAACCCAAGTCGTACCATCATACCACCACTCGATACCAGCATTATCAACAATAACGTGACCAATTGCAAGAGTCTTGCCTTCGCCAAGAAGTTCAGTAGCCTTAGCGGTAAGCTCTTCAGCAGTAGGTGCATCAGAGTCAATCTTACCAATATAAACGTATGCGCCAGTTAAACCAGCAAGAGTAGTTTGAATGCCCTGAATTGCGGTATCAGTGGTATCAAACTTTTCTTTAATAGTGGTAGTACCACCAGCATAAGTCTTTGCATCCTGAGCAAGATTTTTATCTGCATCAAGAGTTGCAAGACCAGAAGCCACATCTTTATCTGCGTCAGTTAAAACTTCATCCTTAATGTCGACCTTGATCTTACCATCCTCACCAACAGTAACAGTGGTTCCGACAGAAGCAGCGTCGCCAGTAAACATCTGGGGAATTTCAACTAATGAAATAGTAAATAATGTTTCTGCATCAGCGGCAGATCCGTTCTTTACAACGATCTGCTTGTTGGCAGCGTCATAAACGCCACCCTTAGCAATAAGTTTAGTAATTTCGCTTTGATCATTCTGGCTCATACCAGAAGGTAAATGGAAAGTTCCTATAATAGCCAAGTTTGTATTTCCTTTCGAAAATATTTATATTTTATGGTGAGCTTTTAATCTCACATCATATTTATTACTTAATATCTCTTATTTAATAATATTTAAAAAATAAAAGGCAATGATACATTGTAATTTTAACATATCATTGCCATATTATATTTGATTATTGGTTAAGCGTTCTCTTCGTTAGTTGTATTTTCGTCTGTATTATTTTCAGAAGCAAGAAGCTGCTGCATTGCCTCGACGATACCATTAAGACTTGTTAAAAGATCATCAGGAAGAGTGACACCATATGTAATAGCATTGACTTCATCTACTGTGGTACATCTGTTAATCCAAGTCTTAAGGTGATTGAAATAAGTGGTATGATAAGTCTTATGGGCAGTAGCCGCAGTTATAATCTTCATAATATCTGCTGCGCTGTAGAGTCTACAAAGTTTGTTGTCAGCGTGATACGGGAATGAAGGTGCGCCGCCCTGAATTGCCTTTTCTGCTGTCGCGATATTAATCTGGTCTTCAGCAGTCCAAGCAAAATGCTCTACAGTGCCATCAGTGAGAGTAGTATCACAACCAGCTATAATAGCAGCCGAGCAAGCCTTGTCACATTCAAGGATCTTAGCCTGCTTAACATTATCAAGTGACTCAGTAAACTGCTCACCAGTAATATCGAAATACTCCTGGGCAGTAATCAGATTCTTTTGATATGCAGTCTTTGGAATTGACTTATCAAATCCAGACTGCTTATATAATCTCTTTACAGACGATGCAAAAATTGAATTAGCCATTATTTTTATATCCTCTCTTAGTTAAGTGCTTCTTTAATTACAGTATCGGTGATAAGATTGTCGACAGCCGTTTCATAGACAACTGGCTTAGACATATAAACAGTGACCTTGCCATCTCTATGATCTACAATGTCACCGGCAACAGAATACTCAGACCAATCATAATCAGCATAAGTCTCAAGCTCTTTGCCTTCATTGTCCAGATCGAATTGTCTGATACTATATTCAGTATTATCTACGAAATACTGATTGACATCGGCATACGATGCCAAAACAGTGATTCTTAAAAAGTCTCTATTGATACCATCTGTCAGAATCTTCTTAGAAAAGATACATGGCTCTGTTTCTATCGGATACTCAACAGAAGTAAATGTTTTACCATCTTTAAAAACTATTTGGTTCATTTATAAAACCTCGTATAAAAATATATTATATTTTAAGAGTAGACGCCTAATACACTACCATCACCTGTAGGCAAAGAAGCACTCGTACTGAATGCCATATTGCGCACCTGATAGGAAGTATAATTGGCGTTACTTTGGGCTTTTAATTCGCCCTGCATAGTGCCGCCTAATACATTAAGTTTTTTATTAAGTTCTTGATTTACTACTTTATTTTGAACTGGATTAGTGGATGTGTCTGAAATAGCATCATCGACATCTATTTTGGTCCTATTTTCAAACCAATCAGACCAAGTATTTTTAGAATAAGTTCTTGTATAGATTATTCTATGGTCCACTATACCTAATCTTTCAGCTACTTGAAGAATATTGGTTCCATTTTCAACTACTAATAAAGACCAGTCACCATATACCGCACCTGCACCAGTCGAATCGATTGGCCAAGATGCATCTATCGGAGATTCTTCTCCGCCAACAAAAGTATAAACACCTGTGACAACAGCTTTATCTACACATGTTGGTTCTGTATGTAAATTACCAAGACTTTTGGTATAATGTATCGGGGCATTGAACAATGGTTGGACTATCATTATTTTCGCCCTTTGTTTTATTTTTCTATTTTATATATTACGCGAAATTGTAATATGTTTTGATATTAATTAAGCAACTTATAATATGTTTCATTGCCATTTGCATTACCAAATGTTCCGTAACTGGGATCTGCATAGTATGTATAAGACAATGAATTAGATCCAGCATAGCTTGTGCTTGTATATTGTTTTGTATCACAATCAATATACTCCGTTTTGGACAATGTTTTTATAACATTTATTTTTGGTACAAGTGTACTACTATATCTTACTTCATTTCCACCTACAGATGATGACCATCCAATTCCAAACCATGTTAGTTTATATCCCAAGTGATCACTACCTCTTCCACTACATGTATAAGAAGTGTCTCCATTATACAATACATAATATCCACTAATTGGAGCAGAAGAACAATTATAACGATTACCATCAAAATAGTAAGATTCGAAATTACTAGCAACATCAACTGTCTTAGGGTTATTTAATGTAATTGTTATTGATGAGTCAGATACACTTACACTGTATGATCTGGCGATATAAAAATCACTTAAAAAAACGGAGCTAATTCCACCATATGACTCTTCATCAAAATCAACAAGTACATCATCATCAGTAAAACGTCCAGCTTCATATACACCGGCTAATGATCTACTGCTATATGAATAAGTATATTTTGCGTATTTGTATGTTCTTTTAAATATTTGTTTTTGAACATTGTTTATATTGGCATATGCAGATATAGTATCTTTTTTAGAACTATTCTGATTAGTGTATATTGAAGTTAATTGAGAGGATGCCCCCCCCCGATTTATATAAATTGGCATATTATATTCCTTTTATTGTAATTGAATTTTATTCCGCTCCAATATATTCAATTTTGTAATTACTATATACACCTTCTGTATATGCATTTCTATTTTCACTTGTCAATGTGCAATCATACTCCCAAGTAACTCCATCAGTGTAATTACTCGGATCTAAATTATACGAATCTGAGTAATTGCATTTAATGTCATTTGAGCCAACAATAGACTCAAAACTTTTAATTTCAAATAAATATATATAACTTGGAGCACCATTGCTTATACTATTTTGATAGCTGCTTATTGCAGTTGGCGTATATCCAGATCTAACGCTAAAAGGGTCATTGTACAAAAACATCTTTCCTGCATATGTAGTAACTGTTTTATGAGACGTTGCCGCACTAGATGACCCTTTAACTTCGCTATCAATTCTTACATCATTGTCATTACATGTAATTGAATAATAATTTGAACTAGTATTTTGAATGATAGTTGGACTATTAGCATAATACAATGTTGTAAAATAATTAGTAAACGACCCAGATCCTAATGATTCCGATAAACCAGCTTTTGAGATCACTTTAGTGTATCGTTTCCATACATATTTTATTGCCGGATAAATTTTCTTACTAGAACCATTAATATTGGTATATACATTACTTAATATTTTTGACGATCCATTATTGTTGATATAGAGAGAAGTAAGCTGACGTTGCCCCCCCCAATGTTGTTATAAATTGGCATATTGTATTCCTTAGCAGTTTAGTTGTATGTAGTTCCGTTGTATTTATATAAATATTTATCCATCATAGATGATGAATCATATGTTGCACTGGAATATTTATAATCATTTGATATTGCGCTATCAAGTGCAGCAGTATATTCATCTTTATTTTGAGTCAATATAGTATTTTGGTATTTATATTTCCACAAATAATAAGGTGTATTGTATGGGGTTGTTTCAAAATAATCCCATCTATATTTAACATATAAATTAGCTTTTTTTGTTGAATCGTATTGTTGGACAAAATGTTCTAAATACAATAAATACCATCCATAATGTACTCTGTTGGGAGAATCTGGAACATATGGACTTGACCAATCTATTATGGCTTCATCATTACCTGCGTGCAATATTGCATAATATCCAGAATATTGACTATTTGATGTTCTGTCGGTTAGATCAGTATAGGCAACAGTAATAACAGGCGAATTAAGTTTAATCTTTTTTGTATTATGATCAAAAGTATATGACCTACTTAAGAAAAACTCAGCATCAACGTCTTCATCTCCGGAGTTTGATGTATATTTATATATATAACAATGAGATGATGTTGTGCTTATATATTGTGGTGTATCCCTTACAAGATCCCACATTTTGTTACCGTCAGTAGTTAATTCATATTTACTGAAACTATGATATAATTGACGTCCATATATTTCTTTGCTTGCATTATTTATGCATGCATAAACATTATTTGTTTGTTTTCTAGATCCATTTTGATTTATATATAAAGAGGAAGATTGTTTAGAGGGCCCCCCCCATATTTGTATATATTGGCATATGTTTGTCCTATTTTAATTATTCTATAACTATATATTTTATGTCACAAGTATTATTGGTTATTGTATCTGATGGAAAAGTCGTGATTAATCCATCTTGGATTTTTAGTATATTACATGAATTTGTACTACCATAAGACCCAAACAAATCTAATGCCAATATATTATTAGCATTTAATGAGACGTTTTCATGAGTAATGTAATGATTCATTGATTGACTACCAGTATTACCATATGTTGCGGTATAAGTTCCAATCAAAAAATTATTTTTTCTATAATAGCAACATAGACATGAAAATTGATCAAGATATGAAACAGCTCTAACATTGATCTGAAGTATTATGATATTTCCTGGCAATTGTAATGTTGCTTGTGCTCCTAATGATGTTACAGACTTTGTTCTGTTTGAATCAGGGATTGCCCCCCCCAATTTTCCGTTAATTCTTTCTGTACTCCATTTATGTTTGTATATATAGCCATTTTTATTTATATTCCTTATTTTTTATTTAATAATGGTATCCATCATATACCCATCTATAATCATCGTAGAACCTACAATATTCATTACCATTATCATCAATATTTTTTGAATATGCATATCCGTCGGAATCAAGATAATAACCATATCCCGTGAATAGTGTTCCATTAGAGTTAAGCTCTGGTGCATAGCCAGGATAATAACTATCAGTATATCCAAGAGTATAACTAGAACTATATGATACAGGTTTCCTATATCTAATCGTATCAAAAGATATAGCTATACCAGAACTGTCACCTATTGTCAATATATATCCACCAGTTGCATACATAATGTGTCCCTTAACTCTTTGTGTAGATGAGGAATTAGAATATTGATAGAACCATCCAGAACTAGATGATGAATATGATGAACCAACATCGCCTTCATCAGTAGAGTCTTTCCAGCTCATACTAAATGAATTAGACAATGTAAATATGCCATTGGTAGAATCAAAGCTAACAGATCTATAAAGATATTGTGTGCCAGGCGTTACACTAAAATAGTTATTATCTGTTTCATAATTCTGATCTGTATCACTATCATAAAATCCACCAGTATAGTCTGTATATGTCCATTTATTTATTTTATAGTATTTCCACCAATGGCGTTTTGTTCCAGTAAAAATCTCTTTGCTACTATTATTTATATTTGCGTAAGCATTACTTATTGCTTTGCTACTTCCATTATTATTTATGTATATGGAGGAAAGCTGTTGTTGCCCCCCCCCAATGTTAGTATATATTGGCATGTTAATAAACCAACCTATCTTTTTTATTAAATAGATTTATAAAAATATTGCATCCCTGAATCGCTATTATACCAATTCAAGTAAAAATCTGATCCTAAATCACTTCTTTTACTTGATGTATATTCATTTTTATTGGTTGAATATACTATGGTTTGGCTCAAATATTCCATTTTTCGTACATACTGGTTAGAAATTGTACCAGTACATCTTATTTCTATAGGATTAACACATATCTCGGAAATTCTATATCCATATACTCTTACAGCACCATAATCTGTATCTGACCAATCTGCGCTAGATGTAGTGCTATTAAAATTACTTTTTAATAATGTCCATTGTGGTACTGTTGTTATACTTGATAAATACTCGGACGGATAATTTATATTACCATATTTTAAAGTCATAGAATTTACTGTCTTTAAATATTTGTAATTTACAAGAGAAATTGTTTTAGAAGATTCATTAATTGAGTACGATGGCGCTATGTATAATCCATCTGCTAATATATAACCAAGTTCATCTGTATAATCAGTTTCTTCACCAGACCATGTTGATATACTCGGCCTGGTTTCCTGTGTGCTTGATCCATAATAGGTGTATTTTATCCATCTATATAATGGTGCAAATATTTCTTTGTCAATTCCATCTATATTTGCGTAAGCATTTGTTAATCCTTTTCTTGCATTGCTATTGTTTGTGTAAATAGAATGGAACTGCTTAGATGTACCATTATTATTAGTATAAATAGGCATTACGAATACACTCCTAATATACTTCCATTACCAGTAGGAGTTGAAGCAGATGTACTAAAAGCTATATTACGAACTTGATAAGTAGTATAATTTGTGTTTGCTTGAGCAGTTAATGCGCCAGTCATAGTTCCACCTGATTTATCAAGTTTATTATTTAGCGCTGTTGTGGTAGCATAAGTACTATGAGTATGATTAGTATCCGATTTACCTGCAAGAGCGGTAGCTACTATTTTATTCTGGACAGGGTTAGTAGACGTAGTAGAAAGTGCCGAATCGCATTCTACCTTTCCACCTCCACCGCCTTCGCACCAATCTGACCAAACCCAACTGCCACTATTATTTATATATTCTCTATACCAAATATCACGAGATGCATTATTGGTGAGCGTTGTGCCCAAACGTTCTATAATTTGTATAGTATTAGTCGGAAAATCCACACCCAATTCAACAAGAAAATCATTGGTGGCTAAATAGTCTTCTGTTTTAATTACTTGCAACGTATATACAAAATTTTTATTTGCATAATTAGAGTCATCTTGTATATTTGTTAAAAAAGTTAATGGCAAAGACTTATTATTTTCGACTACAAACAAATATATTCCGGACGCGGTAACTTTATCCAATAATGTTTCATTATTATTTAAAACGCCAAGATATGATATACCATCAGCAAACTGTAAAGATTTTAACTGATCTAAATTCGCCAGTATTTTTGGTTGTGCCATAAATCACATTTTCCTTTCTATGGTTATATTACCATCAAACAACTATTTTAAATTTAAGAGAGTCATTGTTCGAACTTTGTGAGCTATCTTTAAGATACTTTATATCTACATAGCTTGTACCTGTAGGCACAGAAAGCGTAACAGTTTGAACACCAGATGATGAACTTCCCTTAAACGACTTAGTATATGTGCTATCGGCACTGCTACTAGTACCAAGAGAAGTATTGATTTTTCCTATAATACCATAGTCGTAATTTGCTTCAGCATAGTTTATACAGTTAAAGGTAACAGTATAAGCAGCTCCGGTATTGTTTGTAAAATTAACACGGCAAACAGCAGCAGAACTATTTACACCTGCATTGTTAGATGTATAATATCCATCAGATGTAAGACTAAAACCATAAGAAGCTCCAGATACTTTAGAAGTAATTGTCCATGTAGGGACTAATGCTTCTGCTGTGAATGCTTTATTAAGAATTTGTCCGCCATCATGCATTTTCATTAAACTAGTATAAGATGTAACTACAGTTTCGCTACCAGCACTAAAATATCTACCTGAAACATCTATTTTAGTGATTGGTATATCAAATCTACATGTATATGAATTACGAAATACGGTAACAGTCAGAGTATAATTTCCGGCAGCAGCTGACATTAATGCTGTAGAAGTAACACTAAAACGCATTACATGATCATCACCTACAGTCATTGTAGGATTGCTACTGGCTATTTCAGTACCAGATGAATTGGTGATTTTAATAGATGTTAATGTACAATTAGATGATAAAAGATTGGTATATGGAATACTATATCCATAATCATAACCATATTTAGCTAATTTATATGCGTCGCTATCTCCAGGCTTCATTAATATGTTAGCTTCAGCAGTAAGTACTCCTTCTAAATTCATAGATACTTTTGCATTAGCGGCATAATTAGTAGAATTATTCCAAACCCACTTAGCATTAGTATTATGATCACTATCTGCGTATGTAGTTTCAATATAGGATCTTTTTGAAGGAGGAATTTTATCTTTTGTTGATGAGTCACTACAATAGAATTTATTTTCTATTTTTTCATAGAGACCAATCATGTTATCTGAATTACGTTTTACTGGAGTAAAGAACCTTACGGTGACTCCATTTTTAACCATTTTAAGTCTATAGAGTTTAAAACGACCATTACGAGTAGTATCAGCGGAATCTGGAGTTGTAAATATATGAATATTATTTGTACTATTAGATCCAGTGGGAGTAAACGTATATGCTGTACCATTAACAGTAACGCCGTCTTTTGAACAAATGAACGTGTTGCGCGTAGTTGCATCTATAGCAACGTCTTTATACGCTCCTCCATAATGCCATCTTAAGCCACCACCAGCACTATAAGCTTCAAGTATATATCCTCCATTAACAGACCAAGAAGAACCAAATATTGCATTCTCAGTAACTCCATCAGATAGACATTGAAAATCTATAGTGGTAACTAAATCATCAGAAGGTTGAATCCCAGTATCTATTGTTTGTATACCATTAGATTCTATATAATCAAGGGATGTATATTGTTCTTCTTTAAATATATAAGCTTGAGATATTTTCTTATATGATCCACCTATATTAACGTATCCACCAATAATTGGTTTTATACCATTATTGGCATTTACTTTGCCAATTATAGGTTTATTAATTATAATAAATGGCCATCCTGTTCCAAATGGCCTGTAAAAAATATCATTTACATTATCATATAATCCTATATGTTCGGAACTTTCTTCGAGGCATGGAACAAAATCGCGAACAAGAGTACCGTTATCATATATCTGACAAGAGTAAATTCTCATCCTAGCATAATTATCCAAATTAGTAATAGATGAATTACTATATTGATAACTCGCACCTAAAATTAAAGAACCAGAGGAAGTAGTACTAGATGCGGTCATTGATAAAGTATAATCTGAACCAATTTTAACTGTGCCCATATTATTATCAATAACTAATCTCTTATTAGCATCAGAATAATACCCAGATGTACTTTTTGATGTTCCATAGAAGTCTTGTCTATATGCATTATTAACAAAGAATAATGTATTTGCTTTTGCATCAGTAGCACTTACAGCAGTTCTTGCGCCGCAATAAAAACAAAAAGTCTTAGAAGTATCAAGCTGCATACAATCAAGAACAATGCGAGTTTTACCACCAGCATTAAACCAAGTATTTATGTATTCATTGCCTGTAAGTTCGAGATAATCTGCTTGAATAAATCCATCACGCATAAGTTAAATCAACTCCTATCTGTATTAGGAATTACTATAGACAAGTATAATGTCTCCATCATTTCCAGTAGTAGGAAGAGTAGCATCACTTGCATACACAGCTATATTTCTCACATGATTACCAGTGCTGGTAGATTTAGCAACAAGATCTCCTGTCATAGTAGCACCAGTTGTCTTAACAACATTGGTAATATTTACTGATCCATCTGTTGCAGCAGCTACTGTAGTTCCATTTACCTTAATAGTTGGCGACGGCACATTTATTGAACCATCAGAATCAGGTGTAACAGCTGTACCATTTACTTTGATAGAAGATACTACGCCACCATTTAATTTTGCACCAATTTTTTGAATAGCATTTTCTACGTCAGATACATTATCAAAATATCCATTAGAATTAGTCAACGTAATATTCGAAGCTGTTGCATTTAGTTGTACATCAACACCAGTAGTTTTAGATATTACAGTAAAGACATCGCCATTAGATGGATCATAATCAATTGTTTGAATATCACCTTGGTCATTTATTGTATAGTTTACGTCTTTTTGTAATAATATACCGTTTTGATAAATCTGTGCAGAATCTGATATTGGTTCAGACAATGGATTAACTATAGTTCTATCACCAGAATAATTAGCTACAGTAGTACTTGCAGAAACAATTACGCCACTATCTCCAACATCTTTTTCTGCATAACTCCATGTTGTTCCAATACAAGTAATAGTGCCAATAACTTTAGAAGTAATACTGCCAGAAGCAATATCAGCTTTTTTATCTATAAGACCATTAAAAATGCAAATAGCATTATCAGCATTAAAATACGAAAGTTTAAATATATATCCAGATTCTGTCATTATGGCAATATTAAAACCATATGTACTAAAAAATTGCTTTAGCTTATTGTATCCACTAGTTTGTATTGTTGTGTCATTAAATTCTATTTTGGGATCAGTCATTGTAGACGGATCAGTTGCGTTAATTATATAGCATGGATCAGTACTATCAGGATCTCCCCATACAGCAGTACCATTAGCACTCCACTTTAATATATTACCACTTGCACCACCCGAAGGAATATGTTTATTGCCAGCAGTTGTAGGGTGAGTATATGGTGTGCCCCATGTTCCATTGCCTTTAAGGTACTTATCTTGATTTCCTTTAGCAGGCGCAGGCACTAAACCTTTTGCACCATCAGCAGAAGAAGTGGCACCAGTAAATACTTTATCAATTCCAGTTATATTATCATCAACATACTTCTTAGTAGAAGGATTATAATCAGCAGTAGGTGTATATTCAGTTGTATTATCTTTTAATAAGACAGTATCTTTATCTGCTTTTTCTTCAAATAAAGAATCTAATGTAGTAGCAACAGGTTTACCATCTTTAAAGTAAACAGGAGTTTCGGTGTCGCCGACATTATACTTACCACTACTATCGGATAAAGCAATAGCATCGGTAGCACGACCATTTAACTGCGTAGCTGTTATATTAGCTGGGAAAGTAATATTCTTAGATGTATCTATATTATAATCTAATCCAGTATTTAGATATGTGATACCTGCACTATTCCAAATAGGATCTGCATATGCACGGATATTTTGAATAAACGGCACATTACTACTATAATCAGCATTAATTTGTGCAATATTAAATGTAAATCTTACCGAGTATCCATTTGTTGTCTGGTTATCGCCTCCTCCAAATTGAGCTACTCCGCCAGACATATTAATTATATTAGGACCACTCCACCCAGCTACATGTACATCTGACAGAGTTTTTGTAAAAGTGGTCTTAGCACCAATTGTAGATCTTTCAACATCACAACTTATATTATGTCTACTAGCAGATAAATATATATAGAAAAATTTAATATCACCATATCTACCATCAGTAGGACTAAAGGTGAATCTAAGCTTGTAATCAGTTGTAATAGTAGTTGTACTATCAGGACCGCCAAAGTAATAAGTATGATTTAAATCATTAATATGATCAGTAAGTCTTAATTTATTAGTAGCCGCATTGCTATCTGTATATTCAGTCCATGTAGTACCACCATCAGCACTATATTCAATATATATAGCATCAGGAGGAAGATACCTGAATATATTTTTGGCGGTTCCGGTTATACCTGCATAGACAGGAGGAACAGATCCGGCACTATTTCCAGTACCATAAGCAATTTTGGTTGCAATAAGACTATCAGTAATAGCTTTTCTGGTCATAGTACCATCAGTACTTGAACCGGTGCTAGTATAAAGCTTCATTATACCGGCTTTAGAATCTGTTGCAGTAGGAACTGTAGGGATGTCTGAAGTATATGCAACAGTATACCAATCGCCCCATCCAGTTGCCGTTTCATACTTTCTTCTATAGCATCTGGCGCTATTGGTAACAGATGCCACTTGTATAATAACACTGCCATCTACAAATACTGAAAGTGATCCGTATCCAGAAGCTAAAGCAAAATTAGATACAGTACCATTAAATATGTAAACGCCTTCAGCAGTAGCTGCATTAAAATCAGTTATCGCTCCGCGATTTTTTAAATACTTTTCAGTAAACTTATCTCCATCAGTATCTTGTACAGCAGATTTAACAGCCTTGTCTGCATCGGCAGTATTATCTACCTTATCAAGACCTACGTCGTCTTTAGTGAGAGCAGCAATTTTATCACTTGTCCAATCCTTAACAGCGCTTAATGATGTTTTGAGTTGGTCAAGATCTAATGCTTTCTTATTAGCCATTTTATAAAATTATCCTTTCTTGCAAGAATAGAAGTTTAATTGTAAAATGTAATGCGGCGTATTTTGCGCCGCTGTTTTTTCTAACTATAATATTACTCTGTTTTTCATATGGATTAATACATCCAGACTAAATGCCATTTTTGAATTGTATCGTGATATTTTTTTCGTAATCTGACGACATTGAAAAAATAGCAAATTTTTTCCCAAATTTGCTATTTTTGCTTGTTTTATTCATATTTGTGTGGTATAATATATTTGTAATCAACAGGAATAATTTTTTGTAGAGCATTAAGTATTTTTATACATTTATGCGAATATTTGTTATTGATACACAAAAGATATAGTTAATTGTTTTTCATGTTGTGATATATAGACAAATTATTTGGTTAGTTTTTGGAGTAAAAAACTATCGCTGATTCGTAATCAGCAGGTCGTGAGTTCAATCCTCACCACCAGCTCCAAGAAAGATTACTGTCGTTATCACATAAAACCGAACATCAAACTATACTGTTACTTATTGTTAGTTATTAATTATCTACAGAAAATTATACCGTTTATTAATTAAATTATAAACGGTATTATTTTCTTTTTTTGTAATCAGCGGGAGTACTTTCTAAAATCACGATAAACACCAAAAATGACAAAAAACGGAGATCATTAACATGAAAAAACTTATTAGAGACGTCGACGACACAAGCCCATCAGTAGAAGCAGCATTTGATATGTTCATAACAAGTAAGAGAAGTGAAGGGCGCCAAGAGGCAACCATTCGCTCCTACAGAACATCTTTTAAAGACTTCAAACAATTTTGTAACAAAAATAAAATCACTGATATTTCAAAGATAAATAAAAAAACTATTGAATCATACAAGACACACCTATTGGATCTTGATGTTACAATGGAGACAAGAAACACATATTTGCGAGCAGTAAAAGCAGTTGTATACTACTTATTTGATGCTGAAGATCTGACGCCATTTAGAATAAAGCTATTCCCTGCTCCATCTAAAGAACATATTTCAACATACGATGACGATGATCTAAAGAAGCTAATAGAATGTGAATACAAAGACTCAACAAATTTCAGTCAAATACGAGATTATTATATGATGATTACACTATTACTTACTGGAATAAGAAGAAGCACATTAGCAAATATGATGATCGAAGATATTGACTTTGAAAATAAAAAAATATATTTAAGGCATGTAAAGCGAGACAATGAATTTAAGTTAAAAGAGATACCACTAAATGCTGACTTAGAAAATGCTTTGAAAAAATACTTAAAGCTTACACGCCTTAAAGAGCAAAAAATAAAATATCTCTTTCCTAATGTAGAAGGAAAAATGCTTATACCAGATACAGTAACAAAATGTATTAACAAGTTGTGTAAAGATGCCGGTGTTTCTCCAAGAGGTTGCCATGAGTTCAGACGTACATTTGCTACTAAATGCTATGATAAACTCGATGATATAGAGAAGACAAGAAAGCTTATGTTAATAAGTGATTCCAGAGTTTTAAAACATTATATAAACGAAGATATAAGTACACTTCAAGAAAGCTCTCAGCAATTGAATTTTGTTACACAAATACAATCACCGCAAGTTTTAAAAGACGCAGCCAAAAAGGATCCACCAAAGCCGCGCAAAAATACTAAAAAAAATTAAAATTAATATAGAAAAGCCGTGGGAATTACCCACGGCTTATTTTTTTTATTTTTACGCAGTAGTTAATCCAAGCTCAGTAAGCATCGCAGTGATTTGCTGATCAGTAGCAAATTCAACTCCAAGGTTAGTGAGTGCCTGAGTCTTCTGTGCATCAGTGAGAGATTGCGAAGAATATTTTACTGCTGTACCAGCGGCATTGGTTATAGCAGTATTCATCTGGGTAGTAGTAGAATAATTAGTAAGGTCTACGCTGACATCATCAAGTCTCTCAAGCTTGTTGTTTATCTTAGCATAAATATCATAGTACCCTGTGGTAGTATTCTTGAAGAGATACAGGATATTTTCTTTTGCGTCGGCCACTGCTGGTAATGCAGTTACGATGGAGAATGATGCGTGCTTCGAATTTGCTATAGCAGTATTAACCTCAGTGGTTGTAGCAAAGCTCTTATCATTAGTGAAGTCACTGAGCTTCGTAGGAGCATTCTGGAGGTCTGAATAATTGCCGGAGAATGAAGACGCGCCAGCGCCGATATTTGCTCTTACCTGAGCTTTCTGAGACTCTGTGAGCGTCTGTGAGTCATATAAGACTACATTAGGCTTACCTGTAAGATCTGTATATTTGCCAGAGAAAGAAGAAGTACCAGCGCCGATGTTCTCTCTTGCTTGTGCCTTCTCATCGTCTGTTAAAGTTTGCGAACCCTTAGATATTACATCACTTGCATTCGCTTTAGTATTAAGTTTAGCTACTACAGCAGTTAAAGCTGATTTAAGATGTTTACCTAAAAGTACACTTGTGTCGAGTGTTGCCATATTAATTTACCTCTGTTTTTAATTTATTGCGTTTGGGTTACTTCTATATTTTATTCCAAATATTTTTATTTTTCCACCAGGTTTGATTGCGGTATCTGATGTAAATGTAAGCTTTGTAATAAATGAGGCAGTTAAATCATTTCTGCCATTCATGTTACTATTTGGAGTCATCATGTATGGAGTGGCTTGTCCGCCCCAAGGTGCATTAATCATTACTGCACCTGTTATTATAACTTGATCTGTGCCTCGTAAGCATTCAATAGTTAATGTTGCTTCGGCGCGATCATTCTTTACTAATCCTTTTAGGCTAAAATTGTCTTGAGTATTTTCATTAAGTTTAAGAATTAAATCTTTAGTAGAAGTTCCATCATTAGCTGAAATACCAGAGAATAATGCATATACTTTTTGTAGATAAAAGATATTGCCATCACTATCCTTATCAATAGTAAATCCAGTTATGTTATTGTCTGAATCTGTAATCCATGTAGTAGTAGTATCTGTAGTTGGATCTTCTGGAATTGTTATAGATGCAATTGTAACGTATGAGTTTGACTGTAGATAATATTTATCAACTTTACCCTCATTGTTTAAATGTGATACACATACAATATCTCCAGAACTAGCTTCATTATAATCTACAATATTTTCAATTGTTCTTATATTATCAATTTTATCGTTTACATATGATTGATCTATATATTTAGATGGAATAATAGCAGGAGCGGTTTCAGCAACTTCTTGCCGCAAAACAACTACTAAATCATTAGTGCTTGTCGGGTCATCACGATCATAAAGTATATAGCTTTTATAATATTTATCATATTCAATCATATATATTATATCTGATGAAGAATCATCAATAGGGCCATCTAGTAATGGAATAATATATGTTCTAATGTCATTGAAATCTTCTGCATAAACTTTTCCAAAAACATCTACACCATTTATTGTTCCAGATATACTAGCACCGTTAACAATTGGTGTATCAAAATCAATTAATGCGCAACGTATTGCCATTTTTATAAATGAACACCGCCTTTAGTTACAAAATCTTTTTTCAGAATTACGCAATTAAGAATTGTTGTAGTATTTTTTTTGAATATCATACCCACCTTTAATTGTAGTTAATTCTGCTGGTATTTGTGTCAATACTGTAGTTGCTGGCTTTAGAATAGATTTAACATATTGATTGTCGAGTTTAGGAAAATAAGTACCAGGCGAAGGAACAAAAAATGTTATTTCTTCGCCAAATAAATCTGTTGTAAATTGTCCAGATTTACCGCAACTGATAAATACATCTGACATAACAAGGTTTTCATCATTTGTAAGATCATCTGAAGTTAATGTTATTTCTTGGGATCGTTGACCATCGGTAATTGTAATAACAGCTCCAATTACATCTTGTTCATGTATTATTATATCAGAAACCTTATATAAATTGTAGGAATCGAGATTTATTGTATCTCTACCTGTTATATCTCCATCCCATGTTATAGTAGTTGCATCATAATTAGTGTAATATCCACCTATTCTATTTTTTATATAGTCAGGGGCAGTAGAATCATTTTGGGTCCAATCTGGTTGAGTTTCTGGTTGAGGATTATTAGTAGTATAATATTTACTTTTTACTTTTATATTTTCTTCTGCCATTTATTTCATTACCTCAATTACTATAATGTTTATATAAAGTATTTGTGCTGAACAAACTACTATAATCAGAAACGACTTTCCAAGTATCATCAAATTTCTGATATACTTTTTTAACGTCTATCCATGTATTATCCTTCTTGATTTTCAATGGACAATACTCTGTATAATCTAATGTGATTTCATTTACACAAAGCCATTGATTTGAGCTTGTTTCAACATAAATACGAATATGTTTTATTTTCTTTATATTAAGATCAGTAAACGTAGTAGTTGTTTGGCCCGTAAAATTACCTACTGTAGTCCAATCTTCTCCATTTACTGATGTTTGTAATACTGTACCGCTTTGAATGCAGTCGCCAGTATTAGTTGTAGTAATGGCGGTCAAACCATTAAAATTTATATATTTATTAAAGCTGAATTTAACGAAGCTGCCAGAGCTCTGAGCATTATTAGTCCACCAATAAGTAGATGTATCTCCATCTGTAAGATTTGCTATAGTACCTTCATATGTACCATAGCTGGTGGTATCTACGTGATGTAATGGTATATCACCAGAATTCATACTATACCACGGATCTGTAGGTACAGTAAAATCTTCTGTATATAAGCAATCACTTGTTATTAGTATATCATCTATATAACCAGAATAATAAGCGTCAGAAGCAAAAGTAGATGGACGTTTTAATGCGCCGAGATAAACAGTTGTTATTTCAGCGGCATTAGTGCCAGTAAGAGTTGCGACTTTTGAACCATCTATAAAAAACATGTGGCTTGTACCATCAATGCATAAAGCAAAATGATGCCATGTATCTCTTGTTATTGCTTCAGTGCCATATGTTCCGTTTTAGTGTAGACGATGATGAAGAAGAAATGTTATTTACTCTGAACGCAGGATAAGTACTGTCTTTAGCATCATCAATATGCATATAAGTACCACCAGAAGTATTTGAACCACAATTAGTACTGAATAATGTCGGCCACCAACCAGATGTATTACTACCGGTTGGATAAAACCAGAACTGTATTGATTTTGCCGCCGCTGGAAGATCTATTGTAATATTAGTATTAGATGACTTATCAAAATAGATACTAGGTGAATCAAAATGCTTCTGATTTTCTGATATAGTCACACTTGTGTTTGTAATTATGCTCTGCCCCGTTATATCATAAATGGCAGAGTCGCAATTTATTAAACATAAAGTTGTATTTGGAGCTTCTGCCATTTTAATCTTACCTTCTTAATCTTACCTTCTTAATCTTAATATACTTATTCTGTAACAAGATATATATCGCCATCAGAACCAGTAGAATTCTGTGGCTCGGATGTACTTGAATAAAATACTTGTACTGATTGCCAAGACGGTGCGCCATTCACTACCATCAAGACTTTATTATTATCTGTAGTGCTAGTATCCAGTATAGAACTTATTGCATCGACATCTGTTTTATCAGCTTTACTGTTGATCTTAGATACAAGCTTTTCAAGAATACTTTTGAGTTTGTCAAGAGAAACAATTGTAGTCATAATTATTATAAAGTCAGATAATAAGAATTATAATTCTTGTGAAGTTAATGTTCCAGTATCATCTATAGTTAATTCAAATTGCTTAGTAGAATCTATGGTATTTGAATTAAGAATAATAGAAGAAGGTTGCTGCTGCGTGCTATATGATCCTAAGACTTCTGTGATCATGGTATTTACATCATTGTCTGAAGCTATATCTAAAGTAGATAGCGATTTTTGATATTTTACAATAGAGACTTTTGTAGGTGATGCAGAACTATCTGATTCATATAAAAACGTAAACGTAACATCATACTCATCTAAGTTCATATCATTTATTTTTGCGACAAATAAACATAGTACATTACCGGCTTTCCAGTTTGTACCATCTTTGTTATATGTTGAAACAGCCAACAGTCTTGCTTTTCCAAAATGATAATATGCTTGCGGCATTTCATCACTACTTATAATGCAATCAAAATCACGTTTTTTGTTCTTTGTAAGATTTTTTATTTCGGCAGCAGAATATCCATCTGTTTTAAATGGTGAATATACTCCACCGCTATTTTTAGCTGTACTAAACTCAACTTGTATAGGGCAATTTAATTCATATACAGCCTTAGCACTAGGGATTTGGTCATCAGCAGAAGCAGATGTTATTGAATCGGTTAAATTAGATAAACTTTTTAATGTTCTATCAGCATCAATCTTATAATAATTTACTTCATCATTCTCATAGACACAAATCTGCTGTCCTATATAAGACGATCCACAAAGTTCTCTACTATCAGGATCAGAGGTGTCACCTTTAGCGTATTTAATAGCATCTGCAAGTGAACTAAACATAGACGATCTGTCAAGAGGAAACTTTCCAGTCCTCTGAAAGGGCATCGCCCAATCCAATTTTATATTTGTAGATTCTTCGTAATTAGCCATTTATCTCACCTCACCCAATAGTTACATTATACTTATTTGCACCAAGAGCAGTGTCAGGAGCATAAGTATACACATCGTAATCAATAGCGTCATAATTATTAGCACCATTCACAGAGACTGTAGTCTTAACAAACTTACCTACTATATCAGTACCGAAAGCACCTGTGTCTTCGACCTTTTTAAGAGTTTTGTTTATATTAGTTGGGAAAGCGACTATGACATATTTTGCGCCTTCCACTATATCCATACTGAATGTCTTTGAGTTACCTACAGCAGAAGTACTATTAGTGAGTCCACGAATGCCAGCAGAGGTTTGTTCAATAGCCGCGACACTGGATCCATAAAAATACTTCCTGAATCCTGTGATTGCACTGGATGTAACCTGTGCAGTAGTTCCTGCCTTAATCTGACCAGCACTATATGCATTACCAATATTGGTCTTAGGAACTATACCATCTGTATATGAGGCAGTTGCCGAGACTTTATAATTAGTAGAATCAGTTACAGTAATTTCAGCAAATGATCCAGTAGATTCTGTTGAAGTATGCTTATCAGTATCTGTGATAGTCCAACCAGAAGCGGTTACTCCAGTAGAAGTATCATATGTATATGCGCCAGAATTAAACGAAGCAACATAAGCAGGAGTAATTTTTGTGCCGACTTCCTTTGCTCCAGCGTTATTAAGCTTAATAGATGCGCTTGGCTTGGTAGTGACAGGATTTTTCTCTTCAGCCAAAATCGAAGATAAAACAGTGGTTGCATTCTTCCCTGTTGACGCAATTTTACCTGATCCAGATGTCGGGACAGTCAGAACACCAATAGGAGCTGTGTAAACAAGATCCTTTGTGAAATATACGTTATCAGCACTATAGTTTCCATCCATAGCTGCCCAGGCAGTACCATTATAAACGTAACCAGTATAAGCGTATGTATCTGTGCCGATCAATGTCTTGACAATAAAGATCGAGCCTTTATCTACACTTGCACCATTCAAAACTCTTGTAATAACGGCATTGTCATCAGCGTCAGAAGCCGTCTTGACACCTTCATGATACGAGAATTTATTTGAACCATTCTTAACTTCATTTATTGCGCCGACAAGTGTTTTATTAGTTGTATCAAGATCGTCCTTACTGCCAATAGTATCACTTATTGTATTGATGCTACTTCTGGCAGTTGTATCTTTAATAGGCTTACCATTAAGAATAGCTACTTCTTGAATTGTGGTAGGCAATTTAAGTCCTCCTTATTTTATATAACAGAAACATGAATTTTTATATCATGTTCTGGGATATTCTTGGCGCGGATAAGACAATATCGTTGTCCGCTGCTGTCAGTAAATGTATCTATAGCTGGGAACAATTCTGCGCTTACCACATTATCATATTCTTCCAATGTTTCAACAGCAGGAGTTATGTGAATTTCTGAGTTTTCTTTGATATTATCATTTTTATAATAATACTCATGGATTGAATTATCACCATCAGTACTGAACAAATCCCAGTTTGCTTTATACAGGACATCATCATAGTTCTTGATTTTGTCTTGCTTGTTTTCAGTGACCTGTTCTATGATTTCATCAATTTCATCTTTCGAGACAATATCTCCGGATTCAATTTTATCCTGAATCTCTTTGATATAATCTTCCATTTTAGAAGCATCTTGTCCGCACTTGACTCTTGACTTATTTGTATCTATGAAGAATTCATTCTTCTCAATATCAAATACAAACTGTCTATCAATGATTTTGCGGGCTTCAACTTCTTTTGTATTTCCACGGAATACTATAATTCCGGGAAGCTTCTGTGTCTGAGCCATTTAGATACTCCTTTTAATTTGATTCTATATCGAGAATAAGATTCTTGATACCTTCTTTGACTCTATAGTCAATAGAGTTAAATGTGAGTTCTATGTCGCACATATTTCTATTCGTAAGCTTATATTGCTCACTCTCTGTTCCGGTGTTTTTTGCGCCGGAAAGCGATCCAATAGATATACCATACTTTATATCATCATACTTAGTAAGTGATTTAACCTGATTATTTATCTTAACAGTCAGATAATCAAAGATATATGAATCATCTATTGTAAGCGTTTTTATGACAAGTCTGGCGTTGGTAACGTCTTTTGCATCATCAAATCCTTGATAATTGTTCCATGCTTGAATATGAACGGTAGTAGTATTAAGACCATTGACATTGCCGAGATAATAATCATAGGTTATTGTCTCTTCATTATTATCTTGTTTTATGATCCATGTAATGCTCGCGTCTTTCATCCTACCACCGCCTCTTCTCCGATTATTTTGATTACATTATCAGCTTTTATTTTAGTGACATTTCCATTATCTGTTTCAATGACTCTGAGGAATTGACCTTCTATCGCGCCTGAATCAATTATCTTAAGCAGGCTGGAGCTGTAATCAACGCCATCAAACTTCTGCTTGAGTCCTACAAGATATACACTGTCGCCAATCTTAACAGCAGATTCGTCTATGATATGGAATACAGACTGATTAGCATCCTCATTATGAATTATCTCATAATCGGCATTGTCTTTAACATTTTCAGTCTTCCTTATAAGAATACATCTGTCAGATTTACGAACGGCTATTACAAATGAGCCATCATTAAGTGCCAGCGATTCAGGTAACGCAATATCCTGAGAAGCGTTATTCCTTGTTATAATAAGATCGAATAGCCAATAACGGCTATTGTCATTTTTGAGTTCTTCATAAGAATATACATTCGTATTGATTCTGTATGTGATATAATCTGATGTACTGAGACTTCTATTGATAGTAAACCTGTTGGTTTCTTTTGAGGTGGCATTCATCATAACTTCTGAATAATCAACATTCTTTATAAGCTTGATGCCATTGATAAAGACTTCAAGTTGATTTTCATTATACAGATAAGACGTGTCAGTGGTGACAATATACATCTTATTGTCTTGGTCATATGCAATACAAGTACTTTCAGGAGTTATTGTCTGCTCTACTACATAGGTTGATACTCTGTCTATCTTTCTCTTAAGAGAGGGAGTCAGATAGGATTGTGTAACGACAGCCTCGACATATGGTCCTCTTACATAACCATTATAAGTAAACTTATATGTGAATGCCTCGACCATTTTGAAACCTATACAGGTGTCATCTTTTTCACCTACGACATTGCCCGATGAGTCAATCTCATATAGCAAACTAAGAAGATTATTCTTTGTGTAACCACAATTGCTTATATACTGTACAAGTTCTGGATCAGAGTTTGTCTGGAAAATATCGTATATGTCTCTAGCAGTCACTTCTTCATACTGGTCACTATGTAATATAGTATTATCTACAATGACCTTAAGAGACTCAGTCTTTGGTTCGAAATACAAGTCTTTTTCAAGATTAGTAAACAAGAAGTACGAAGGATGCATCGTATCCTTATTATAAGTTAAATCGTTTGTTGGATTCCATAGTTTCTTCTTATTATGCAAAGCATAAGTATAAGTACTTATTGGGTACCAGCCGCCGATTCCATCTATAATACGATATACGAGTAATTGGTTATTTCCATATTGACCATTGTACCAAATATCATTTTCTTTTGGATTAAGTGGACAATACAGATATATATTTGTTATGGAACTGAATGGCTTGCCATTGATGTACAGCTCACCATTTTCATCAGTATATATATTGACTCGATCACTCATATCCTGAATCTTGGATATGGTGGTATAGCCATTTACATTGCTTCTGACGAATACATTTCCTAATCTGTATTTAAAATCAGACAATCCATATTCGCTTGGAGATGTCGATGATATACTTCTGCATATCTGAATCTCGTTGGCAGTATTCACATAAACAGTAAAAATGATATTGTAAGCGATACAGTATTGTATAGTATAAATTGTTCCATCACTCACATTGTTAAATGTAAGGATATTTGGCAAATCACTGTCTATACTA
>ERZ808258.29-NODE-29-length-106323-cov-40.372163_pt1 | contig 106323 bp, 125 predicted proteins | sample MGYA00521280_ERZ808258 | MGnify/ENA primary metagenome ERZ808258 (study PRJEB31516, sample SAMN03275585) | gut metagenome | biome: mammalia-associated habitat; material: feces | host: Papio cynocephalus | place: Kenya | collected 2012-07-19 ...
AAACGGTTCGAAGTCCGTTTCAGGAACGATGTATGTCTATCAGGAAGCGAACGCACGTTCCTTGGAAAAGTATTCTAACTCTGTTTCATATTCAGATATAGGTGCTGATGGAAGTGCGGCTGTTCCTACAATTATTGATTATCCTTGTTATTGGAGTTACACTTCTGGAGACAGTATTGATCTTGCAAGGAGTTCATTGACTATTTCCTATTCCAAGAACTGGGGTGGTGGAAGTTCCTATAATAATGCTTCCATTGATACATCCAATGGCTATGTGACAGCGGATAGTCTTGGCACGACTGCGAAAAGTCGAAAGAACGTTCTTGATTCCAGGATAACGTTTGCAATAAATAGTTTATCTGTGTCGGAGATTGTCTATGTCTATCAGGCGGCCAATGCCAAGACTTCGGTTGAATATGGTACACCATCAGTTTCGTTAACTATTGAGGATATTCCAGCAAGTGGTGGAACGATTTCAAGTGGTTCAGTTACTTATTCACAAAGTCAGAATCAGTACTATACCTCTGGGGCGTATGAGGCATTGTCAACGGTTACTTCTGGAGGAACAGTGTCTTATGGATCATCAGTAAGTGCGAATAGTCTTGGCACGACTGTAAAGTCCAGAACGAAGGTTGGAACTCTTACAGTGACAGTGACATTGAATGGCAAGTCAGGTTCAGGCTCGGCTGATGTTTATCAGGAGGCCAATGCAGCCACTTCCATCATCTATGGTACACCATCAGTTTCACTTTCTGTCAGTGATATTCCAGCGTCCGGAGGAAGAGTTTCTAGTGGTACGGTGACTTATTCTCAAAGCAGGACACAGAACTACACTTCAGGAAGCACCTCGGCTTTGTCAGCATTGACATCTGGAGGGTCAGTGTTATACGGCACGGCAGTTGATGCATCTTCACTTGGCACGACAGTAAAAAACAGGGCTTCGGTTGGCACATTGAGTGTTACCGTTACTATGAACGGTAAATCTGGTTCAGATTCCGTCACTGTATATCAACAGGCAAATTCCGCTATTTACGGAGCAGTGTCTGTTACGGCAACGACTCCAGTTTCCATTCCAGCGTCTGGAGGTTCAAGTACGATATCACCTACTGCAAGCCAGACGGTAAGTTATACTTCTGGAAGCACTCGTGCTGGAAGTGTGTCACTATCTTATGCAGTTAAGACAAGTAAGACTGGATTTAGTTTGAGTGGGGCGACTGTAACTGCAACACAGAATACTTCTACCTCAGATAGAAATGGTTTTGTGGTGACGGTTACGGCTACTGGAGAGGGTTCAAGATCAGCTACGATTGATGTCACGTTTAATCAGGCTGGAGCAAGTGCCACTTTGTCTGTTTCTCCTACATCACTGTCCTTTGTGGCGGATGGAGAGGGTAAGACAATTTCTATTATCTCCAATGGAGATTGGACGATTTCATAATTGTTTTGGTGAAAGTAAATTTTAATGGACTGGAGTGGTTTTTATTCACTCCAGTTTTGATTTATAGAGTGCTGATTTCATAGGAATGCACTACCTTTACATCGTAATAGTATGAACGTAGAATTTTCATAATTATAATTGCAGTATGGCGACAAGTGTTTATTTCAACGGTAAGATGAGAACACTCCCTGGAGTGTACTCCACCATCACTTCCGGAGATAACACCCAGACCAGAACTCTTGACTATGGTACGGTGCTCCTCATAGACACTGGAGTTTTTGGTAGCGGTTGGGGCGGTGGCTCCGGCGTGAACGGTGTTGACAAACAGGGGAAGGATGCCGTCTACGAGTTTGATGACTTGCAGACATTCAGAGACTTTGTCAAGGGTGGTATGTATTGGAAAGCGGCTGAGGCTCTTTTCACTCCAGACCCTTATAATCAGGATGCAGTTGGCATCAGTAGACTTCTGTTTGCTCGTGCCTGTACGACAACTCCTGCGAAGATGGAACTTGCTTCTGGAAACAGCAAGTTCGTTGTCAGGACGATTGACGAGGGTTTGAACGCCAACGGTGTTCTTGACGGTGAATATCTGAAGTTCGGTTATGCCTACACGATAGAGCAGGGCACTGATGATGAGTCCGCTTTTGTAGTGAAGTTTTGGAGGGGAACCTACACTGGTGACTATATTGATCCTGTGACAGGAGTGACCCTTTCCTATGATGAGCTTACTGTTGCACAGGCAGAGCCGTTGCTTATCTGTCAGTCTCCTGAAGTTAAAACGATTCAGGATTTGATTGCGTGGGCGAATGTTGATGAGAATTTTGGTGCAAGATTTGTTTTGGACGCTGATTCTCGTTATACGGATGGTGATTCCATTACTAATCCAACGTTGAACACCTATGTTCTGGCTGATGGTGGCACGGAGGACTATAAGACAACTGATCTTGATGATCTTCTTAATGCTATTCCTGACGTTGACTACAATATTGTGTTCACGGATCAGGTTGAGGCCAATGCCAATTCCGCCAAGCAGAAGAAAGTGGTTGCTCATCGTAATACACAGGCGAAGTTTGACAAGTTCGTCTATGTTGGTGCATATAGCACAAAGGCGAAGTTTAATGATTCCTTGAATGTTGCCAAGTCACTGAATAGTCAGTGGATTGTTGCCGTTCACGGTGGTGTTGCCACGGCTTCTGACGCCACGGCATCAGGATTCAGGTGGTGGACAGTGTTCTACAACCTGTGTCAGATTGTCGGTAGAGTGTCCGGAAAACCACCTTATATTCCAGTGACGAACAAGACCATCGGTGGTGACAAACTTCAGCACATTCCTACCGAGAAGGAAATGGAGAAGGCTCTTAAGTTTGGTCTTGTGGTTGTTTATCCTAATCCATATCTTCAGAGGTTTGTGGTTCTTCAGGGTGTCACCACTCTTCAGGACAATACGTTGCTCTTTAATAAAAAGGGTGCGTCATTCAGTATTCAGTTTATGCGTATCATTGCACAGTTGAATAAGGAGTGTGTTGTGAATGCTTCTATTGACCTCCTTGGGGATGAAAACGGTGTGAACATCAATACCCTGTCAAAGGGTGCTCTTGAGACCTGGACAGCCAACTTCCTTCAGACAAGGGTGGCCACGGATCAGCAGGACAATCTGATTCAGAGGTTTCAGAACGTTGTCGCCAAGAGGGTGGATGACTGTTATCACGTCTCCTATGAGGTTGTTCTTAATAATGAGGTGACGAAGATATTCTTCACGGGATTCCTTCTCAGAAACTAATTAAATGAGAGAATATTATGGCTAAAAGAAAAGTTTTTACGGCTCCAAAGGCGTTCATCAAGATAGATAATCAGGTTGCGGGATATGTCCGCAACCTGACATTCTCCGAGAATGTGCAGAGAGCCAACGTGCAGGGTCTTGGCAGTCTTACCTATCAGGAGGCTCCGCCTGTTGTTTATACCTGTAATTGGCAGGTTGATCAGTACTTCATCTCCTTTGATACTCCAGTGATGAAGAAGATGTTGAAGAAGTTCGGTACTATCGCTGAAATTAAGAACAGTCTGGTTCTTGGTGATATCGCCTTTGACATTACTGTCTATTCCAAGACCGTTCAGTCAGAGGATCAGCAGACCAAACTCGTGACAGAGGTTGACAACACAGGTCAGACGATAGCTCGTCTTCAGGGATGCTTGCTGAATTCACAGTCCTTTCAGCTTTCTGAGGCAGGGCTTGCAGGTGTGAATATTCAGGGTATCTATCTGGAGCCGATTTCTATGGCGAAATAACGTTGTAAAAAGAAAAATTGATTATGTTGCAGGAGGAAGTAAAATTTGTCGTTAAAGGGCACGAATACACGGTTAAGTTTCCTACCGTGGGTCAGTATTATAGCATTGAAGCATTGAAGCAGTCTCTTGGTCGGGGGAACTATAATATGATGGTTCAGAGTCCGCTTCGCAGTGTGCAGGATGCGTTGGATATGATTGATATTGAAGCGACCCTTACGATAATGTGTCCAGACCTTATTAAGGATTTGAAAGTGCCGATTACGGAGCTTGATATTCGGGATTATCTTGATGTCAAGTCTGCCTATTTGAAGCAGGTTGCACCGTTCTTTAAGTCGGTGAATGATGCTTTGCACGGTATAACGGATTCTGAAAATGTAGGGTAATATGGAGCGTTCCGAACTGGAACAGGCAGTTGTCAGTTGGAATAATCGATTCCCTCTGGACAGGTGGTGGCGTAACAAGCACGAAGTTGCATTTATGTCCCCTGTTCATAGGGAATCTTCCTTCTTATATCAGTTGTTTGAGTTTGAGGAGGATAAATTGTTTTCCAAGGCGGTTGTTGATGCAGTTACTACAACGAACAAGGAAATGTATGTTCCTGGGAGTGGTGACATATTTAAGACTCCAGCCACTATGGAGGACTTCACGAAGGAAGCACAGAGGGAGATTGATGAAATGTTAAAGATGGAAGAAAATGGCTGATAAACAGATTAGAGTGACTACTGATACTTCTGGTATTGAGCGATTTAGGTCAGAAGTGAATAGTCTGTATAGGGATCTTGAAAAGATTCATCAAAGTCAGGAGCGAATCACAGGTCAGGATGCTGATAGGATATATCGGCAGTTTAATGATTTGACGCATTCCTATAATGAAGTTGGTGCAGGTAATGATCAACAGGCTAATGGTGATTATTTTAATCTAACTCGGTTGTATTATCAGAATAATTATCATCGAGTGATTGAAGGACAGCGAAATCAGTATCTTGCACAGCAAAGGGATCAACAACTTGATAATCAACGTAGAATTGATAATCCTGAAGTTTCTGAGAATGATTCTAATTCACGAAAGTCTATTCTTGAACAGATTCGTGATACATTGAACAAGATGTTCAATAAGAATCAGACTGTTGGTGGAAAACCCTTACAGTCAAGAGACGGTCAACGAGGTGAAGAAAGCAATGATGGTGATGAAGAAAGTGGTTCAATTCTAAGACCTGATGTTCAAGGTGGTTTACAGTTGATTGCTTCTGGAGATTTTGTTGGCGGTCTTGGAAAACTGATGGGACTGGCCGGACTTGGTATTGCTGGAGCTGGATTAGTCAAGGCTTTTCAGGATGTGTATCGTTCACAGACGAATGTTTATAGAGCAGGGTCTTCCATCGAACGAGAACTTGAGCGTTTGGATGTCTGGAGTTGGCTTCCATTCAGTAGTAGAGGCCGAAATGTAGAGACTACTCGTGAAAATCTTACTGCCTACTGGAACAATCGTGGTGCTCAATATCAGACAGCCTTGATGAATGGCACTGGTATTGATGAAGCCTTTAATTATCAGATAAGAGGTTCCAAGGTTCTTGGTAAGGATGACGGTAATCCAGAATATTCTCGTGCTATGTCAAAGGCTATTCAATTGGCTGGATCTATTGGTGCTGGAGGAGCCGCTGTGGGTACAGCAATAGCCCCTGGAATAGGTACAGCGATAGGTGGTGGAATTGGTGCTTTTGCTGGATTTTTAGGGGGTGCTGGATTAGGAGCCTGGAATGAATATATGAGTCATAATGTTCCTGAAATGGAAGTTCATAATAGAGGTTCCATTGTTCTTGGAAAGAATATTTCTGAGATGGCTTCTGATCTCTATGATTATAGAAGAGTCGCTGTGTCATCAAGAAATGCTGATAATGAATCCATTTGGCAGACAATGCTTGCTGAAAAGACTTATGGACTGGATAAAGGTACTTTATCAGGTGTATATGCAGCCAATAGATATCAGAATGGTTCGTTGAGTGCTGATAAGGTTGCTGGAGGATTGCTTGCGTCATTACAGAGGCAGACAAGCGATCCTTTTGAAAGGTCAGTTCGGCTTCAGGAGGATCTTGGCACATACACACAAGTGGCGAATTCCATTATTGGACAGACAGGTGCATTTGATTCAGAGGAATTGCGTAATATCATTCAGGGGTTGACTGCCAGAGGTGTTCAAGGGCAGAATCTTTCCTCTATGGCGCAATCTTTTGCAGGTAATACAATGTCGGGTTCTCAGATGTCTCGTGCCTTGATTATGCAGGCCGCCACTATGTCTGGAAAGGGTGGTTCGTTGCTTGACTTACAGGCTGAATTGGAGCATCCAGAGGGAGCGACAATGAAGACCTTGATAAATAATCTCTGGAATATGTCTGGTGGTAATAAGGACTTCTTTGAGACAACACTTTCATCCACACTTGGTATAAGCGCTTCCAGATTAAGAAATGCCAAACGTGATGCAGCCAAGAATGGAATGAATTTCCTATATGATAAGAATGGAAATCTGGATATAGATTCTATCTATAGCAGTGGTATTTTAGGAAAGGAATTTTCTGAGGATGAAGCGGCTGCAATGGTGACAGATCAGGAGAGAAGCGAAGCAGGAACAGCCAATAGAAATATTATTGCAGGTAAGATGCAGCAAGATGCCTATCAGCGTGGTGATGAAGATTGGTTTAAGTCTTTTAAGCAGATAGAGAAGAATCTGGATACATTGCTTCAGATGGTGAATAGTGGTGTTGATGTTAATATAAAGAGTGTGTCTGCCAGAGCAGCAGGTCAAGGAGGAACAACAAGTTATGTTAGTGGTAGAGGGTCTTCAGGTTATTCTGCAGGAGGTGGTGGTAGATAATTGTAAGTAAGTTATGGGTGATATAAGTAAGAATTATTCCTATGCCGAGTTTTCACGGTCTGGGACAGCGGCGAAAAAGGGGTGGGACAATTCCATTCCGGAACAGTATAGGACAAACATTCAAAGGCTTTGTACGACCACTTTACAACCTATAAATGATGCAACAGGGTGGATTAATATAATTACCTCGGGATATAGGTCAAAGCAGTTGAATAAGGAAGTTGGTGGAGTTGATTCGTCTCATCATCTAACAGGTTGTGCAGCTGACTGTAATTTCTATAAGGTTACTAATGGTAAGAGGGAACGAGTTGACTGTGAGACAGTGATGGACAAGGTTAAGGAACTTGGTGTTCCCTACACTCAGATGATTCCGTATAATGAGAAAGGTTTCGTTCATATTTCCTATACTGGAACCCCGACGAAGAAAGTGAAGATAGAAGATTCATCTGACGGTGCTGATATTCAGGTGGAGTATCCTGTGAATGAAGTTATAGGACAATATTGTCTTTATACAACACAAAAGACGGATGGTGCTGATGAGCAGGGTAATATTACCCTCGAGAAACTTAATGAATCATTGAAGAAACTTGGATTCACCTTTGGTGATGATGGCAAGCCGAATGAGGACTGGTTGGAATTTACTGATGGTAATCAGACAAATCTAGAGCGTATTGTGGAGATGTTTTCTCCTACAGAAAAGGTTAAGTACAAGGACGATATTGAGAATGGTAGAATGCCTTATGCCAAGGTCGGGACACGATTGTTGGTTAAGTCAGCGGATTTGGAAGCTCAGAGGGTGAAGTTTGAGAACTCCAATGTGTTTGAGGTTCCTGAGAAGACGGCTATAATGTATTGGACTGATAACATAAAGAAGATAACGAGCGATTCTTTATATCAGTCTGTGTGGAAGAATCCTCTTGGTAATGTGGTAGTACAGCAGAAGAATCTCAATGCCAAGATTTGGGTTTGGAGTAGGGCATTTGGGCGACTTGTGGATATTTCCCCATATGTATTGTCTGTTTCCACAAATAAGAGTAATTTCAACGGTTCATTTTCTATTCAGGTTAATCCTGTTAAGATTGCCAGAGTAGTTTCTGGATTTAGTTATAGTGAAGTGAATCAGTTTAATGTTGACACTGAACTTGGTGGCAATGATAATGACACTGATGCCGATAAGGCTAAAGGATATTCCAAGACACTTGATTGGTTCAGTGTATTTATGCAGCAGAATGATATGGTCTGGCTTCGTTTTGAGGAACTTCAGATGGAGGAGAAATATCAGACCAATAATAGTGATTCTCTTGTTAAGGCCAGTACTGATTTGACAGATTCCCTTATCTGGGATATGATTGGTTTTGTGGACAATGTTACAAGCAGCGTCAATTATGATGGGAATTCTTATGTTATATCCATAGAGGGTCGAGATTTTTCAAAGTTGTTTGAGGATGACGGTATAAGTTTTATTCCGTTTAATTCCATATTTGGTTCCGCTCATAATATGATGTTGATGACGAGTGATGAAAGTCCTTGGCTTCGTAGGAACGGTGATGGAATGATTGCCTTTGGAATGTATTTTCAGTCCATTAAGTCCAGTCTTGGGTTTATTTTTGAGAAGTGTTCTCAAATAGAGATGGTTCCGGATGGTCTCTTTCAGGCTTGTGATAGATATTTGGATGCGGCTGACGAGGAAGCCTTTGATCCAAAGGGTGTCTGGAGACTGTTTAAGATATGGTGTGATGGACAACTTGATAATAGAATCTTCTATAATAATGCTCTTGTGAATCCTGATGGCAGTATAGCGGATTTTATTCGGTCGACGTGCAAGGAGCCGTTTGTGGAGATACTTGGTGACACTTGGGGTGCAGGGTATGATTTGATAATTCGCAAGCCACCATTTGATAAGTCATCTATTCAGACGATGTATTACGCCAAGAACAGTCAGGGTGCTTCCGCTGATTCCTATATTGACATTGCTGATGAGGACTTGTTTAGCTTTAATTTGTCATTCGACAATAGGGTTTATTCGTGGTATAAGATAGTTCCGGCTGATGGACTTATTCCTGGGTTGGATGCTAATACAGTGTCCATTATTATTCCAGTGTTCTATTTGGATGCCTATGTTAAGGTCTTTGGAAATAAGCGGTGTATTGTGCAGGATCCGTATGTGCTTTCTGCTTATCTTGGTGGCAATAAATCAGAGGAAAAGACAAATTCATTGTTTACTACTTTGGCAGCTGATTATATTTATGCGATAGAGAGTACAGCATATCTTCCATTTACTCGTAAAGGAACGATAACCATTAACGGTGATAGGCGTATTAAGGTTGGAACATTTGTTCATCTTAAGGCCACTAATGAGATATTTTATGTTACTGGGGTGCAGCAGAGTGTTTCATTTAGTGAATCCAGTTTGGAGAGACAGACAGTGCTTACGGTTGAACGAGGAATGGTGATTGACTATATTACGAATGAGAAGTATAATTATTTCAATATTGTGAATATAGACGGTCTTAAGGATGCACTTGAAAAAGCTCTGACTTCTGGTGTGGCTAACACGGAATTCAATACCACACTGACTCGTGAGGGTGATGTGTTCAATTTCTTTTTGGGTCGTAGGCAGTTTGTTAAGAATGTGTGGAATGCTTCTATATCAACTGGAGAGTTATTTGAGGGGGAGGGGAATCAGGCTGCATTTGTAACGAATAAGATTGTAAGTCGTAAGGAGGTATAGTATTATGGGTATGTTTGATCAGAAGATATATGTTGATTTTTCAGGTTACAAGGAGGGTGTCACACCTATTACGGCTGATTTGGGTGGTCAGAGTGTTGGACTTGCTCGCGTGATTGTTCCGTCAGGGGTTGACAGAGATCAGTATGTTGCAGACTGTTATCGTACAGGTCGAATTGATTTATATGATGAAAGTCAGGGGACATACCTGAAGCAGTGCTATGTCACTAATGAGGTTCTTGCTAATCTGAAGTTTCCAAGAGGTGTTGGTGATATTGGAGATCCTGTCGTGTGGGTGGCACAGCCTACTATATTCAATAGACCGATGGTTATAGGCACGTTTCCGAGTGGTGATAGGATGCGTCTTGGCACTGATCAGACAATTGAGGTTCATAAGGAATGGGATAAAGGGTATGTTGATGTCACGGCTGATGCCAAGGACGGTTCATTGAATGTGGTGGTTCACGGTCAGGAGAAGAGTGGTGGTACGGTTCGAGTGTCCGTGCTTGGTGATGAGGATTCCATTCTTGAGGTGAAGACTGATGGTCTTGTATCCGTTGAATCCGGAAAGGAGCTTCGTGTACGCTCCTATGAGAAGATAGATATGCAGTTGGAGAATCCAGAGAATCTGGATCAGACAGGTGTCATTGTTACGAAGGATGGAGTGGATGTTGCGGCCAATTATTCCGTGGATGAAGAGGATGCTGAAAAGGTGAATTATACCAAGGTTCACATTGACAAGGACGGTATGTCCTGTGAGGAGTACTTCTGTGAGGATGATGATGCAACGAAGTATAATGTTGACATTAATAAGGAGAGTTTTACGGCAAAATCAGCGATTAAGGGTGATGAAGTGCAGTTTACTCACACAATCACTGATGAGGAATACAGAATCGAATTTAAGGACGTTATTTTCTCACTAAAGGAGAAACTTGCAGTTCTCCAGCAGGGTGAGAACACCAAGATAGAATTGAAGGACGGCAAGGTTGCCATAATTAATTCCGGAACTGGAATGAATGACATTCTTTCCTTGCTTGTTGACACGATAGAGAAATTGACAGTGGCAACCTCTATGGGGCCGAGTGGCACACCGCTTCCCCCTACAATTCAGGCGACGACACAGTTAAAACAGAAGTTGAATCAATTTTTTAACGAATAGAATTATGGCACTTGTATCACAGAATCTGGCCACGCAGTTATATGGATTTTTTCAGAAGATGCGTAATGTCACTGAGGTTGATGATATGGCGATGGCGCAGGAATTTGCTAACATTATAGATGGATATATTAAGACAGCGCAGGTTGCTCCTGGAATCCCAGTGGCGACGGCAGGAACGGCAGCGGCTCAAACTGGAGCGACCACTGGGCCTGGAACTTTGATATAATTTTGTATCTTTGCGTAAAAGAATGAGGTGAATTATGTCAGATGTGACGGAATATTTGCAGAATCGTGGAAACACTGTGATAAATGAGGCGATTAGACTTACCAAGTCTATTGGCCTTCAAGCTGTTGCGACTGCAATGCCATATGAGTTTGAGTGGTATATGGTTGCCCTGGAACTTGCCACCGCTGACAATAAGACGATAGATTACCTTACCTTTCCTATAATGCCTAATTCACTTTCCAAGGTGGAGCAGAATCGTACTTCCATTAAGAAGTCCTTGAGTGGCGTGACTGTTTTGCAGAATTCAGCGCTTCCGCTTGGAGAGATTGTTCTTCAGGGGAATTTTGGACGTGGGTTTAAGAATCTTGTGGGTGTTAGCAATGATATTTTTGGTGGTGCTCAAGCCTATAGTATGAAAGCAGGGAAGTATGATCTTTATTCTCTTCAGGAGGGTAGCGGTAATAAGATTCCAAAGGTTAAGACTTTCAATACCGCTGTTAAGACAGGGTATGGAGTTGTGAAAATGCTTCAGGCCATATTGAGTAAGAGTGTGGGGCACGATAATCAGGGTAGACCATTTCGTCTCTTCTTTTATAATATGGCATTTGGAGAGAGTTATCAAGTGGTTGTTCCCTCCAATGGTATGCGATTCTATCAGGATCTTTCTAACAATATGATATGGAACTACGATTTGCGGCTTACTGTTGTGGCTCCTCTTGATGCCGTTGTTAAGGATTCGAGAAAGTGGAAACAACTTGCGGCTTCAGCTATTAAGGGGAGTGTGGATATCGTTAGTTCTGAGGTTAAGAATGTTGTTGGCGATCTTGGAGAAAAAGCAAGTATGAAGATTGATGACTGGACTAATATAGGAAGTTAATGAATACAAAGGTTTTTGAAAGATTTCAGACTATCACAGGGTATGACATTAAATTATATCTTGAGAACTTTGTATTGTTCTGCCGGAATTCCTTTCCTACGATTGTTCAATATTACAATGGACAGATAGTTGACACTAAAAAAGTGTTCAGCGAATTGGACTACCTCTTGACTCAGACGGAAACGATAGAATCTCTCTTTGTCTTGAAGGCTAATCAGATGGATACTATAGACTACTGGGAATTGCTGGATGTGTTTACAAATAGTCAGACAAAATTATGGACGATAGACAATTCTTCCAAATGGTTTAGAAGTGCCATTATAGGTCGGTATGGGAACAACACTGTTGTTCAACGTACATTGAAGTCCAGGGAGACATTCGAGAATGTCACCAACTCACTTGGAATGACTGAATCTGATGATTCGTGGGTCGATATAGCGAGACCGAATCAGATTGAGGAGGAGGACTACACTCCCGATGAGGGCTCCTCTATGTTCAAGATTAATATAAAGACAAGTGGTGTGTCATCAATTGACAACATTGTTGATTCATTGAGTGAAAAGAGCATTCTTGGAAAGGATATTGATAAGAAGTTTACATTTTCGGGAAATGATTTGGCGACTGTTGAGTATGATGATGCTGTTCGACAGGCACTTGACACCATTCTTAATAGTATACAGGGTTCCATTCCGGAATTTCCGGAATACGGCTTTGCTGACACGGCAATAGGTGTTTCAATGAAGGCTCTCTCCTATCCTACCATTATAAAGAATATGATGGATATGTTCAGCAGAGACGGTCGATGGGATGAGGTGAATATTCTTGATTTATACGTTAAGGATGACAATGTGTTCTGTAAGATTAATGCACGGACTGTGACAAATAATTACATCATAACGAATGTTCAGATATGATAACAAAGACAGATAATACCATTAACACTCTGAAGAACCTGTTCTTGGAGGTGCTTCTGAATAAGACAGATAAGGTGTCTGATATCACGGATAATTCCGTCTTGAACGGTGTTGCCTATGGTGCGGCCAAGATTGCTCAGAAGGCCATTAAGGACGTGGCTATTGTGGAGACGCAGATATTTCCGGAAACGGCATCAGGTGAGTGGTTGGATCGTTCAGCGTTGCTGTTTGGTGTTACACCAAGGAAGTCCGCTCACGGTTCTTCCACTTATGTCTGTGTGTTTGCCAATCCTGGAACAGTGTATGATAAGGACACTCAGATATTTACGAACACCAATGGAGTTCGCTTTCAACCTGAGGAAACCGTTGTTGTCGGTGATTACGGCTATGCCTATATAAAGGTTAGGAGTGTTGGTGAGGGGACTTATACCAATGTGGCTGCAAATAGTATTCTCCGTGTTGCGCCTGTTCCTACTGGACATATCGCCTGTACGAATGAATACTATGCACAGGGCGGTCGTGATGAGGAGGATGATGATACCTTTAGGCGTAGGATTCTTAATCACCAGAATCTATTTGCGACAACCACTCTGGAAAAGATTACACAGGTGTTTCAGAATTTTGATGATAGAGTTCTTAAGATTCTGTGGGTTGGTGTTATGGAGGACGGTTTTCTTCACATTGAGATTGCCACTCAGAACGGTCAGGATTTATCAGAAGATGAACGTAGTTCATTACTGGAACAGGCACGTCCCTATTTTGGTCTTAGTGACTTGATTGTTAGTGGTCGATTAATGGGCATTAAATTGGATAATGTTCAGTGGTACGAGGTTGGTGGTGAAGTAGGTCTTGACTTCAGGTGTGAACTGGAAGCAGGGTATGAAATCGCTGACGTGCGCAGAAGGATTCAGATTGGTGTCACCAAGTATCTTGACTGGAGGTATTGGACAGCAGGTTCAAAGGTGGAATGGGATAACATTCTTGAGATAGTGAAGAACACGGAGGGGGTGAAGTATGTGGCCTCGGAATGGTTCTATCCAAATGAGGACGAGTATGTGTCTGAATTTATGCTTCCTCGTGTGAAGAGGTTTATTATGAGGAACCTGGACGGTACTGTGATGGTGGATTCATCCACTTCCACGGAGATTGAACAACGATACAACGAGTTGTTCCCTTCCTATTATGCAGCGAATATTTAATTTTGTGGTATAGATATACGATTATGGGACAGAGTTACAATATGGGGAATTACGCTCAGACAACAGGTGTTAAGATGAAGTCTGAGGACGGCTTGCGTGATCTTACAGTGCAGATAGGCGAGCTTTGGAACATTTCAGGTGACTTTATGTCAACGGAGCCGTTCGCCATCAAGAACATTTCTGAGGATAATGTTCTTTTGAATGTGCGTCTCTATGGTATGACGGAGTTCATTGAGACAGTGTTCTATCCGGGCTGGAATATTGAACTTGTGTGTGAGGTCAAGGCGGCTCCAGTTGGAATTATACAGGGAGGTCGTCTGTAATGAACATTATCGGAAACATACATATTATCGGTAAGAAGGCTTTAAAGATTATTTTAAGGTTCTTCTTTAAGAAGGATGTTGTATGGATTGATGATAACACACTGGAGGGGGATCAGGAGGTGGTCTCCAATACGGACTGGAAACTTTATAAAGAAGGAGAACTTGCGGATGAAGACACTGGAACTCATTCTGTTGAGGACGGAATTTAACGAGAAGAGAACCATTGGGGAACTCTTTGCTGACGGCATAAAACTGGCTGACACCCTTGAGGATACGTTGCGTGACTTGCCTGAAAAGTGTCCGAACACCCCTAAATTTAAGTCTTGTGTCTGTTCTGAGAAAGTATATGGTAAGACTTGTATTCCAGCAGGACGATATAGAGTGAGGTATCTTTATTCTAATCGATTTAAGAGGAAGTATCCGTGTCTGCAGAATGTTCCTCACTTTCTTGGTATTTTGATTCACGCAGGTTCCAATGAGGGGCACACCGAGGGTTGTATTCTTGTGGGCACTTTAGCTCAGGATGGGCAGCATCTTGTGGACACATTTAAGGCTCGTGATAGGGTCTGCAACATTGTTGAGGACGCTGAGAAAGGTGGAATGGAAGTATGGATAACCATTAAAAATGAAAAGTGATTATGTGGAACGTTATCTGGAAGTTTATTTGTAGAAACTGGAAGTGGGTTGTGATGGGCGTGCTTATTGCGGCCTTGCTTGCTTCTATGACCTATTCCAGAAGTATGCGGTTGCGATGGCTTCGTGAGAAAGGTAACGTGGACGCCCTTACGATGGACTATAAACTGTCTGAGACGAAGAGGGGTGAGGCAGTGGCTACTATTCAGGAGCTTCAATATACGGTTGATGAGTTTAAGAGACGTCAGATTGATGATGTGGCCACAATAAGAGAACTGAGAATTCGTGCGAGTGAGGTACGTGAAGTGGTGAAGACGGTTGTTGAGACAAGGATTGTATATCGGGACACTATGATTTTGATGCGACCTGATTCTGTCTTGCATTGGAACTATGGCACAAAGTGGTGGTCAGTTGACCAGACTATAGATTTGGCGAAAAATCCGCCCATTACGGAATTTAATCTGCATACTCGAGATAGTTTGACACACTATCTGTATCGTGTTCCCAAATGTCGGTTTTTGGGTCTGCATTTTGGTGTTAAGGGGTATGAGATAAAGGTTGTGAATCACAATCCTAATTCCACGATAAGTTATGCAAGGTGGATCTCAGTGTCAAGGGATAAACAGAAAAGAAACAGAGAATAAATGGCTTCATTTGTATTGGCGGAGTTCCCGCAGGTCGGGACAGGTTTCACGATAAGGACACAGTCAATTCCATTGGCTGGTCTTGTCTGTGTTATGCGTATGGCGAGAGCTGACTCCGGAAGCCTGTTCAGGTATTCACTTGATGGTGGTCTGACATACACAGGATGGTACACTGTTAATGATGATTCCTTGAAGATGTGTCTTTTTATGAAGGACACCTTTGAAGTTGTACTTGACTATGTGACCAAGGTTAAGGGGATGGTTCCGTCCGGAAGAATAATATTCAGTAAGGATATTCTGGATATGCCGTCAAGCGGTGCTTCAGTGCAGAATGGTATTTCCTCCAGTGATGCGTGGGAGATAACAATCGGTGCTGAGAGTGAATCCACTGAACCCATTGAAGATGAAATGCAGCCTGTTGATTCAGTGATGTATGATAGAACAGGTTTTAAGAACTTCTTTGATGTAAATGATTTGGAAGTTGTTGGGTGGGCTTGGAACGTCCTTGAAAAAATGTATATTCACGGTGTTGTTCCTATCTATATATCCAGAGTCAATGCCGATGATTTCAATTCCTTTTTCCTTGCGATCACTCATCTATTTGCGATAATAGTTGTTTATGGTCGCAAATATCGCAGGATAGAAAATAGCGAAGTCTTGATGAAGACATTCCTTGAACAGTGGGGTATTGTATATGAGACAATATCCACTCAGGAGGAACGAACAAATATCTTCAATGACTGGATAGGTGAGTTCAGCAGGAGGGGTACTTCACAGATATCAGATGAGGGTGTTCCTAATAGTGAACTTCGTAGGTTGCTTGGGTATAGCAAGCCGAGTGAGTTTCTGTTTTCTGTTCTGGAACCTTGCAATGTTGGATGGTGTGTTGGGTACTCTTCTCCTATGTGGTATGGCACTGAATCCGTGAACGCTGTCTCCAAGGGGTGGGACTATGGACTGGACTGGCTTCGTGGTGATGGGGTGCGAGGGGTTGGTTTATCTGAAATCTATCCTATTGTAGGTAATCTTACAAGAGTGAATACCGCTGATGGGTATGTGTTTCAGACAGGTTCTGGAAGATGCGGTCTATTTTCCACCAATAAGTCCAAGGCTGTGGAAGTTTACGCTGGAATGGACTATGAAGTGACTGTGTGGGTTAAGGTGCTGTCTTCAGACGGTGTTCAGAATATTGACTTTGGCGTAAACTGTTTTGATGCCAATGGTGGTGCTCTGAAGCAGGTCAGTCTGACTGATCTTCGAATGTCAGATAGTTTCTTTGAGCGAGACGCTGATTACAGTCCGTGTCTTGTGCCTAATGTGTGGTATAGACTTCGTGGTGTGATTTATAACGTGCTTGCGGATAGAGATCAGAGTATGTATCTGAACTTTAAGGGTGGAAGGCCTTTGAAGTTTGCCAACGGTACGGCATATCTTGCCCCATACATCATTCAGGGGGATCAATCCAGTGTTACGATGCAGATTGGCGGTGTGATAGTGAAGCCGTTGAATCTCTTCCCGAAGCATCAGACATACAATGTGTCCATTGGTGATTTCGTTCCTATGTTGATGGAGGGTTATCCTGTTCAGGAACATTCGTGGAAGAACGGTGCTGGAGATGATATGGTTACGACAATATCTCCAGTGGGGCAGGGTTTTCTTGGTTCAAAGGATGTTGTAGCCATTTATTCACAGATAAATTCAGCCAGAACCAAGAAGGATATTGAATCCTTTATTAGAAATTATCTCCTTTCCTACAAGGAGGTGTTCTGGGGTGCGTGGCTTGATTATATTCGTCGCTCTTCCTTTTATCTTACATTTGCTGTGACAAAGGCCATTAATGGAGTTCCTCTCGTGGATGCTGTTGTTACGCTTGATAATGGTCTTTCGGGTGTTACGGATGAGGAGGGGTATATTCGATTTGAGATTGAGGCAGGCGTTACTGTGAACTGGGAAGTCACGAAGAAAGGTGTTCGTGAGATTGGCACGGTGCAGATGACTGATGATAGATTGGTGGAAGTTGCATTGAATCTGCCTGTTGATGTGAATGTTTCTATCTATCAGGATGGATGGGGTACTGTTGATGTTGGTGGTTCGCTTGTTCCAGGATCAACTATGACCTTGACGGCTGTTGCCACAAATGGGTTCACGTTTAAATCCTGGGAAGTGAATTATGAGGAGTTTACGGCCAATCCGTTAAGTTATTCTGTTACAGGGTATGTGGATCCAATTGATGTGCTCGCCATATTTGAAAGGAGCGGTGAATTCACGTTCGTTCCACATAGAGTTGAGATTCCTTATGATGGTGGAACGGCTACCGTTAAGGCCATATCATCCAAGAAGTGGGCTTTGGACACCATTGATGCGGATTGGGTGTCTGTAAGTCCGAAGTCTGGGGAAGCAGGTACAACTGAGGTAAGAATTGAGGTTGGTGATGTCACCTATGATAAGTTCACTGTGAAGTCTGAGGACTCTAATGATTATGAGGACTTTACCTGTGAGACTGGAGGAAGTGTTGCTGATGAATTGTTTGTAAAAAGTAAATAGGTTGTGATATGAGTAGAATTAATATTCACAGAGGAACATTTCTGGAGAAGGAGGAACTTGTGCGAATGCTGTCATTTCTGGAGAATAGAGATGATATATCAGCGGTTCTTTCATCTTCATTGACATACGGCATTGTCTCTCCAGGAGCAAAGGCAGGAACGGCATTTTCTGTCTCTGTTTCAGCAAAGGGTAATGCGGTGGACATTGCAGGAGGTTATATCATAACTCCGTCCAATAAGGCGTTTAGACTGCCTGATACGACAGAGTTTGCCATTCCAGTGGATAATCAATTTTATTGGTTGAAGATTAGTCCAAGAGAACGCAATTATGAGGACGGAACCGTTCAGGTGGACGTGTCCGGGAATGTTTCCGGAAGTGTGTCCTTTAACGGTGTTGTTCGCAGTCAGTCCTCAGGCGTGCCTACCTGTATTAAGTTCGTGAAGAGCGACGGTTCCACACCGAAGAATAGTCAGGTTTATCAGGTGGTGGACATTGTGGATGATAATAATATCATTCTGTCAGGCGGTCAGGTGTTTGTGAAGGAATCTGATCTTAAGGTTGTGGTGCTTGGTTCCATTCCTATGGGTAGGAGGTTCACCGATGAACAATTGGAGGGTCTATACACCTTTACTGACGTGGAAGTTAGTCTTGTCGAGGAGGTTTCCACTGGAGAGGCTCCACAGAAGGACACTGATGAATATTACATCGCCAGAATAAAAAACAATGGTGGGAACATTGTCTGGGGTGATGAACGTTCAGAGTTTTGGAGTCTTGGAACAGGCAGTGGTGGTGATACACCGACACCTCCTACTCCATCAGGGTATGAGAATTATCAGGTTCTTACTGAAACTGGTTTGTATGAGGACTTTGAGGTTACTGATGGTGTTATGCAGGTGGTTGAACAATAAGGGAGGTGAATTATGCAACTTTACTATACAACGACAACAGGCTATAATGCCATTCAGACAAATGCAAGTCGTTCACTTGGAGGATTCAAGTCATCAACGCTTGTTATCAATGATGATTTTTCCAACCTCTTTGATGATGTGTCCATTATGACGGTGCGTAATGCACGTCCGGAATACAGGGCTATCATTCTTAGGAACGAGCTTGTTAATCAGGTGCGCAAGGTAAAGGTGTCAGTACGGAATGCGGCTGATTCCATCTGTCGGTATAAGATGGCCGTGGAATATCTTGTCACGGCTGACAAGTATGGCACAAAGAAGATGAGCAACGTGCAGTCAGCTCAGAGCAGACCGTTTGCCGTGCAGTTTGTGGATATGACGGAGGATGTGACACTTGACATTGCTGAGACACTTAATTCAGGTCAGGAGGTCGGCATTTGGATATGTCGTGAAATTGACAAGGTCAAAGCGAGAGAGCAGTATGACAATGTCTGCAAGCCTGACCCTACAGACCCTACTGGAAGACGCTATGTGGCGGTGGAACGACTGACCGAGGAGGCCGTTGATATAGTGGTTGACTGGAAAGGTTAATCAACTGAATTAAGTTAGAAATGATTTCGTTATGCTGTATGACACAGACACCTATCAGAACATTGTTCTGGCATTATATGACTATCTTCAACGGAGTGTGAAGAAGTCTCCACGTTCCATAAAGTGGGAAAAGCCGTCTCATCAAAAGACGGTTCTTTCCTTTATAGAAAGTCTGCCTGATACGGCTGGGGTGCAGTTCATCTGGGACTTTCTTGTCTTTCAGTTCTATGTGTATAATTTTCAGGATCAGCAGTTAAGGCCTCTTCCAGCTTGGTTTATGGGTAAGGAAGCCTGGAATAGGTGGAATTCCTATGATGACGGTGCAAGGCATCACGCCCTTGAATGGGCGAAGGATCATCATATAGAGAATCCATTGAGGAATGTGAACTATAAGAGTGTTTCTCAGGCAGCACTGGAGGGGGAACGACTACGAATGTCTCGTATTTCTGGGCCGAACTATTGTGGCCTGAAGTATGAGAACCCCTATGATGATTCCAGCAGAATATGTATGTCGTGTCCTTTTGTGCTGGACTGTGATATTCTTTATGGAGGAAAGTGATATGGGTGTGAAAGGTGTGTGTCGCAAGTGTGGGCGTGAGACAATAATAGTCAATAGGACGCACTGTCTATGTGATTCGTGCAATTATAGACGTCTGCATAATGGTCTATCACGATTTGAGTACAAGTTCACGACAAAGAAGTTTTCAGAAAGAGGACGAAGGAAACGCACTGGAGAAGCGGAGCTTTTTAAGGAGATATGGGAAGAGCGTCCACACGTCTGTTCACATTGTGGTAGGCAACTTCCTTCTCCTATGCGAGCAGGTTATTTTAGTCATATTCACTCCAAGGGGGCGAGACCTGACTTACGATTTTGCAAGGATAATATAGAGTTATTATGTTTGGAGTGCCATTCACAGCACGAATTTGGATTTAATTATGAAAGAGATTCTTGTTAAGTTAAAACTATTGGCTGACATTCTTGGAATAGGTGTTGTGTCAGCGGAGGTTGAAAAGATTATGCTTCAGGAGCAGCAGGTGTCAACGGAGACCATTCTTCGTCTTCTTGGTGAGTTGCTTTCAGTGTTGTCCACTATGAGCAAAAGAATGATGCACTTTAGGGATAGAACAGGGCAGATTCTTTCCAAGGGCTTTATCATTATGTTTCGCAAGAGTGAGACAGTTGAGGGTGAGCCTACCATTGTCATAAATGATTTTGGTGCAGGACTAAAGGCTGAGAATAATCCTGTTATAGAACTGGAGCTTGTTTATGACGATGTTGATGTGCGTGATGAGGATTTTGACACGTTGTTATTAATGAAAAACTAAAAATGATTTTGTTATGAATTCCACGATTAGATACATAATTGTTGGCGATAGTGAGACTGGAGGTCTTCCTAATAAGGACAAACAGGCTTTCTATGACATTGCATTATGTGAATTTGCCTTTGTTGTCATAGATATTCAGGAAATGAAAGTGGTGGAGGAATGGAGCACGCTTTTTAAGCCTTATAAGGATGATCTTGAGTACAACCCCAAGGCACTTGAGGTCAACGGTCTTACGGTTGAGCAGTTGCAGGAGAGTGGTGATGACTTGAAGAACATTTACAAGGAGATGGTCACACTATTTAAGAAGTATAAGAATCCTCGTATAGGGGCAGTGCTTGCAGGGCATAATTTTCAGCCGTTTGATATGCCTTTTCTTATCAATATGTTTGAGTTTTGCGGCGATAACATTTGGAACTATGTTACATTTGTGGAGGATACGATGAAATTGGCTTGGTATCGTGCCACGGAGCAGGAGAACTACAAGCTCGGAACGTGCTGTCGTATGGAGGGTGTTGATTTAGTTGATGCTCATCGTGCTCTTGCTGACACCAAGGCAAATGCTTTGTTGCTTCTGAAATATATTTCATATCTGCGTGGCTCTGGAGAGGGTTCTGATGTTGCGGTTCCAAGAATGAAGCCGTCTTCCTTTAGAGAGACGTTTCAACTTGTGTAGTGATGATTGAGTTTAATGAGAATAACAGCCTTTCTTTTCGGCAGTTGGATAGCATCATAGACACTGCGACGAGAATAGTGCAGAATCTCCCTGTAAAGGCTGTGAATCAGCTTATGGAAGTATATAAGGGGGATCAGGACGCTATGCTGTCAGAGATATTTCGTCAGACGGAGAATGTTCTGAAGTTGAACACCACACTGGAGACGGAGCGTCTGTCCTATGTGGATCAACTGACGGAGAGTATGGATGATTCTCTGAAGATAATGTCATACAACTACTTCAAGACTACAATGCTTCCTAACTTTAGGCAGGGGTGGAGGAATCTTGAATGGGGTAATATGATTCAGCTGTATCCGAATAGCGGTTATCTTGCGGCTCGTTCTCACGGAAAGTGTTTTCTGGCTGGGACTCATATATTGATGGCTGACTGGACAGTGAAGAGTGTGGAGGATATCTATCCTGGAATGGAAGTGATGGGTATGGACTTCACTCCGAGAAAGGTTCTTACACGGCATATCGGTCGGTCACAGATGTTTACCGTGCATCAGGAGAACGGCATTTCCTACACCGTGAATAGATTTCACATTCTTTGTCTATGGGATACGAAGAGGAAGCACTATGTTGAGGTTCCGATGGGAAACTTCTTGAAATATCCTCAGGAGAAACAGAACAGGTTTAGGGGGTATAGAGTGTTTTCGAGTGACAATCCAATACTGGAATATTCACCTATAACCGTTGAATCGTATGGTGACGGCTCATATTATGGTTTTGCCTGTGATGGTGACCATAAGTTTCTCTTGGAGGATAATACAGTTGTTCACAACTCCTATGAATTTTGTATGGCATTTCCTTTGTGGAGAATGTATTCTTATCGTAGACCGAACTTTATGAAGCCTGACATTCCGGATAATAAAAATAGGAAGGAGACGTGCATCATAACCAACACGGAGACACTTGGTAAGGAGCATCTGGATAAGGTTAAGGAGGAGATTCATACCAATGAAGCACTTTCAGCGGTGCTTAATCCGAACGGCAAGGCTTCTCTTGGTGCTACTGGCTTTGAATGTGAGAATGGATCCAAGTTGCATCTTAGAGGAAAGGACGGCTTTATCCGAGGTCTTCACGTGGGGGCGGCTGTGTCTGATGACCTCCCTGATGATAGTTCCATTTATAGTCTTGAACAAAGGGAAAAATTGAGAGATTTATTCAAGGGTGCTATCACGCCTATTGTGGAGCCGTATGGTTACAATATCGTGGACGGCTGTGTTACGCCTGATACACTTGTGCTAACGGCTGATGGCATTAAGGAAATTGGGCAGCTTGCGCCTGTTGGTCTTGACTCTGAACGTGGTTACTATGACTGGAAAGGTCAGGCGTATAATGGTCAGAATCTGGAGAATGTGTTGTCTTATTATGTGAATGGCAATACTGAGACAATTCGTGTGATACTTGACAGAGGGTTTGAATTAGAGACAAGTCACGTTCATCCAGTGCTTGTGTGTGACACGGATGGTAGGTTTGTGTGGCGTAAGTGTGAGGATCTTTCTGTTGGTGACTATGTGGCCGTGAAAATTGGTTCTAATGTATGGGGCAAGCCTTTGAATATTGATAGAGAGGAATTGTATCAGATGGGAATGTGTGTGGCTGATGGGTGCTTGAGTGAAGATAGAATAACAATAGCCAAAAAGGTTGATGGAATACGAAAGTACTTTATTGATGAACAGGGCTGGCATCCTGTGAAAGGTGCTACACACGATGATATTTACTTTAGGTGGTATAGACAGGAGAAACGTGAACTTTGGCATTCTCTTGGTTATGAATATGGTCTGTATAGTCACACTAAATCCATTCCAGAGAAAGTGCTTTCAGCTTCCAAGGCTGACTTGTGTGCATTTCTTTCAGGGTATTTTGACGGTGATGGATGTTTAACAAGAAATGATAGAGATCATTATCATATCAGTTGTTTTTCTGTAAGTAAACGACTAATTCAGCAGATTCAGTTCGTGCTTTTGAATATGGGCATAGTTTCACACGTTGCCTATAAGAAATGTCAATCCACTGAAAAGGTTAAGACAGATAGAATGGGATATCTATTGCGTATAAATTCTCAGAATATGATTCAGAAATTTATGCGTGAAATTGGTTTTCCTCATTCGGGCAAGGCGGATAAATATGTTGACTCAGAAGTTAAGGTGAATAATGTCTGTCAATACGGTGTGCCTTATCAACGTGACTTGTTTAAGCGAATAAGAAAACAGATTCACTTGACTGATGAAGATAAGAAGCAGTTTGGGTTGGAATCATTTAAGACACAGAATAGAACAGAGATTCCTATCTATACTGTGAGTGAAATGCAGAGATTGTCCAAGTGGGTTGAAAATTCAGAGTTGCGAAATGAAGATGCTTCTATCTTTTTGAGTAATGCAAGATTAGGGTATGTTTTCTTACCTGTGAAGTGCTTGGAACAGGGGCAGAGTGTTACAGTTGATTTTTCAATGCAGGAGACACATTCCTTTGTTTCCAATGGAATTATTTCTCATAACACGCCGTATCAGGCCCAAGATCTCTATTATGAACTGAAGCAGGATCCAAAATTTATGGTATTTGAATATCCAGCGATATTTCCTGATGGTAGACTTCTGGCTCCTGACCGTTTCACGTTTGACAAGTTAATGGAGGAGAAGAAGTCCGTTGGTACGCTTGTGTTCAGTCGTGAATATCTTGTTGTTCCCATTTCGGATGATTCCACCATATTTCCTATGGAGATATTAATGCGAAGCACGATAGGAATGGAGAATGTGCGGCTTGTGGATAACATTGAATCGTTTCCATTCAAGTTGTCCAGAGTGGTTGTGGGGTGTGACTTTGCCGTGTCAGGAAACGTGGGCGCTGACTACACCTGTTACACGGTGTGGGGGAAGGACTTGAACGGTTCCTATTATCTTCTGTATATCTATCGGGAAAAGGGTCTTTCCCATAATGAGCAGATAAACAAGATAGAGTATTTGAATACGGTGTTCAAGCCGAATGAGATTGTGGTGGAGAACAATGGCTTTCAGTCCATTCTTGCTGATATGTGCGTGCAGAGAGGAATAAGGAATATATTTCCGTTTACCACCACTTCGGGGAACAAGAAGGACTTGCGAACAGGGTGGGCGTCACTTGCGGCCTTATTTGAGCGAGGTGACATACGATGTCCATATCACCCTGACACACGACAGAGAATAGACACTATGTTCGGGGAGTTTACATCCATTGCATTCCGTTCTGATAGAGGTACGTTGGAATCCATCAGTGGTCACGATGACACGGTGTCTTCCTCGTTTATGGCAATAAACAGATTACGTGAATCGGCTCTTCAGATCAAGGTCGATGCAGTATAATAAAGAAGAAATGATTTTGTATGCAGACAAAGAAATTTGATGCGGTGTTGAGTCCGACATTTGTTGAGGAAATGCTTCGGCTCGCATATTCCAACAAGACATTCGCAAGGCTTGTGGTTGAGAATGTCAATGTAAGCAATTTCCCTCGTGAGCTTGGTGCGTGCAAGGCGATGCTCAAGGTTCTGGCTGACAACTATCGTAATGGGGTGTTCGCTACCTTGGGAATGGTTGAGATGGCTTTCCCGAAGAGTGAGGAAGTGGCCAAGAAGATTGCTGAGATAAAGAATATGCCTGTTCCCTCCTATGACGGTATGGTTAGGCAGTTGGAGACATTCATTCGTCGGCAGACGTTTGTGGCGGTTCAGCACGAGGTCAGTGATATGTATAACGAGGGCAAGCCTGATGAAGCGATGGACTTGTTGGGGCGCAGAATGTCTGAGATACTATCCTTTTCTCTGGAGCAGGATGCAAAGGGAAAGTTTTCCAGAATATATAGAGACTTCGTGCGTAATATAGCGATTGCGCAGCAGAAGCAGGATGACGAGGTCAAGCGACCAAAGATTCCGCTTGGCATCACGTCTCTGGATGATCTGACTGATGGCGGTGTTCCTCGTCAGGACATTGTACTTTGGATTATGCGCTCCGGAGTGGGAAAGTCCACAGCCTTGAAGTATCACGCTTGGTACAATACGTCAATATCACATAACCACTGTCTTCACATTCAGTTGGAGGGTGGTGAGCAGGAAGCAGTTGTAAAGTTTGACCAGATGCTTGCACAGACCACCTATGCAAAGGTATTGCGAGGTGAGATTACGGCTGACACTCAGAAGCGTGTGCAGTCTCTCATCAGGAGGGCTGTTACGGTGAATTCTGATATAGACGTGTATGCCTCTGAGGAGATGATGGAAATGACAATAGCGGATATTGTTAAGGTGGTGGAGGACTATTATCTGGAGTACGGCTATTATCCTGACTTGATAACACTGGATTCCATTGACCTCTTGCTTACAGGTCAGAACAACAAGATAGACTATGATCCTAATTTTATCAAATATAGACTTCAGAAGTGTGCACAGCGGCTCAAGGATATAGCCACGAAGTATGACTGTGTCGTGATTACGGCCACTCAGACGTGTGATGTTCCTATGGAACTATGGAATGACCCATCTCGTGTCATAACACGTCAGCACACAGAGGGGGATAGAACACTGGTTAAGCCGTTTTCCTTTGTGTTTACAGGTAATGTGACCAACGAGGAGGGTGCTCAGAATGTTATGCGTATCTTTTGTGATAAACTTCGAAATTACCGAAATAACGGAATAATTGTGAAGATACCGACCAACTATGAGAACGGCTTCTTTTACGACCTGAAACGCTCTGTAAAGGAGGAACAAGTGCTTGATATGAATGCTATGCTGAAGATGGACAGCGCTCCTACACGCAGAAGACGCACGAGTGATGGCAGACAGACGGAGACAAAAACGGTTGAGGTGTCAAGCGGTGTGTTCGTGACTCAGAATGTTGAGAAGAAGAAAGTGCCACAGAGGAGGAATGCCTGATGAAGTACGATAAGGAAAATATCATTGACGAGCTTGGGCTTGTCCCATTCGGTTCTCAGGGGTGGCTGTCGAACAAGGAGATGGTCTGTCCATTCTGTGGTAAGTCGGGGAAGTGGGGTGTTATATTTAATGACACTGGAGGGGCGACATTTCATTGCTGGAAATGTCCACGCAAAACCTCTCTATATGAATTTCTTAAGAAAATAGATAGGGCGGATCTTGCAAAGGTTACATATACTGTCAAGCCTGATGAGGTGTGTCCTAAAATAGGTGAGGAGCAGACAGAGGAATCACAGTGGATGATTTCTACGGAGTTGCAACCGTTGGAACTGAAGCCTGTTGTTCTCCCACTACGACTGAAACCACTTGTAGGTGATGAGTATCTTGAAAACAGGGGATTCAATGACTATCATTATAGACTGTTTGAACCCTCCTATACTAATACGCCACTGGAACCGAAGTTGAGGAATTACATTGTGTTTAAGATGAAGATGGATGGTGTATGTGTGGCGTGGTGGGCGAGAAGTCGCTATTCAAAGGAATGGCATAAGGAGAATCTGGAACTCTATAAGCAGCACAAGGCTGAACTTGTGCTTCGGTATAGAAATTCTGAGAGTAACTTTCAAGACTTGCTTGGTGGTTATGATCAACTTGTTGAGGGGGTTACACAGACGGTGATTCTTGTTGAAGGGATCTTTGATATGATAAATATCACAAATATTCTGGGGCTTGCTGATGTAAGTGATGTCAAGTGCTGTTTCACATTCGGAAATAGCATTGGTAGAGGACAGATAGAATCACTCTTAAGGAAGAAAGTTAGGAATATAGTACTTTTGTACGATGACGGGACAATAGATGAGAGCCGTGAGGCCGCCTTACGAATGAGAGAACTGTTTGATACAGTGATGGTGGCGGCTATAAGGCGTAGAGGTGTTGATCCTGGAAATATAGATATAGACTATTTGACGGAGGTGCTGGGATCAGCCTGTGATCCATTGACGTTCTCCTATAATAGGCTTGAAATGAAGATTTAGATTATGAGCAAGGAAGTTATTAAGTCTCAGGAGGAGTTTATCCATAAGTTGGAGATGGAGTATCTTACACACAAGTTGAGATCACTTGTGTATCGTAAGATGAAGTATGTAAAACTTTCCAGAGATATGGCTGTGAAGAAGAAGGAGAAGATTCAGGCACTTGGTGTGAAGTTCGGTATTCCCACAATGTTTGATACAGGCGTGGCGAAGTTTGTGAATGAGCACTTCTGGAATGAGTGTGGGCTTCCGAACTTTTCCTATAAGGATAGCGAACAGAAACGTGTGCAGGGTAATTATGACGCTTGGTATCTTCTGTATCGTGGGACTGTTATAATGTATAACGGTGAGCCTTGCACGGTTGTAAGTAATAATCCTTCCACAAGGACAGTTCAGGTACTTGATGGTTGTTTTGCAATGAGTTATGATGAAATATCTCTTGTGAACGACTATGACTGGGAATGACGTTTTACTAAAAAGACAAAAATAAAAATGATTAAGGTAAAGATTTTTAACGAAAGTAAGTTTTTGACACCGAAGTATTTTCCGGAATACAAGAGCTTGGGTGCGTCAGGTGTGGATCTTAGAGCTGACATTGATGAGGACATTGTACTGCATCCTATGCAGCGAATGCTGATCTCGACAGGGTTGAGGATGGCTGTTCCGCAGAACTATGAAGCGCAGGTTCGTTCTCGTTCAGGGCTTACGGTGAAGAACGGTGTTATTGTTCTTTCCCCAGGAACCATTGACAGTGACTATAGAGGGGTTATTGGTGTTCCTTTGGCCAATCTGGGTGATGAGGATTTTGTGATTCATAGAGGGGATCGCATTGCACAACTTGTCTTTCAGAAAGTGGAAAAGGCTTGGTTTGAGGGTGTCGGTTCTGTTGAAGCACTTGGTCTCACTGATCGTGGTGACGGTGGTTTTGGGCATACAGGGGTGAAGTAGAAAAATTCAGGAATATTCCTTGGATATCTAAGATAAGTGATTATATTTGCATTGTGAAATTTTAACAACTAAATCAAAAACGATTATGGAACAGAAAGAATTGTCCGTAAGGATGAAGATCCGCAAGTTCAAGAATGACGCTGACAAGTTGTCAGAAATCATCGAATCAGAGGCATCCACTGAACTGGAGAAGAAAGTGGCTTCAGAGTACCTTGCCAAGTTGCAGGAAGCTGAGCAGTCTGAACAGTCAGAAGCACAGATAGCCGCTCCGGAGGAGCCGACACTCTTCCCAGAGGCAGAAGAGGAGAAGTCAACTCCTAAGAAGGAAGAATCTATCAGTTCTGAGCTTACTCCTGAGGAGGTTGAGCGTCTTGATGCGGCTGAGAAGAAATTTGATGAGCGTCAGGCCAATCGCAAGACACCGTCCAAGGCGGACAAGAATATGCGTGAGGAACGCAAGAAGACACGTTCTTCTGCAAATCTGCACGAGGGTAAGAGAGAGAACCTCGAGGAATCTACAGAGGTTCCTGGTCTGAAAGTCGGTTCCACTGTAAAGGTGGGTGATGAGGAGGGTTCCGTTATTCGTGTCTATCGTAGCACTGATGGCAAGGAGAAGTGTATGATCAAGATTGGAGACGGCAAGCCTGTCAAGAAGCGTGTCACTTCAGTGGAACTCGTAAAATAGTTAGGTTTTATGGTTACGGATTCAGGAACCATAATCCTTATCAAGGGGGTCAGTGGAAGCGGTAAATCCACAAGGGTTTATTGCTTCCTTGATTTCTTGGAAAGTATTGGTATGGAACTGAAACCGTACCAATTTGTGAACATACTTGGGCAGACGCAGGAGATAGGTCTATACTCTGAGGAGTTGAATATGCTCTTTTTGGGGAAATTTTATAACGACAATGGTGTTCGTAGATGGCAGGGTCTGGACGCTGTCACAGGGCGACTGCACACGGCTGAGGGTCTTTCCTATTTTCTGAAATGGGCAGGTCAGCATAAACTGAATGTGGTACTGGAGGGGGCTGGAACATCCGTGACGTGGAGATTGCGTCCTATGGAGATATGTGCCGAGTATGAGTATCTAAATATCCTTTATTTGGTTTATACGTTCAAACTGGAACAGTATGATGACTATGTCAAGAGAATAGAGTATCGTTCCGGCAAGGCTCCGAAAAGTGATGCTATGTGGCGGAAGCGCAAGGGGTTTGAATCTGACTACACCCAGACTGTTGCTGAAGCGAAGGACTTGAATGCGGCAGGAGCGGACATTGTTATCAAGTATAATCTATTTGATGCCGTGCCGTGGGATCTTGGTGTAAGCATTATGCAGTATTTTGGTCTTGATGAACTGTGTGATGAATTCAGGCAGTTCGTTGAGAATGGCGGTTACATTGAACAGAATTCTTTTGAAAACATCGGGAAATGAGTAAGATAGTTCCAAATGACAATCTGACATATTTCTTCTATTGGTGTTGTGAACGAATGAATATATTCTGGAAACGCTACAATGGTGAGAAACAGCCGTGGACTGATGATGAGATACTGCAACAGTATAAGTTTACGAATGTGTATCGTGTGCTGGATAGATCAAGTCAGTATATGCTTCGGAATGTGATTTACAACGGCAAGCAGTATTCTTCGAAGGATATGTTCTTTCGCATTCTACTTTACAAGCATTTTAATCTTCCTGATACGTGGGATGCTTTGATTAAAGAGTTCAGTGATGTTACATACGACACTGGATGGGAGAATATCGCACGTTTTCTTGATGATAGAATCAGGCAGGACATCACTATCTATTCCAATGCCTTTATGCTGACAGGGTGGTTTTATACGTTGCCGAGATATGCGTGCATTCGTGGGAAGTCAAAGCATAGAGGATACTTTGAAGTCTTTAGACAGAGAATATTCGATAACGGCAGGATTGACGTTTTCCTTCGTGCCACGAGGTTTGAGGAACTGTTTAACCTGTTCAAGGAGTTGGAGCCGTTTAGTGATTTTATGGCACAGCAGCACTGTCTTGACTTGAACTATTCTCCTCTATACAATTTTACGGAGAATGAGTTTGTGGCGGTCGGTCCGGGAAGTAGGAGGGGAATTCAGTTTGCCTTTAAGGGGGATCACAAGGATGATGGTGAAGCAGTTGTGCGGTGGACACAGGAGCACTTTGAGGAACTGATGACACGATTCTGTCAGGATTCAGGTATGGTTTGGAATCCGTTGCCGTGGGAGCCAGTGCCTACATTGACGAATATTCAGAACTGTTTCTGTGAACTATCAAAGTATGCCAAGGCTATGGGTGTGTCTTTCAATGGGAGATCAAGGGGTCGTGTGAAGAATGTTTATACTACACCGAAACCTGATTTTCCCTATGTGTTTCCAAGGAAATGGAACGTGGAGATGCCGTTAAAAGGGCAGATAGAAACTTATTAAAATAAGAAACGATTATGTATTTTGAATTTGATAATCTCAGTCAAGCACTTGTTGGTCTGTCGTTAAGTCTTAACGCCAATGGTGTGTGGTTAAAGAGAGGAACTAATCCCGCAGGGGATAAATGTCTGGAATTTCCAGAAGCGGTTCTTATAAAGATAGAAAATCCACTGAATAGGTATGTCTTTGTTCCGGAACGCAAGTGGAACAGGACGCTTGGGTGGATTGAGTCACTTTGGATTGCCAGAGGGGACAACTCTTTGGAGATGCCGTCATCCTATGTTAAGAATCTGTTGACATTCTCCGATGACGGTGAGACAATGCGTGCAGGATACGGTCCGAGGATTCGTGGGTTTGGTGGCCATCTTTGGAATAAGGCTATTCGGGGTGTGGATGGTTCAGTGCTATATTGGATGGAAAAACAGTATGATTCCAGGAATAGTTGTCATAATCTTGGCACGGTGGATCAACTGAAGTTTGTAGTGGATAAGTTTAAGCAGGATCCAACAACAAGAGAGGCTGTGATAACGATTCACGATCCTATGGCTGACGATTTCAATGGCAATGAGATTCTTAGAACGAAGGACACTCCTTGCACTCGTTCCATTCACTTTATGATTGTGAACGACAAGATGAACTGTTATGTGGATATGAGATCCAATGACCTGTTCTGGGGCTTCAGCGCAGTCAATATCTTTAATTTCACCTTGATGCAGGAATATGTCGCTGCGATGGTTGGTGTGCCTGTTGGTGTGTATTTTCATAAGGTGGATAATCTGCATATCTACGAGGGTTCACTTCCTATGCTTCAGAGCATAATTGCGGCCAATGAGACGTCACGAGGTGTTGAATTGTGGTCTGATTGGTACAGGTTTTCGGAATGCAGTGATTGGCACGGTTACAAGCATACATACAGAACGTTAGAGGGGTTTGATGCACGGATTAGTCTACTGTCCGCCTTTGAACGTGGAATGCGTGGTGCTGATGACTTGCCGTACAGTAATGATGAAGCACTGGATGAGATAGAAGCCAAGTTCTGGGATGAACCAATGTTTAGGGACTGGGCAAAGGTCATCTATCGCAAGTGGTCAAAGGACACGACAGTGACATTTGACAATCCGTACCTGACAAAGTTATTTGTCTGAAATTACTTTGTAGAAACCATAAAAGAACAGCCGTGCAACCTCTGGTCGGGAAGCCTATTTAATCGTACCTTGATGGAATTGAAATGTGATGGGTAAGGAGGAAGTTCGAGACTTCTCACGGCTGCAAGTTTAACCAAGTTAAAAAATGATTTCGTTATGAACTACAAAAAGATTGACTATCTACTTCAGATGAAGCAGATACAGAGACTCCCTAATGTCCCCCATCACAGAAGTTATAATATTCTGGAGCACGGCTTTGTGGTCGGAATGCTCTTCAGGTGGTTTGCTTCCGCCTGTGATGTCTCCTATGACATCAACGTATGGGACAAGGTGCTTATGCACGACTATCTGGAAGCGTTCACAGGAGACCTGAACTTCGTTGTCAAGAATCTCACTGAGAAGACTTCAAGTGCGTGGGCGACGATAGAGAAGGAAGTCTGTGACCGTGACACCGCCCTGAACCACTATTCAGATGAAGCCATTAAGTCCGCTATGACAGAGGAGCAGCATATTCTTTTTAAGGTGTGTGACTATCTTGACCTATGGATATTCTGTAAGCAGGAAGAAGCACTTGGCAATATCACGACTGGAAACAAGGCTGTCATAGATAACTGCAAGAGACTTATCTATGGTCTCTGTGGGCAGGACAGAAAGTGGCTTCCTATCTTTGATTTTATGGCTAAATACACAGCGTAACTATGGATGAGAAAATCCCAGTTGAAATATATGCTTTTGTCGGAGTGATAGGCTCCGGCAAGAGTTATCGGCTTGAACAGATGAAGAAGGAATATAGCGGTGACGGTCAGGTTGTTATCACCGCTGATTTCTCGGACGGCATACGTGATCTGACACGACAACTGTTTGGGTATGATGCTCACTTTGGTGATGTGAATTCCAAGGAGTATCGTGATTGGAAGGAGAACGTGGCCTGTGTAACGGTTCATAATGGAGCGGCAGTGAACTCCTTTACAGGGCGTGACATATTGCGTAATGTAGGTGAATTTACGAAGTGTATTGCAGGTCAAAATGTGTGGGCGAGGTATACAACGCAGTCCCTATATTCACGGATAAAGTGTCAGCCGTTTCGTTCGGACGTATGTGTGCAGGGTGTTAGGGTGCTTATAGGGTCGGTGCGGTTTAAGTGCGAAGCTCAGAGCATATTTGAACTTTTTAGGAATGTAACCGCCAATCTGGATAGTTTTGTGGATCCATCCTTGCACTTTATATTCTGTGACTATCATTCACCGAGCTATGACGCAGCAAGTAATCACGTCAGTGAGGCACTCGCACAGGCCGTGCTGGACACAGGGGAATACAGAGATGGTGATGATATCACTTGGTTGATAGACACAATGATATGAGACAGGAATTTGAACAGTATCTGCAGAGAAATCTGATGTCATACACGGAGGTCAGTCCTTATATGTATGAGATAGGGGGTAAAACCTTTGAACTCTATAAACCTGACAATGACGGTGCATTGTTTGATGATGACTTTAGGTTCACAGGCATTCCGGCCAATCCAGAGAGGTACACTTCCGCAGAGACAACAGTGGACACACAGTGTGACTTCTATGCCTACAAGTTTGGAGGAGTGTGGTATATGCTTCCAAAGGATGATAGGGGTAATGTCAAATTGAAGCGTCTGAAATATCTTGGTGAAGCGGTGCAGGAGATTCCAACGCCTGTCTTTATGGGTGTTCACGGTCAGTATGAGATTATGTCAGGTTCTGGAACTTATGCTGATTGGTGTGTCAAGGCGAAGTTCTATGGTGTTACAACACTTGGCATCTGTGAGAGGAACACTCTGTCTGGAGCGTTGAAGTTTCAGGTGGAGTGCCAGAAGAACGGTCTGAAGCCTGTCATCGGGATGGAATGTACAGTGTATGACACGGTCAAGGACTTTAGATTCACGGTCAAGGTGTTTGTCAGGAACGAGGTGGGGTGGCAGAGCCTCCTCACTATGTCGGAGGCCATTAACTGTGATAATCCTGGATATATTCCTCTTGACCAGTTTAAGGAGGAAATAAGTCGAAATGCGGACGGATTGGTGGTGGTTGCAGACCCCAAGACGACTGACTATGATAGGTTCGCTGAAATCGGTCTGAAAATAGACTATTATCAACTTGATCCTGTCAGGTATGTGGAGGAATCCCGTGATGAGGTGTACCTGAAGAACTTGAGGAAGTTCTATCATAGTGGTATGCTTGCTCTTCCTATGTCTGACGCTTGGTATCTGGATGAGGAGTACAGCTGCATTCGGGCGAGACTTGCAAGCATAGGAGGTTCCAACTTTTATGACAGTGATGATCAGTGGTTCAAACCGAATGACGTGCTATTCTGTCAGCTTGCTGATATGTTTCCAAGTACGGATGATGGTCTGGGACTTGCGTATCAGGATTTCTTGGATGCGCTTGAAAGATTTATGGACATTGCTGACGGTATTGACTTCACCATCGACACAACAAAGCGTCATCTTCCACGCTACATTATGACGAAGGACGAAGCCGCCAAGTATGACACCAATGAAGATATGTTCTGGGGGCTTATTGATGAGGGACTTCAGCGACATCCGGAATTGATTGAACAGTATGGTGAGGAGGTGGTGATGGAGCGTATTGATAGGGAAGTTGGTGTAATTAAGTTGGGAGACACGATTGATTACTTCTTAATCACAAGAGATATCATTAATTGGTGTCATCAGAATGGTATTATGACAGGTATTTCCAGAGGTTCGGCCGGAGGATGCTTAATTTCGTATCTCCTTGGGATCACAAAACTGGATCCAATAGGTTATAATCTTCTTTTCGAGAGGTTCTTAAACGAGGGGCGTGTTGGTTATTGGAAGGATGAACAGATTGTTACTATTGACTTTGAAGATGGTCGACAATTGGAATTCAATGCTAAAAAGAAACTTGTGGTGGAACGTAATGGTCAACACATAGAATTATGTGCGAAGGATTTTGAAGTCGGGGACAATATACTTGCATATTGATAATGATTTGTAAATATCGTGATACCTATAAATTAATTCAGTTGGTTAAGTCTGGAAAAACTCGTGATGAAATCCACGAAATGGGTATAGTTAATGGTGGGTTTTTAGGTAGGTTTTTCACTAAATATGATAAATATGTCGAAGATAACAAAAATTAAGATTGAGGACAGGAAGGGATTCGTGCGTGTTTCCCTTCCTGACGAGTAGCCCCCATCAGTGATGGTGGGGGCAAAGTGAAATTGATACTGATTTTCCCGGAGAAGACCGAGGAAAAGTCAAGCAGTATATGGAACAGCGGTTCGGAGAGGTTAATGTTTGTTCAGTGGGTACTTACTCCGCCTTGCAGTTGAGAGCGGCTATCAAGGATATGTCTCGTGTGTATGGTCTGGAGTTTCAGGAAGTGAATGATATGATGAAGCTCTTTGCCGTGGATGACCGTAAGCCGGAGGATCTCTTTAGGATAGCCTGTGCACAGCCACGTGTGAAGAAGTTTGTTAAGGAACATCCTGACTTGGTGAATGAAGTGATGTTGATTATGCCAGCACCAAAGGCACGTTCTGTTCACGCCTGTGCCACTATGATATTTCCAAAGGAGCACGATATGTTTCACTGGACACCTATTCGCAAGCAGAATGGAGAGTATGTTACCGAGTGGGAGGGTGGTGAGATGGACGGTGCAGGGTTCTTGAAGAATGATATTCTGGGTATCAAGCAGCTGGATAAGTTTCAGAATATGGTACGTCTTGTCAGGGAAAATGAGGGTGTTGATGTGGATATCTTTAGTGTGCCACTTGATGATGTGGATGTGTATCGCTACTTTCAGAACGGCTGGACGGAGGATAACTTTCATTTTGGCTCTCGTGGCCTGACAGGCTACTGCAAGGAAATGAAACCAGAGAATATAGAGGACTTGATTGCGGCTATTGCTTTATATCGTCCTGGAGCGATGGAGAATGGCTTTCACACGGAATATATTAAACGTAAGGAGGGTGCTCCTGTGAGTTACTTTGTAGGTTCTGAGGGGATTCTTTCTAATACTTATGGTATCTTCTGTATTGCGGAGAATAGTGATGTGCTGACTAAAAGAGGTCTTGTTAAGATTCAGGACATTGTTCCTGGAAGGGATAAAGTAAAGACAGAGGATGGTTCTTTTCAGACAGTGTATCTTAAGAAGGATAACGGTGTTAGAGGTGTCGTTGAAGTTCGAACGACTTTTGGTCGTTCAGTGCTCTGCACTCCTAATCATAAGTTTTTAACGAGAGAACGTGGTTGGCAGGAAGCACAGAATTTGCGGCATAATGAGGAAGTTTTGTGCTATTTTGAACAATCCTTAAGAAAGGATAATCTAACTGAAAGGGAACGTCTTGAACATTGGTTGTTAGGGTATTTTCTTGCGGAGGGCAGTTGTGGTTCATCTCCATATCTTACTGTTACTAATCAGGAAATTGCTGAAAAAGTGTCCAGGATTATATTGGAACTTTTCCCATCTATGACAATAAGTGTTAATGTGAAAAAGATTGTTCATAAGTCAGGTCGGATTGGTACGACAACACGAGTATATGTAAAACAGAAGGACGGTAACAATGGTTATTTTAATGTGAATTATGAGCCTAATCAGTTTGTTGCTTGGTTGAAAAAGTGGGGTGTTTGGGGTCAGAACTGTTACACCAAGAGACTTCCTAAGGATTATTCTTTGGATATGATTGTCGGCCTATTGGAGGGGGATGGTTGTATGAAGAATTATACTTTGCGTCTCTGTAACAAGGAACTTTCTATGGATGTTTATATGGGGTTGCAGTCTTATGGAATTCAGTCTTCATACAGAATTAATAAAAGCGGAATACCTATCGTAAGTTGGAATGATTTGAATCAGGAGTTCAATCTTCGTTTATTTAGTCATAAGAAGTTAGTGAGACCATCAACGGTGCATTCTGGTTATGGTAGAGTCCGTTCCATTATTCCTATGGGAGCACGAAGAGTGTATGATTTGAGTGTGGATAATGTTCATAGTTTTGTTGTAAATGGCTGTGTTGTAGCGAATTGCTTCCAGGAACAAATTATGGAATTGTGTAAACATCTTGGAGGACTTTCACTTGTGGAAGCAGATGACGTGCGAAAGGCGATGGTGAAAAAGAAGTATGAAGCACTTCATCAGTATCACCCAAGGTTTGTTGAAAATTATGTGACACAGTTTGGTGTGACGAATGAATATGCTGAGAATGCGTGGAGTGCGATTGACAAGGCTTCCTCCTACTTGTTTAATCGTTCACACGCTGTCGCATACGCCTTGACAGGCTATATCTCACAGTGGATGAAAGTTCACTATCCGATAGAATACTGGAGTGTGGCGTTTAAGGAAGCGATGACGGAGGACTATCCTCGCTATATCGCTGAGATTAACAAGACAGGCGTCTGCACGGTGAAGCCTGTGGACATTAATTTGTCAGGAACAGGCGTGTATATTGACTTTGCAGCCAGAACACTTTATTGGTCTGTCACAGGTGTTAAGCAGGTGGCTGAAAAGGCGGCCACACAGATACTCAAGGAGCGTGATGAGAATGGTAGGTACTGGTCTCTGGATGACTTTGTGACACGTCACAAGTGGAAAGGATCAGCGGTGAACACGAGAGTGGTGCAGAACCTTATTCTTGCAGGGGCGTTTGATGACGTGGAGAACATCACTGATGCTTCTCAGAGGGTGGAACTGTTGATATCCTATCTGGCTTCCACGAAGAACAAACTGAATGAGGATGATCCTATTATAGCAGGGTTTGACACTCACAGGAATGATGCTTGGTGGTGGCAACTTATGCAGAAAAAGCTCTCAGGACTTGCGTTCTTTGACTATGAGAATATCTACGGCAAGGTGCGGCAGTTCTTTCCTGAGGACTATGAGTATCACACCTTTGAGGAATGCAGTGACGTTGAGTATCGTCCTAACAGAGGGTATGTCATAGTCGGTGGCTATGTGTCAGCGATTGATCTTAAGAAGACAAAAAAGGGTGACATTCTATGTCGCATAACACTGGAGAACAACTATGAATTCCTGGACTTGGTGGTATTTCAGACTGAATATGAAAGACTTCAGGAGGAGATTGCTGCAAGCAAGGATAATATCATATTCCTGAATGCAACACTCTACTATGACGCACGGAATGACAGGAATGCCTTGAGGGCTGATATGGAGACTACTATGGTGACATTTAAGTTATAACTAAAAGCACACGAATTATGATAATCACAACACACTTTGCGAATGTTCCAGTGGAACTGGAGACCAACGGCTTTGACGGTCGCATAGACATAGACCGTTTGACAAGCATAGACTATCAGAATCTGTTCGGGGAGGCCGTTACGGTCAGCGCTCTGCTGAACAAGGTGGGTCTTCTCAGGGCGGAAGCTGAAAAGGCGGTGGCCGAGAAGAAACTGGAGAAGGACATCTATGAAGCGGACAGAAAGAAATTCTATCGTAGACAGGCTCAGAAGAACGGTGGTAAGTTCTTCTTTGACAATGATGAGATAAAGATGTCAGAGAAGGCTCTCGAGGAGGTTATCCTATTGGATGAGGATTATCAACAGTTGTCCTGTGAACTTATAGAAGCGCAGAAGAATTTCGCTATCCTCGACACATTGCAGTGGTCAATCCAGGATAAAAGTCGTAAATTGAATAATCTCTTGAAGCCTGTTACTCCAGCGGAATTTCTGCAGGAACTGGTGGAGGGGGAGGTGAACTCCTTTTTGATACGTAAGAAAGGATTTTAGAAGAATTCTTGAAAAGTTCCTTGGATATTCCAGAAGAATGACTATCTTTGCAGTGTAATCATTAAGGAACAAGGTTATGAAAGCACTCACAAATAGTCAAATGGCACTTCTTATTCGGGAAAAGGTTCAGAATAATTTCTGTGAAATTGGAAAGGATTTCACCTATTTTGACACTGATATTAGGAAGGAACGTAAGGACATTCTTTGTGAAGTGAATTTTGTATGGTGTGGCAATATTTGCAAAGTGGGTTTGAGGTTATATAGTTTTGGTTGGATTGGTTATAGAGAACTAACTCACGCAGATAGAAAGAAAGTGGAGAAAATGATTAGGGAAATTCAGTAGAAAACACGTTTTATTAACAAATTCATAACAACGAATTATGGCAAGTTTTAACAGAGACAGATTCAGGGCTACTCCCCTGTCAACGGTGAACTCAACTGTCACCGAGACAAAGCAGTATGACACCTATTATGGTGGAAGCAGTGACTATGCACCGTTCTTTAAGAACGTGGAGGGTGTGACCGTCAAGAGGGTGCTTCCGGCACACGAGCCTGGAGACAGCCCTTATGTTCCGATGATGACCTCAATGCTTGAGTGTGAGGTTGAGGACAGAAAGGACGGTGTGGTTATTGGCAAGAAGATTGCCAAGAAGAAGATCTTCATCGCCACGCTTCACGCAGGTTCAAAGTACGACATCATTGATGAGTACATCAAGAGGGTCTATGCTCTTGCGGAGCAGTATCAGGATAAGGACGAGCGTAGCCGCTTTCTTAATCCTATCACAGGCTATCGAATGGGCAAGCAGTGGGTGTCAGGTATTCGTCCACAGTTGGAGTATGTCTATTATGCTCTTATTAACGGACAGATTTATCGTGACAGCCTGAAACCGAAGCAGATGGAAGCCCTTAACAAGGAATCCGCCGAGATGTGCGCTCAGGACGACACAGCCGCAATCGACATCTTCAGTGACCCTACAACTGGATACCCTATTCAGTGGTCACGTGAAAAGGATGAGAACGGCAAGACCGTTGAGGTGCTCAAGGCGTTGCCGCTTCCTCGCACAATGTCCTGGGATCAGTATTTTGAGAAGTATGCCGTTCCGGATAAGGTGCTGGAGGATCTTCTTAAACTTCCTTCATTGAAGAGCCTGTATGTCGGTTCCTATCGCAAAAAGGACTTCGAGTATGCGCTGGACGGTCTGAAGAGGTTTGACCAGAACAACAATTACAACATCTTCGCTGATGAGGACTATCTGGACTACATAGAGAAGGCCGAAATCGAGCTTTCCAAGAAGTGGGGTTCAGAGGAGGAAAGCAGTCCAATTCCGCAGTCAAGGGCGACAGCATCTCAGGAGGAGGTTCCTGCGAAGCCAAAACCTGTCGCAAAGAAGCCAACGGCTAAAAAGGTCACTTCGGAGGAGCCGACACTGGAGCAGAAGTTAAAGGTCATCAACGAAGAGTTCATCAGGCAGTACGGCAACGAGTATGAGGAAATCACCGCTGATGACTTGGGTGGTGACCTTGATTCCACCTATGCTCTTGCCGTTAAGAGGGAGGATCTTGGCTACGACCTTGACCACGTTCCTGGATGGGATGCCAAGCCGGAGGTTCCAACGAAGCCGAAGTCAAAGGCAGCACCAAAGGTGGAGGAGCCGAAACCTGAACCTGAAGCAGTTCCAGAGCCGCAGCCGCAGACAGCGGCCACTCCACAGCCGTCAGGCAGCGCAACGGCACAGTCCGCTCTTGAAAGAATCAAGGCTATGCGTGAAAGAGCCAAGCAGAACAAGCAGTAACAGAGTGATGGTATGATTGAGGGGTGGTTGATGCCACCCCTTTTATTTCAATTCTTATGAAACAACCTTTAGCGATAATCAGCACTGATTGGCACATTAAGGCTGACAACAAGGAATCCATTTTGAACATTGCGAAGCAGGAGATTCAGTTGGCTCAAGGTCGTGGTGTGGACACGATTATATGGCTTGGAGATATGTTTGACAGTAGAACAAGCCAGAGTCAGGAACTTCTCACCCTTATGGATAGCATTCTGAATATGTACTATCTTGCAGGGTTGACCATACACTGCATTCCTGGGAATCACGACAAGACGGACTATGGCGACAACAGGAGTTTCCTGACAGTGTTCAAGTATCACCCTAACTTTCATCTTCACGAGACGCCTGATATGGTGGCCTTTGGTGTTGTGAAGTTCTGGTTTATGCCGTTCTATAGGCAGGATGCCTATCTGGAAAGATTTCAGATGTGTATGCCTTTAGGCAGGTGTGTTCTGTTTAGTCACACGGCCATTCAGGGTTCCATTAATAACGATGGTAGCAGGGTGGAGTCATCTATTAATGCTTCACTGTTCAAGGACTTTGAAAAGGTCTTTCTTGGACATTATCATAACAGACAGCAGCCAGCGAGGAACATCTTTCATTTACCGAGTGTTCAGCAGAACAACTTTGGAGAGGATGAGGACAAGGGTTTTACCGTTCTGTATGATGATCTGTCATTCGAATCCGTAAGGTCGGTTTTTAAGCCGTACAGAGAGATTGTGGTTGATGCACGGACGGTTACATCAGAAGAGCTTGCGGAACTCTCTAAATCGTCCGTTGAGGGGGTGAATCTGCGACTTACGTTCACGGGAGACCAACAGGCTGTGAAGAAGATTGATCGTAAGAAGTTTTCAGCGGTTGGCATTAGTGTTCAGGTCAAGTATGATGACATTGACGTTGAGGATGCTGATGAGCCGCACGGCATTACGGTTCTGGACGGTTCAAGCATTGGTGAGCGTTTCGAGAACTTCTGCAAGGAAAAGGGTTATGACTATGCAAAGGGGTATAAACTATTAAAGGAAATAATGGGATGGCAGGAATAGAGGAACTTGTGTCGACGCTACAGAAGAAGTTCGGCAAGGAGATTGTGGCTGGAAACACTTCACAGGAGGTCACGTTCATTTCGTCAGGCAGTATGGGTCTTGACTTGGCTCTGGGTGGTGGTTATCCTCTTGGCAGGATAGTGGAACTCAGAGGGTATGAATCCAGTGGAAAGACCACGCTTGCCCTGACGGCCTGTGCAAGCATACAGAAGCAGACAGGCAAGGCGATTGTCTATGTGGACAGAGAGAACGCCATTGATATGGACTATGTGGAGGCACTTGGAGTGGATGTGTCACCGCAGAAGTTCATTCTCACACAGGCTGGAACGGCTGAGGAGTGTCTGGAAATCATACGTGAGTCAGCGAGGTCAACAGCGGTGGGCGGCATTGTTATGGATTCCGTGGCCGCTATGTTTCCACGATGCTATTTGGAAGCGGAGGTTGGGGACGCCAAGATGGGTGTTCTGGCTAGACTGATGTCTGCTTGGCTTCCTGGAATTGTGGGTGATCTGAAGAGAAACAACATTATTGCGCTGTTCATCAATCAGTATCGTGAAAAGATAGGTGTGATGTACGGTTCACCAAAGACAACGCCAGGAGGAAAGAGCTTGGGCTTTTATGCAAGTCAGATTCTGGACATTGCCAAGTCAGGTGTCGTGGGTGACAAGGGTGAGGAATCAGCCATTCACGTCAAGGTGCGTGTAGAGAAGAACAAGGTCGCTCCACCGTTGCGCAAGGCGGAGTTTGACATCCGCTTCGGTGAGGGTGTGGATAGAGCGTCCGAGGTGCTTGGACTTGCGGTTGAGTATGAGATTGTGGAGAAGAAAGGTGCATTCTTCCGCTACAACGGTGATCTCATCGGTCAGGGTTCAGAGAGGGCAAGGGCTTTCCTTGCTGACAATCTTGAACTGATGCAGGAGATTGAAGCAAAGATAATGGGAAAAATTTAGGCTTATGAGACTGGAAACATTAAGACTGAAGAACTTTCTTTCCTTTAGGGAACTGAATCACACGTTCAGGAACGGTGCGACGCTTATACAGGGGCGTAACCTCACGGAGGACAGTAAGGAGACGAATGGTGCTGGAAAGTCCACGATGGAAGCCGGAATTTCCTATGCGTTGATGGCCACATCGCTTCGTAGGCAGACACTTGATAGAGATCTGATAAGATGGGGTGAGGATGAAACTGAGATTGAATTGACGGTGTTCTGTCCAGTACGTGGGCAGCGGCTTCGCATATTCAGGAAGATTCGTGTAAAGGGTTCAGCGACGTTGGAACTATATCTGAACGAGCAGCCTGTTCAGTTTGCTTCCGTGCTGGAGGGGAACAGATACATTCTGGACTGGATAGCGATAACCCCTGAGGACTTGAAGTCCTTTTACATTCTAAACAAGGAGAATTACAAGTCCTTCTTGAGTGCTTCTAACACGGACAAGCTCGCTCTCATTAATCGATTTATGAAAGTGGAGCGACTGGAAACAGCTGATGACGTCATAAAGGAGCAGAGTGTTCCCTACATTGAGAAGCGTGATGCAGCCCAGAAAAAGGTCTTTTCCGTGGAGGGTGAATTAAACGCCTATAAGAGCCAGTTGGACTATGAGCAGTCCCGTAATCTTGATGAGGAACTGGAGCAGCAGGTACAGGCAATTAGTGAACGAATAGATGGGTATAGACTGAAGATTCAAGCGTGTGAAAATGATAACAGACAGATGGAGGAATCCAGAGGTGGGGTTGAATCAGAGGTTCTTAGTGCGAAGGAACACCTAAATATAGTGAAGCAGTCTCTTGAAACGATGATTGCTGACAACACCCTTGAACAGCGAAAGGAATCCATCAGACAGGAACGTCAGGGTCTTGATAGTGCCGTGGTGGAAGCACGGAATTTTCGTAGTGAAGAACATCGACAACTTGATGAGACGAATAGAAAATTGGCTGAACTGAACAAGGTGCTTGCAGGAGTGATTACGTGTCCACACTGTCACCAAAGATTCTTATTGAATGACACGGAACGTTCCGTTGCTGAACTTGAGAATGAAAAGGTAGGAGTGACTACTGACATAGATGTTCATAATAAGACAATTGATGAAATCAATGCCGTGCTTGATGAACTTGCTGACAACCTTTCCACCTATGATGGCGAGGAAAAAGAAATTGTTGATGCTATGAATAGACGTGATGCTGAGATTGCGACATTGCGTAAACAGATTGCTAATGCGGAGCGTGATATCTATGGCAAGGAGATTATATTAAGTCAGTGTAAGGAGAACGTCAAGCGTAATAACAACACTATTGAGAATTTGAACAAGGATATTCAGCAGGAGGAGAAAAGAATTACCGTGCTGATGGAAGATGGTATTCAAACACAGGTTGAGGAATATAAGGGGTTGATAACCTTAACAGAAAAGAAGTTGGAGCGTGCTCAGAAGGAACTTGAGAAGGCCGAAGCCGAGCTTGGTGAACTTCAGCAGTGGGGGCAGCGATTCAAGGATTTCAGAATGTCCTTGGCCTGTGAACAGTTGAAGACGATTCAGGATGTGGCTAATCTATCACTGGAAAGACAGAAGTCCGAGCTTCGTGTGTCCATTGACGGCTTCAAGGTGAACGCCAAGGGTCAGGTTAAGAGTGAAATTACGGTTCTGGTCATTAACGGTGAGGGTGAGTACAAGAGTTTCTGGTCATACAGCGGTGGTGAGCGTGCCAGAGTGGAGATGGCTATGATACAGGCGTTTCAGGAGATGCTCAACGCCACCAATCCCTATGGAGGGCTGGATTTTCTGATGATAGACGAGGTGCTTGAGGGAACGGATCCTCTCGGCTTGAGTCTACTCATTGAATCTTTGAAGGATGTGGAAAATCCAGTTTATATTATTAGTCACGTGATGAATATCAAGGCTGGTGTTCCAACGTTGACGATCACCAAGGAGAACTGTATAAGCAGAATTGAATGAGTGGGAAGACTATAATAGGAGTGGATCCTGGAAAGGAGGGGTTCATAACCGTGATGAGAGGTGGTGCGTTCACGCACCACCCTATTCCTATGATAGGTCATAAGGAACTGGATATGGTGGCTCTTTCGACCTTAATCGTTAGTATAGCAAGTGAATGTGACCCGAAGATGACACAGGTTGTCATAGAGGACGTTCACGCAATATACGGCAGTGCGGCAGGAGCCACGTTCACGTTCGGCGGGATAGCCTATGCCTTGAGGATGGGGTTTATTATGGTTGGACTTCCTGTTGTGCTTGTGACTCCAAAGAAGTGGCAGAAGGAGATGTTTGAAGGCATAAAGACTGATTCAGACAAGAAAGTGATGTCCATTGCGGCAGCGAAGCGTCTGTGTCCTGGAATGGACTTGCGAAGAACACCACGATGCACCAAGCCGGATGACAATCTCACTGATTCACTTCTTATAGCGATATATGGATCAAGACATTATGTGTTATGAAATGGGTTTTGAAATGTTCAAATAGAACGAAGTGTGAATTCGCTCGTGATGGTAGGTGGTTGGAATCAGGGTGTTATACATTGAGATATGATAAGAAGAGAAGGAGAATGTTTCCCTTTTCAGATGATGCTGTGAAATGTCCAGTGTGTGGTGAGTTGCTTCGGTGGGAGGAGCAGGTTGTTCCTATATCAGATTTTGGTGTAAGCACGTTCAACGGTCTCTCGGATGAAGCGAAGAAGAAAGTGCTTCGGGAGCGATTTGACGCTGACAACAGACGCACTGGAAATGATGTTAAGGCAAACAACCATCGCAGGGCGGTGGAAAAGATGATAGGTTATGACAAGCAATGAAATGTTTCTGGATGCCTGTCAGGGCATCGTGATGAACTGCAACAGGCAGATTCTTGTGATTAGAATTATGGATGAGTGGCACGCAGTGCTCACGCAGTATGTTCGTCTTCCTAATAGGGAGGTTCATTATTCAGAGGTCACAGGCCAGGATATAACTCGAATAGTGAGGAACGTGCAGAGCAATTTCCAGAATATGACTGAACAGCGACTTGAGGAACTTGTGCAGTCAATATGTGTGCAGACGTTCAAATTTGAGACAAGGGACTATATCTGGTTGACCAAGGTGGACTTGAAACGAGCCTAAATCGATGTGAAATGACTAAATTTGGGTCGTATATTAATGCTTTATGATATGGATACGACACAGATTGTTGGTTCGGCGATTGATACAGGCAAGGCGATCGGCGACGTTGGTATGATGGCAGTTACGGCTGGATTTTTTCTTGTTCTCTCAGGCATCCTTATGGTGGTGTGCTTTAAGTGGTTCATTCGGCTTATCAATAGTATGCTGGAGGATCAGAAACGAACAATGGAGGAACTCCTAAAGGAGACACGTAATCAGAATTCACAACTCGCCGAGTTGTCAGAATGTTTGGCTCCAGGAAATCAACTGAAGACAAAGGTTATCTCAAATGCGTTCTTTGACTTGGGGGTGGAAAAGGTCTGTCACCTGATTAAGAAAGTGAGGACTGAGAATCATATAGCGGATAGACAGGCCACTGAGAAGAAAGTCTATAAGTTGTTGAAGAACTTGCACGATGACCGAAACACCAAACTGGATTCATTTACCTATCACGGACGTTCACTTTCAAGTTACACAAATGAGGAGTGGATAGACAGAGTTAAGACAGTTGTTCTGGAGGAACTTTATAATACCACTGGAGCCAATGATGAACGTGCCAATACCAATGTGACGGCAATCTATGATCAGATAAAACTGGACTTTTACAGTAATATGATGCAGAAGTAATGGGTCTCTTTGAATTTATAGCAAAATCTCGTTCAGGCGTATATAAGGATACGTCTGAGAATCGTAGACTTCACCGTGTCGGGCAGAAGTATGGTGAACAGAAGCAGTTGGCGGATGAGGGTGAGCTGATTCCTGGAATGCCTAATTCCACCAAGGTGAATCTGAAAAAGTATTTGTCTGATAAGATAAAGAAACAGGTTGAAGAATATATTGCCAATGTTTCTACTCTTAAGGGGCTATGGAATAAATCTGAAGGTCTGGATGCTATGATTGATCGTATTCAGTATCAGTTTAATAAGAATTTTGATTCCACTCCCAAGGCACAGAGAGCCTTTTATGTGGCAGTAGTGAAATGCCTTCTGGAACGTAAGGAAGAACTTCGTACAGGTGAAAAAAAAGATGTTTCCACTATGACTGATACTGAAGAATTTGCCATTAAGCAGCAGAATGCAAGGCTTGAGCGTGCTAAGAGACAACAGGCAGATTTTGAATTGTTAGCTAAGACATACGGAATTGAACGTGGTGATCCTATGTCAATTGATTTGGCAGACAGCGAACACGCAAACCCAAGGTATTGTACTCTTGTGGATGGAAGTTTTCGTCCTTATACTTCGAACTGTCAGACCTGTGTGGTTGCCTATGAGCTTCGTAAGCGAGGGTATGATGTGGAAGCAATAGGTGTTGCTGTTAAAAAGGGTGGATATTCAAATAGTTTTCAACAAAGTATAGCAAGAGATAGCACTTATTCATTCGTAGAAAATGTGGATCCTGTTAAGTTGAATGGTGGTATTAAATCTAATACAGATAAGGGTCGCAGACAGTTTCTGGAAAATATCTGTAATGCCACAAAGGAGAGTGGAACATATTTCTTTTCCTTTAAGAACAAACGCGGATTTAGTGCCCATATAGTAGTGCTTGAAAGATTGCCTGATAAACTTCTTTTGGTTGACCCACAGGCAAATATAAAGAAGAATCTTTTGGAACTGATTGAATATACAAGATATTTTAAGAGTATTGATATTGTTTCTGAACATAATCAGGTCTTTCGGGTAAATGATTTAACATTCAAACCAGAAGTCTTTTCTATAGTGAAAAAGGCAGATACAAAATTAGACAACAATGATTGACGAAAAGGATATACTGAAAATCTGCGAAGCGGCAGGTTGGAAGGGTGGTGAGTTGATTTACGGTGGGTTCGCTGACGGCAAGTATTACGTTTCCTACGGAGCGGAGAGTGACGGTGCTGAACTTGCGTGTGTAGGTGCTCCTATAATTCTTGTCGTGGATAACGGCAGGTGCAGAACAGCCACTGACAAGGAATGGGTTTACTTTTACGAAAATTTCGTGAAAGATTAAGGAACATTCCTTGGATTATTAGGATGAATGATTATATTTGCGTAGTGAAATTCAATTATGGGTTTATTTGAATACATAGTTAAGTCTAAATCTGGTGTCTATCAGGACACGTCCGAGAATAGGCGTCTGCATCGTGTCGGTCAACGTTATGGTCAACGCAGAATTGCTGACGAGAATAACAGTGACACAAAACTTCCTTCCAAGGAAACACTGGCACGCTGGAACAATAGAAAGAACTCCTTGGGTGATAGGTATAAAACGATTTCCTCTATTGAAGAATTTCGTGATAATAAGGCTCGTGAAGTTCTTAGAGAGAAGTTGATTCAGGAGACTGTTGAAAAGGCTGTGAGGCATTTTGATAAGCCGAGAGCAATCTTTTGTCTTGGTGGTGCTGCATCTGGGAAGTCTTCATCACTTGCTGCATTGGGCTATGATGAGAGCAATATTCCTTGTCAGTTGAATCCTGATGAATATCAGGAGAAAGCCTTTCAGGGTGATAATATGTTTTACAACTGGACAAGTGCTCGTTCAGGTGCTCAACGATTGCATAAGGAAACAAGTACAATGACAAAGGAAGCCTATAAACGTGTTCTTACAACAGGTGGTGACTTTGTTAAGGACGGTGTTATGGGTAACTATGATAAGGCACTTGCTGATATTCAGGCTGCGATTGATGCAGGTTATGAACCTGAAATTGTTGGTGTATCCTTATCAACTAAAGAAGCATTGAAAAGGTGTAAGGCCAGATATAAAAGAGCTGAAGAAAGAGAAAAATATTCTGGTCGTTTTGTTCCAGATTTTGTTTTGAAAGATGGTCATTCTGGTGCGGCTACTACATTTGCAAGGCTTATAATGGAACATCCTGAATTTAAGGTTAAATTGTTTGATAATAATGTGAATCGTGGAGAAAAACCGATTTTAGTTTATGATTCTACCAAGCAACCACCTATTTTGGATAAGAAAAAGGTGTTGCAGTTCTTTAGAAAGAGTGTTATTTATAATAGAGTTAAAGACTATATGGAAATGAAAAATGATTTCGCGAAGTCCATCCTTGACACCCCCTACAACAGGGTTGAGGGTGGCAGGAAGATTGAACTGTTCAATATTCTGGAAAAGTACAGCTATCAGCGTCAGAACATTCAGTTGAGCAATCTGGATGCTTATGCTGATGATCTGGGTGAAACCGAGGAGGAACTTCTGGCCTACCAGAACTGGATAAATGATGGCAAGCCGACAGGGATTGAGACAGATGAGCAGTTCTACGAACTCCAGAGACAGGCATACGGAGAGGTCATTATGGCACTTGATTAATTCTGCTGGATTCCTTGGAAATTCAGGAACAATGGCTATATTTGCACTGTGAAAAATTAAAAATGATTTCGTTATGATTAAGATTGTCACAAAATCTCAGGATCGTTTTCGTCAGGCCGCTGAAATAGCGGTTCAGGCGCATCAGGGTCAGGTTGACAAGAATGGTGTTCCGTACATCTGTCATCCTATTGCCGTTGCTCAGAAGTGTCCATATTATACAGCCAAGTGTGTGGCTATGCTTCATGACGTGCTGGAGGATACGGAGTTTACCTCAGAGGACTTGCTTGCTATGGATGTTGATCCATATATCGTTGAATGTGTAGAAAAGTTGACACACGATTCAAAGGTTCCATATCTGGACTACATTCAAAGCATAATTGACACACGAGACACAAATATCATCAGTGTAAAGTATGCTGATCTGTGTGACAATCTTGGTCCGACGAGGGGTGGCTTGAACAAGGAGAAGTTATCTCTGTATAGTAAGGCCAGAAGAATGATGGAGGAAGCCTTATGTCTTGTGTAGAACTAAGAAATGAAATCCTCCGTCTAAATTCCCTGTATAGGCAGGGCAAGCCGGAGGTCAGTGACGTTGAATATGACGCACTCGTGGAACAGTTGAAAGCGATGTCTCCTGATGATGACTTCTTTAGGTCAGGCGTTGCTGAAAAGGCGACTGACAGAATGCAGAAACTTCCTCTTCCTATGTTCTCTCTGGAGAAAATAAAGACGTTTAAGGAGTTTTTTGTGTGGGTCACGAGAATGGTCAAGGTTGGGTGTGAAAATCTCGTTATAACGCCTAAATACGATGGAATAAGTCTTCTTGTCAGTGAACTGTCACAGGCGGCCTGGACGAGGGGTGACGGTGTGCAGGGTCAACGTAGTGACGCACATTTTGCACGAATGAAAAATGGTGAGGACAGAGAACCTGTGTTTGAGTACACTTGGGGTGAGGCAATATGTTCCAGAGACGACTTTGAAAAGGTCAAGGGTGAATACAAGAACGCTCGTAATATGGTTGCAGGGCTGTTCAACTCTCCTATGGGAGCCAACACGGAGCAGATAGGGGCTGTGACCTTTGTAAGGTACGGTCTTGATTCTGATGAGAACAAGTCCGTACAGCTTATCGATATGGAAAAGCGATATCTGTATGTCACCCCATTCAAGTTGATTAAGGTGCAGGATATACTATCCTATGGTGAGGATAGTATTTTGGATATGTTGAACACACTTTATCGGTTGTGGAAACAGACTTATCAAATAGACGGTCTCGTCATTGAGGTGGATGAGAGCGGTGTTCGCAAGGCACTGGGACGCAAGCCTAACGGAAATCCTGACTATGCCGTTGCGTTCAAGCGTGAGGAGTGGCTTCAGTCCTATACTACAACGGTGGAGAGGGTTGAGTGGAATGTTAGCAAGGACGGTTGTTTATGTCCAGTGATATGTGTAAGGCCTGTGGAGATGGAGAGCGCCACCGTGTCCAGAGTGACAGGCTACAACGCTCAGTATATCCTGGAAAACAATATAGCGAGCGGTTCCACGATAGACATCATTCGCAGCGGTGACGTCATTCCGAAGCACATTAGAACGCTTGGTTATTTGGAGACGGCCTGTTCACGGGAGTTTCCTACCGTGTGTCCGTGCTGTGGTAAGCCTGTTCAGTGGGATTCCACCCACACCGAGCTTGTGTGTGTGAATGAGAACTGTAGACAGCAGGTCATCTCTCGTATGGTGTATTTCTTCAGGACGATGGGCTGTGAAGGCTTTGATGAGCCTATTGTGCGTCGTCTGTATGACGCTGGAATGGATGGTGTTCAGGTTGCGGTGGCAAGCAAGTCCACTGTATTTATGCACATTCTTGGAGAGAACAAGGGTCTGGCGGTGTACAATGAGATTCAGAGGAGGGTGCTTCACACGAAGAATTCCGTTGCACGACTTATGACAGCCTTCAACGTGTTTGGAGGTGCTCTTGCCGAGAAGACAGCCCAGAACATCATAGACGGCAGTGAAGCGGTTCAGTATCTACTGGACGTGGGTGAGACGATTGATGATAATGACATTCTGGTGGTGGTTCGTGAGGAGCTCTGTTCCATCTCTGGAGTGGGTGGGGTTACGGCTGACACGTTCATTGCAGGTATGGACAGGTTCTTGAGGATGAAGTATATGTATCCTCACTATGTCTACAGACCGCAGAGGGTGCTTGCTGATGATTGTATGCACGTTTGTATGACAGGCTTCCGAAGCAGGGAACTGGAGGAGGAACTTGTAAGACAGGGGCACGAGGTTCTAAGCGGTGTTACAGCCAAGTGTACGGTTCTCGTGGTGGCCAACCTGAACTCGACAAGCAGCAAGATGCAGAAGGCTCAGAAGATGGGAATCCGTATTGTAGATAGAAAAACGTTTGAGGATGAAATATACGGCAACGAAAATAAGTAAGGGTCACTATCTATATCGTGGCTATCGCATTAACTGTGTCGGTTATTATGCTCCTGATAGACATAAGTGCTGGGAAGCGGTTGACAAGGACGGCACAGGATTCGCTCATTCCTATTCTTTGCGTATGACCAAGGCACTTGTGGATGATGAGGTGGCCAGAAAGGAACGTGGTGAGGAGGATGGTTGGTGATGCGGTACTTCTATCGTGACAGTGCTTGGTGGCACATCGGGTTCAGTTATGATCCGGAGTTGGTGAAGGAGGTGAAATCCTTTGCTAATTCTGGATATAATCCCGAGTTGCGTGAATGGTATGTGCCTGTTCATATAACTACCTCGGCAGCGGTGCAGAAGTGGCTTGCAGACCATAATTTTCGGGAGGAAAGGGTTTACACACCATCACGTAGAGTAGTGGAATATCAGGAACCACCGGAGGTGATAAAGGTTGATGATGTGCTTGCGGCCTGTAAGGAGGTCGGTCTGAAGCGTACACCACGTCACTATCAGGCGGAGGGTGTTGCCTATATGATTAATCACGGCAACTGTATTAACGGTGATGACTGTGGTCTTGGCAAGACAGGGCAGTCCATTGTCACCGTGGAACTGATGGATGTATTTCCTACACTTGTTATCTGTCCAGCGTCCGTTAAGTATAACTGGAAGAAGGAATGGCAGCGATGGAATCCATCCAGAACGGTGGGCATAGTGGAATCGGGGAAGAAGTATGATGAATCCGTATGGAACAGTGATGTGGTGGTGATAAACTTTGATATTCTTGGGGAGCGAAGCACGGACAAGCCAAAGGTGAAGTACAAGGAGTTGTTGAAGAAGTATTGGGGTTCGTGTGTGATTGATGAGATACACTTCCTGAAGTCAGAAAAGGCGATGCGCACCAGAATGACGAAGAAGATAACGAAGCATATCGCTCACATTTGGGGTCTTACTGGAACGCTGACACAGAATCGTCCTCTGGAACTTGTGCAGCCGTATCAGATCCTTCGTAGGTTCACTGAAATCTTTGGTGACACTCTTGCGTTCAAGTTTAGATATTGCGACGCCAAGAAGACGATGTTCGGCTTTGATGCAAGCGGCTTCAGCAATCTGGAGGAACTTCACGAGCTGTTGCGAATGGCTGGATATGTTCGTAGACAGAAGAGAGACGTACTCACGGAGCTTCCACCTGTCATAGAACAGATCGTGGATGCTCCTATAAGCAATGCAAGAGAGTATCATCACGCAGAGGACGATCTGTTGAACTACCTTGAGACAATTGACGTGGAAAAGGCAAGTTCAGCGGCCAACGCTCCTCATCTTGTTATGCTAAACACTCTTCGCACGTTGAGCATTGTTGGTAAGATGAATTTTATTAAGTCCTATATTCAGGAGTGGCTGGATTCAAACGAAGACAGACAACTTGCCGTCTTTGGGGTACATCGTGAGCCGCTTCAGGAACTTGCTGACCACTTCAAGGCTCCAGTCATACAGGGTGGTGTGTCCATAGAGAACAAGCAGAGAATCGTGGACGCCTTTGCCGCACGGAAGCACCGACTTCTATTTGCCAACATTCAGTCCGCTGGAACTGGAACGGACGGTCTGCAGACACACTGTTCAGATATGGTCTATATAGAATTGCCTGACCGCAGTACTGACGTTGAGCAGACGAACGCCCGACTGGAGCGTATGGGTCAGAGGAGCACAATCACAGTTACCTATTTACTGTCTCCCGAGACAATTGACGTGGAAATGAAGGAAACCCTGGACAGCAAGAAGATGCTCACTGACATTGTGAACGCAGGACATAGCGAGAATGAACTAATCGCTATGAAATTCTTTAGAAATCGTAGGAGGAATCCTTGATATTTTCGTTATATGTGTAATAAATAATTTCGTTAGATGGAAAACACTAAAAGATTCAAGTGTCGATTCTTCGGCAGTAAGGAACGTAAGGGTCAGATCACACAGCAGACAGTCTTTGTCACAGCCTATGATCGTGCTATGATTGAGGAGATTCTTAACAATCAGGGGTGGGTGAAGATTAACGGCCTGAAGATAAGAGAATGCGAAGAATAGACATATACACTGACGGCAGCTGTAACGCACAAACCAAGGTGGGCGGTTATGGTGTGTATGTTAAGGAGGATGACAGTGAGATTGTGATTCATCAGGGTTACACTGGCACCACGACTGCACGAATGGAGATGCGAGCAGTGCTTCACGCAGTACGTCTGGCACCTTATGATTCTGTGGATGTTTATATCCATTCTGATTCTCAGTTCATTGTAAGGGCGTTCAAGGAGGGGTGGCTGTCACGCTGGAGGACAGCAGGGTTTGTTGGTGTGAAGAACGCCCCCATCTGGAAGACCATTGTGTTTGAGATGGCGAAGCGTTCACAGGCTCATTTTCACATCAGGTGGCTTCACGGTCACCAGAAGGACATTCTGGATGACACCATCTTTGGAAACACGGTGGCTGACGCACTGGCTGACTATAAGAATCAGGAATCATACATTAAGGACACCGATGATAGTATATGACACCAGACAAGTATCAACAGGCGGTTATAGATGAATATAGAAAGACAAACCGCAACATTTTTATAAGTGCGACGGCAGGATCAGGCAAGACGACCTGTTTGTTGGAGTTGGCCAAGAGGACATCACCGTTAAAATCCACTATATTTTTAGCATTTAACAAGTCAATAGCGGAGGAACTTGGCAGGAAACTTCCTCCTACCGTAAAGGCTATGACTCTTCACGGATGCGCTCTGGCGGCTCTTCGTAAGACGTTTGCCCTGAAGTTTATGGTCAAGGACAACAAGTATTTCAGTCTTGCAAGTGAGATTCTGGAATCGCATAAGGTGCATTTCAAGCGAATTCCGGGGCTTGCAGTGCGTATGTGCAGACTACACGACCTTATGCGATACAATCTTGTCAGTGATGGTGTGGATGAGGTCTGTGCACTTGCTGAAAGGTATGGTGAAGACTGTGATGAGAAAGTGGCTGGATACACCTGTGAACTGCATTCAGCGGCAAAGCGAGCAGCTGATACGTTCTTTGCAGGTGGCGCACAGGGAACCATTCCTATGGACTTTACGGATATGCTTGTATGGGCGGTGAGGTATGTGCCTAAAACGGAGTTCAAGCAGTATAGTGTGGTGATGTGTGATGAATGTCAGGATATTAGCACATTACAGTATGAATTGATAAAGAGATTAAAGACCCCCAAGGGGCGTCTTGTGGCCGTGGGTGATCCGAAGCAGTCCATCTATTCGTTTCAGGGTTCCAATCTGGATTCGCTTCACGCAATACAGAACTCTCCCAACACGGTGACGCTTCCTCTGTCCATTACCTATCGCTGTGCCAAGGCCATTGTGAAGGAAGCTCAAAGGGTGTTTCCAGAGGGTATAGAAGCCGCTCCGACGGCGATTGATGGTACTGTAACAAGAGGGCAACTTAATGAAGTTGTTGAGGGTGATTTTATCCTATGTCGTAATAATGCACCGCTGATAGATGCTTGGTTGAAGTTGGTTAAGATGGGTCACAGATGTGTGATACTTGGCAAGGACTTCGGTGATGCTCTTATGGAACTTCTGGACGGTGCGGAGTGTGTGGATGATCTGGAGAAGCCGCTTGTTGATCTTCTGGAACGACTGCATCGCAAGGGCATCGAGCGACCTGAACGAACGGAGGCATACGCCAATCTGGATGAAAAGGTGGGCATTCTATTGAACCTGTTTGACTTCTTTGGCAGTCTTGAAGCAGTGAGAGAAAGAATTTTTGATATTTTCGTGGAAAACACTGATGAGAAGCACGTTATTCTATCAACAATTCACAAATCTAAGGGGCTTGAAGCGGATAGAGTGTTCTTCCTTGAGCCAGAGTTGATTCCAAGCAGGTTTGCGACGACGGAACTCGCTATGTATGCTGAGAGATGTCTTATGTTTGTGGCTATAACAAGAGCGAAGAAAGAATTGATTTACATATAGAATTATGGGAAAGGAAAAGGAATTTAAGATCTACATCACCGTGCCAAGAGGTGAGGAACGTGTGTTGCTTAACTGCAATGGTATGAAGTCTATGAGCGGTCTCACGCCGACAGCCGAGATTCTTGCCACACACTTTCAGGCGGAGCGTGTCAGGGTGGCTATATGGGAACGAGATCATAAGGACAAAAAGAAGAACAAGGAACAGCCGTACAGACCACAACCCCTTTACATTGAGGCACAGTCTGACAGGTTCAAGGCCATTGTGGATGAAATTAGGAGCAAGGTTACAGGGTGCAATGACCTGTCACACATTGCCTTGACAATGAACTCCGCCTATATGCCTTGCTGCATTATAAGTGAGTTCCATCCTGATGAGTATGAGAAACAATCCATTAAATAAAAGAAGATTACGATGAACACAAGAATTCTGTTTGGAAAGGATGCAAGGGCGGCTCTGCTTGCTGGAGCGGAGGAGCTTTATTCAGCCGTTGCTTCCACCCTTGGTCCGAGAGGACACACAGTTGCCATTGATAAGGGGTATGGCATACCTCACATCACCAAGGATGGTGTGACGGTGGCTCGTGCCTATGACACTGATGACCCGATGAAGCGAATGGGGGCGACACTGGTGAAGATGGTGGCTGCAAAGACCTGTGATCAGGCAGGTGATGGAACGACAACGGCCACGATACTCTCCTACGCTATGATGAAGCGTGGTGTGAGCGGTCTGGTAAACATTCAGAACCCACACGAGTATCGTAGAGGAATGGAGGATGCTCGAGATGAGGCAGTCCATTATATTCAATCCAATGCCGTGAAAATAGAATCTGATGAAATTGATAGAATTAGACAGGTAGCCAAAGTGTCAGCCAATGGTGACGATATGGTCGCTGATCTTATTACTTCAGCGATAGAAAGCGTCGGCAATGACGGCATTATAACCGTTGAAGAAAGCACCAAGGGTGATGAATCCACTGTGGAGGTCACCACTGGCTTTCAGTGGAGCAAGGGCATCATCAATCCGTACTTTGTCACGGATCCGGAACGAATGGAATGTGTGCTTGACAAGCCGTATGTTCTTATCTGGGGTCAGAACATCAACTATGTGCAGGAGATTCTTGCCGTGGTGCAGACCGTCTATACGGCCAAGAGGTCACTCCTCATAGTGGCTCCTAATGCTTCCAATGATGTCATAAAGTTTCTTGTAACTAATGTTCAGCAGAACAATGGACTAAAGGCGTGCTTCGTTAAGGCTCCTGGATTTGGTCAGATGCAGAAGGACTTGATGCAGGACTTGGCCGTAAAGGTGGGCGGTAGAATTGTCGGCGAGGAGTACGGCAACGCCATTGAATCATTCGGCACGGACTGGCTTGGTGAGGTGGACAAAGCCACTGTTTCAGCGAATAGAACCATTCTCGTGGGCGGTGCTGGAAAGGACGGTGACATCAACGCCCGAATAGAGTTCATAAAGAACGAGATGGAAGGCAACTCCAACACCTATGACAGAGAGAAGTACAGGGAGCGCATCAGTCGTCTTACAGGCGGTGCGGCCGTCATCTATGTGGGTGCGGATAGTGAGGTGGAGATGAAGGAGCGCAAGGACAGAGTGGATGACGCCATTGCGGCCACCAGAGCGGCTCTTGACGAGGGTTATGTTCCTGGAGGAGGAACTGTGCAGTACAAGATAGCCAAGATTCTGGAAGGATCACTAAAGAGCAATCCAGGATGGAACATTGACTATGTGGAGGGCTATCGTGCCGTGATTGAAGCTCTAAAGGAACACTTCCATATCCTATGTCAGAACGCAGGTGTGGAGCCTGTTCGTGTTGAGGTTATGATGGACTTGAAGTCCAAGGACTTTCAGCAGGGGTATAATCCGTTCAAGAACAGAATTGAGGATATGTATAAGGCAGGAGTGATAGATCCAGCCAAGGTCACAAGAACATCTTTGGAGAATGCGGTGTCAGTGGCTGTTCAGTTTCTCGGTATGTCGTGCGCTATGTCAGGTGAGGAGAAGACTAAATAACCAACGTAAAGTATATGAGTAAGAAGATTATCGGCAAGGGCGACATCGTTCGCATACGTCACAACACGTCTGATCACTTCTTTAGGGAGAATGAACTTGTAGTTGTCAAGGAGACATATCCACTATATGAGGATGATCCGAAATATCTCAAGTGTGCCAATAGAGAGACGCACTGGATGGTCAATATGGAGGATGTTACTTTGTTTGAGCGTAACCCACACCCTGATGATGAATAGAAATCAAGTTTAACAAATTAAAATAGAAACGATTATGTATTACGAAGTAAAAGTTAAGAGAACGTGCATTACTGACGGCAATGCTTATGGCACACTGAAGGAATCCTACTTGGTCAGTGCAGTGAGCTACACTGATGTTGAAGCAAGTGTGGCTTGCTATATGGAAGCGGTTCATTCTGGAGACGAGTATGGTGTTCAGCGTATCTCCAAGAGCAAGGTTGATGACTATGTTTCGATGTTTCTGGCTGACGGTGAAGAGAGCCCAGAAATCTATTATAAGGTACGCTGTACCTATCTGGAGGACATTGACGGTCACGTTAAGAAGCGTAAGGTGGTGGCGCTCGTGAACACCCCTGACGTGGAAAAGGCCGCCACGATGGTGCTTTCCAGCTATGATCCTGACGGAAGTATGCACTATGAGGTAGTGAAAGTGGAGAAGACGTCCATCGTTGACGTTATAAACACAAGTGATGAAGAACTCAAGTCATAGTTCTGTGTGTGAATCACCCCTGTCGTGGAGGAAACTTTCGACAGGGGTTAATTTCTTTTAGTTATGGCAGATAGAAAACCGATACCAAAGAGAGTGATAACAGAGCAGGACGTGGAACGCATTATGCGAACCGCTCCTGACTGGATTCTGGATGCGGCTGACGAGATTCACGATCTCTATGTGGCGTCGGAATGGGCAAAAGAGGAGCGTGATCTTTCTCCGAAGCGATATTTTGACATCACTCTGAATGCAGGTACGGCCAAGGAGAAGGAACTTCACATTGACTTCCAGCAGACGGTGAATCCGTCATCAGTCATCAAGTCATCAGGCGGCACGCTGGAGGATATGCAGAAGGCCAATGGAGCACGTCTCGGCTATCTGGCTCTTGATCGTGCCTACAACAATGCCGTTCTTGCCCTGAACACGGCTATGGGGATACGCAGCCGCAAGCCGAGGAACATTGTAGACTATACGGGCACGATAATGGAACTGTTCGGCAAGTTCTATACCGTGACTGATGTGCATAACGTTCTGAGCAAGGAGTATCGCATAAAGGTTCCTGAGGATGAGCTTCGCAAGTTCTATGTGGAGCATCGTGACCTGATAACAAAGCGTAGAGCCGACTATGTGCTTAACAGCAAGGAGTTCAGAATAGCTACCGAGACAGGTCGTCTGGAGGTGCTGAATAGGCTTCTGGTGGAGTTTGAGGTGAAGAACAAGGCGGCAGGAGGAAGCAATCTGGAGATATCTAATATGATTCTTCGCATCATCGAACAGGCACGCAAGGAGGTCAAGGGCAACGAGCTAAAGATGACCGTTGACGGCAGAATAGACGTGTCAGCCACGGTTCACGCAGAATCCAACGTAGTGGAGGTGATGAAGCACCTGTCCATCAACGCTCTCGTCATCGGCCTTACGGCGGCCAAGGCAGGACTGAATCCAGCCGTGCTGATAGGGCAGCTTGCGAACAGTTGGTATAGTCAGTTCAACGGATTCAACGGCAATATTATGGAGGGTAAGGACGTGCGGCTTCCTTCCGCCCTGATACGCTCCTATGACTGGGACGTGATCGCCAAGGAGAGCAAGGCGTTCATCGGGGAATTTACGCCTATTACGGACGTTGTTGATGAGCAGGATACTGTGACTCGGGAACAGGGTGAAAGTCGTCGTGAGGAGCTTGTAAATCGTCTTAGGAATATAAAGAATGCAAAGGATAGAGAACAGAAAAGAGCCAATCCCTACACCACGGACGGACTGTCCACGGAATCTTCCGGAGGTCTGGTGGCAGCCCCTGTTGAAGAAGGAACAACGGAGCCGAAGCACGAGTTTGAGGTGGATTACGCCCTGAACGGAAATCAGAAGCAGAAGCATAATATTCGCATTCGTGGAAAGATACGTGAATCCATTGATCGTCACGCAGCACAAAGAGCAGTCACTTCTGAGGAAAGGAAAAAGTTAAGAGCCGTGCGGAAGAAGGATACTCAGAAGAAATCCAATGAATAGAACCACTATATTTGCTCTATGAAAGTAGTCTATAACAGATTTATTCCATTTAGAGGTTATCTGGCGATAAATCTCTTTGGTGTCCTCTTTGTGCGTGGCACGGAGCAGGAGAAGAAATATAGAATCAATGGTAAAGTGTTGAATCACGAAAGTATTCACACCGCTCAGATGAAGGAACTTGGATATGTGTTCTTCTATCTGTGGTATTTTGTGGAGTACTGTATTATTCGTCTGTTTCATCGAAAACAGGGGTGTGCTTATCACGATGTATCCTTTGAGGAGGAGGCATATCTTTACGAGAATGACTATCAGTATCTGCAGAATAGACATCACTATGTGTGGGTGAAGTTTCTCAGAGTACGAAGCAATCATACACACACTGGGAATGGATACTGTCAAAAATGATAAAATATGGGTATTCAGACGTGAATACTTTTATGTTTAATAATTATTAAATTTTTACTATTATGCCAAAACCAGATTGGATAACATTAAGCAAGTCAGTAGGTTCAGGAAATGCAACTGTGACTGTTACGGCTGCCAAGAACACGAGCACTTCCGCAAGGAGCGGCTCAATCACTGTTAAGTCCGGTTCCCTTTCAAAGATGGTTACAATCAGCCAGGAGGGGGCAAACGTTACTGGAGCGGACATTGTACTAACATTCACGGGAACTACCCCATCCGGAATTTCTGTTGGTCAGGTTTTCTATCTCAGTATGGATAGTGGGTCAACCGTTGAATTCTATCAACCAATGGGCACAATCAAAGGCATCACCACTGGAGCCATAACGATTGACATATCCAGCCTATCAAAATCAGATGTTGATCGTATCTATAATGATCTCTATAATGGTGACATGATAGAGATGAATGAAATCTTCTTCGGTGTGTCAGCGGAGGATGATCCAGAGGCTGACTGGAATGCCATTCTAAAGACAACGGAGGTAGGCTCCTACACATATACTTCACAGTATGTCGCGGAAGTACTATTAGCGGCATATAATGGTCAAGAGCAGGATGTTAAGTGTACTCTTATAAACGGTGGATCAACATCATCAGACACGTATCTAATAATGGATGATAACTTCTGCAATATCTTTATTGATACTGGTCTATTCGATGAAGTTGGAGCGTCTTCATTACAGTTCTATGTTCAGGCAAAATTGACCAACGGGGTGACCATTGATTCAGGAAGCATTCTGGAACTAACACCGTCCAAGAACTCTGGAGCACTCTATGTTCTGTTTGATGAAACGACCATTCCTGCCAATGTGTCTATAGAGGGGTTCTACATTAAGTGTACGGCCAGAAATGATGCCAACCCATTCCCTGTACTGGACGGAGAATCCTCTGCAGCATCTATGACATTCACCAATAATCAGGTTTCAGGAACCACTTGGATTGCAAACTTTAGTGATGGAACCACATACGATCTGGGATTTAGATTCAACGGCAATAAGATCACTTTCGTTGGCAGTTATGTACAGAACCATATTCTGTCAACAACAAACCCAACAGTCACTATAACAGCCATTGGCTAATAGGATTTAATGCTATAATTAAGAAAAGGGTGTCCAGGTGGACACCCTTTATTCGTTATGAAACTATAAATTTATGGTCTTATGTAAATAGTTCCAGTTGTTGTATAGGTTTTCCCGGAGCCATCCACACCAGAAACATCAAATGAATAACTGAGATCAGTTGGAGCCTCACTATTGCAAGAAATAGCTAAATCAAAAGATCCATCCGCTGGATCACGATTTGATTCCTTATTCTGAATATCTATAGCAATATTTTCATCTACCTCAGATCTATCAATAGTAATTGAATTCGGAATAATATTGTAATAATTTACTGTTATAGTATCATTTCCTTCAAGATCAAGTTCTACACCTTCAGGAGAAAGTGTGATTTCAGAAGCTTTACTTGGGGTTGTTACCTTGTAAACTCTAAGATAGCATAGTTCACTTACAACTTCCACACCATCTTCACCCTTTAATCCAGTAATGTAAAAAGTTAAGTCACCGTAATATGGTTCAGTCTCAGAACCGTCGCCATAATAAGTGAGATCCAAACTGCCTTCAAGCAGATCAGAATCGCTGACGCCTACCTGAAATCTAACTGTTTTAGTGTGAGTGCTTTCATTTGTTGAAACGACAACACCTATTAGTGATAGGCCATATTCAGAGAGGCTTCCTGTACTACCATCCTCTGTACCATTTATTTGTAAGATTTCGCTTCCCAATGAAGTGAATGATCCATCAAAATATTTAAGATCTATATTTTGTAAATCAGCGACATAATTCTCTATGGCGAAATGTGTTCTACTTGTAGGCCATATTAAAGAATTTGCTTTTGCCCCCTCCTGGCTGATTGTAACCATCTTTGAAAGGGAACCGGACTTGTGGTTTATTTAATATGGAAAGAAAATTTAAGTTTATAGACCTGTTCTGTGGAATAGGAGGGTTTCATCAGGCGCTGTCTGGTTTGGGCGGTGAATGTGTTTTTGCGAGTGATATTGACAGGCACTGTCAGGATGTATATGAGAGGAACTATGGACTGCGACCTGTTGGAGATATAACCAAAGTGGATGCGTCTGACATCCCCGAGTTTGATGTTTTGTGTGGTGGATTTCCGTGTCAGGCATTTTCCTGTGCGGGAAAGCAACTTGGATTTGATGACCCCACACGAGGAACGCTGTTCTTTGAGATTATGAGAATAGTTCATCACCACCACCCAAAATGTGTCTTTCTGGAAAACGTGCGCAATCTGTTGAATCACGACGAAGGCAACACGTGGAGGGTGATTCACGACTGTCTGGATGAGGCAGGATACAACGTGAATCCTCTTCCCATTGTCTTCAGTCCGCACTGGCTTGGCATTCCGCAGCATCGTGAAAGAGTGTTCATCATTGCTGTCAGAAAGGATATCGGTACACCGCCTGACTTCATGTTCAGTGAACGTGCGTGGGAGGTGGAGAATATCTTTCAGAGTGATGATGAGATTCAGGACATTGAACGATATAGACTGAAGCCGGAGGTCGTGAACATTCTTGATGGGTGGAATGAACTGATTCAGAGCATTCACACGGACGTAGTGCCGTGCAAGATATGGGCGAAGTATCTCTGTGATCCTGAGAACGTGGTGTTTGATAAGGAGCCTTCTGACAGTCAGATGAGAACCATTGAACGCAATATAATCCTCTATATGGAGAATAGAGACTTCATTGACGACTGGCTCATAAGGATGAACAGAAACCCTCTGTTTGGGACGTGCTGGAATCAGCTTGAGTGGCAGGTGAAGGACAAGTCCGTGCGTGACATCTGGAAGTGCTATATGCAGAGACGTCAGACTGGAATTCGTGTCAGGGATTCCATTTGCTTTCCAACTCTTGTCGCTATGTCGGGACAGACACCTATTGTTGGTTCAAGGAGGCGATACCTGACACCGAGGGAGTGCGCCAGACTGCAGAGCTTTCCTGATTCATTCATAATGGATGACAATGTCAAGCAGGCCTACAAGCAGTTCGGGAACAGCGTGAACGTGGAGTGTGTGAAACTGTTCGCTATGATGATGCTTGATGCTATGAAGTGACACGTGAATGAGCGTTTATGATTTATAATAGCACAGATTAATATGGAAGAGGACATTGTCATTATAAGATTGAACGAGCTGTTAGGGTCTCACTTTGTCGTGATGACTCACACTTGGGGGTGTCACTGGAATGTGACTGGAATGGGGTTCAAGGCGACTCACGATTTTTTGAAGGAACTTTATGAAACGGAGCAGGAGCGTGTTGATGCCGTCGCTGAAAGAATTTGTGCTCTGGGTGGGCTGGCTCCAGTGTCCGTTGAGGAGATGGAACACAGAACTCTCATACCACCAACTGACGATGTGTCAAATAGCACCAATATGGTGTTAGTGTGGAACACTCTCAGTCGCCTATGGAACGGCATTATAGGGATCATTGAGGACACGCACAGGGTGGTTCCTGAGAATGACATCGCCACACGGTCATTTCTGGAGAATATGTCCGAGGAGATGCAGAAGGAGCTGTGGATGATTAAGGCAAATCTCGAATAGTTATGAAATACAGTATCTGGAAGCGAATAGTGATGGTGTTCAGTCCAAGACGACTGGAACAGGCCATTGACAAAGAGGTTCAGGAAGTGAACAAGGGGTGGCACAGAGTGCTGAACTCCACCTACACCGACAGACCGCTTGATCCTGACGTGACTCCGTTCGTGTCGCTTCACGTGACAAAGGCAGGAATCTGGTGTGACGGCAGAAAGTGGAATAGGAGCGACGTTATGTTTCAGCAGAGAGCCGTGGGTGAGGCCGTGGACTTCAGTCCAAGGGTTATGCAGGAGTTCTGGGATGGAGCGGCAAAGGCTCTTGGTGAGTACATTCTGGAGCACGGTTATGGTCAGATAGTGCTCTCCACCGACCCTATGGACAGGAATGTGAAGATAGCCAACGTGCGTCTCAACGCATACAATCCAGAGAAGGACAGATAACTAAAATTATACAATTATGAGAGCTTTGGCATTGATTCAGGGTGTGTTCGTGATGTTGACGGTGCTTGTGTTCAGCGGTCTGAACATCACGTGGGTGTTTGTGGGAGCAGGACTGTTTTTCCTTGCGGTGGACTGTATTGTCTTCTATGACATTGTTCGTGGCAGGAAGGGAACTCCGGTGGACAGGTTCGTTCAGTGGCTTACTGAAAAATCATAACAGTACACTTTTCATATAGTTTTACCAAAATGTTGACAGCAGCGGTCAGGGCGTGAGTTCCGACCGCTGTTATTTTTATGAAAATTCCGGAATGATTCTTGGATATTCCAGGACGATTATGCAACTTTGCATCTGTAATTAAAAACACACCGAACAATGAAAGCATTCGTAAAATTACTGAGGAACTTCCTCACCAGACCAGTGTCACGCCACATCTATATGAACGGCAAGTCAATTCAGGAGAGACTTGAACTGATAGTCAGAGCACACACAACCTATTTCAGCAGGGTGAACCTCATAAACTATGAGGATATCGTGCGTGGATGGTTTGAGTCCGCTGGATTCGTGGTGCGTCAGGCGTATTCTGACATCACACCGTTCACGGCCAGAATGACCGTCAGTCTCTCCTACCTGAACGCTGATGGCAGCGTGGTGTCACGGATTGTGGAACTGTTCACCAGAACCGCATAGAGACTATGGCATACGTTATGAAGAGAACCAAAAGGGAGGCGGACTTCTTTCTGGTGCAGAGAGCAATCTGCGGTGATCAGTCAGCTTATACAAAGATATACAATGATTATCGGAAGTCCGTTCACTATGCCGTGGCACGAATTCTATGGAGAAGACCTATGGATGTGGAGGACGTGTGCATAGAGACGTTCGAGAGAGCGTTCTCTTTGCTTCATAAATTTCAGCCCGACTATCAGCTGTCAGCGTGGCTTGTAAGGATAGCGTCCAACAGAGCGTTGGACTGTCTTCGACGAGACGGTAGAATGGACGTCACCTCGGTGGACGCCACCGCTGATGATGATAGTCCCGTGCTGGAATTGCAGCTGATGGATGACGCACCGCTTCCGACGGAGCAGGTGGAGCGCACGCAGGACATTTCCTATCTGGAGACACTTATTGCGGATCTTCCGAGCAATGAGCGTGACGCACTTCGAATGAAGTGCCTGGACGGTCTCTCCAGTGATGAGTGCGCCGAGCAAATGGGAACCACCAGACGCACCGTGCGTCATTCCGTGCGTGACGGCATACGTCACCTGAGAGAAATGGTGAATGAGAATGATGTTGAACTTAGAAGCAGATAATTTATACACTATATGGCATTCAATGGAATGGACACCCTCCGTGCGAGGGTAAAACAGGGAGCAGGGGTCACGATAGACCGCAGCTCAATACGATATGAATGGGTTGAAGGCGGAAGCAACGGAGTGCAGACGTTCTTTATGACGGCTGAGGAGCTTGAGGCCTTCAACGAGAGGCAGATGAAGAAGTTCGGGCGATTGAACCTGAAGACAATGAAGACGGAGAAGTGGGTGAAGGATCACTGGGAGACTGACGAGGGTGATGCTGAACCGACAGCTGATGACGTGGAGGAGGACGTTGACTATGACGAGTAGAGTGAGCGGCTCGGATCCACGTGTGGAAGCCATAAGACAGTCCATAGACGAAAGCAGCATTCCCGAGGAGATGGCGTCCTGTATGGTGATGGCCACCGCTATGGAGACCGTGATGAATGACGTTATGGAGCGCATCAGAGCGAGATACAAGACCGTGGGTCTGGACATCAGGGGCAATGACGTGCTCAAGGGACTGAGGAGCTACTGTCAGGCCGTGAAGACGGCCGGATACTGGTTCGACAGAGAGGTCGAGCCGAGAAACGTTGAGTGCACCTTTGGAACGTACGGCACGGCATCCTCCTATGACGGTTTTCGTGCAAGATGCGGTGAGGTGGCTGAACTTGTGTCTATGATTGTGCAGGCAAGCAAGGATCCCTCCGCAATGGAGAAAATTAGAGACGCAGCGAGAGAAGCGGCTCGTGACCGAGGTGTTACCCTTGATGACTGGACAAGACTCCATCTAAGGACGGAATAACAGTGAAATTAATAAAGATAAGACATTATGAACTTCTATGAAGCGGCAATACAGACGGTCTGCACCGCCTATGAGATAACGCCCGAGACGCTGAAAGGCGAATGTCGGGATGAACGAATAGTGGAAGCGAGAAAGTGGTACTGTCTGCTGACCTCTCCACGACCTCTGGTGCAGTCCGGACGTCACATAAATCGTGATCACGCCACCGTTCTGCACCACCGCAGGGAGATGCGTGACACTCTGACATTCTATTCCATCTATAGGGAAAGATATGCTATTATGAGGAATCTCTTTGATAAGATTCTACTGGAGGGGCGGTTGAATGAGTGTTCTGTTGGTGTGATGGAATATAGAGAGCAGTGGAAGTCCTATCGGGATCTGCTGTCAGCCGCTGAGAGGGCGAGAGGTGTTCTGGAGAGTATGTCCACGTCTGTCACGGGAGAGCCGTGCGTGGTGTGTGAAAGCGGTGACGGTGGGTTTCACGTGATAAGGGTCAGGGATAGACTTGTCGAGCCGCTACATCTGAATGATATGCTTGACATTATACGGAATAGAAATAAGTAGCAACCAATAAAGGAAAGAATTATGAAGATTGATGAATGTATTGAGATTCTGAATGCCGTAAGGCAGGGGAAGTCCCTTGAGTGGCGCTTCAGGGGTGATGAAGTATGGAAGTCTATGTCAATGCCGACTTTACTGAACGGCAGTGACGTGCTTCTGAACTTCTACGAAAAGGAGTACAGGGTGATGACTAATGAGTACAGAGCCTACACTGGAGTGGATGAGTTCGTGAATGATGCCTGTAATCACGAGTGTATGCTTATGAGAGATACAAGAACCAATCGTATTCTGGTTCCATCCATCATCAGTGATGAGTTTGTTGAGTGTGGAAAATATCGCATTGACTATGCTCATCTTCTGAAGAACTATGTGTGGTATGATGATGGAACATCTATGGGCATAAGGATATAGAATGGAGCAGGGTGCATAATCAGACCTTATTACCCTCGATAAGCGAAACTTATGGTCTGTCATAATTGGTAGGCACACAGAGAATCCGGAGAGTGATCCTGACCCTGTGTGCCTTTTTGTGTGAACTCCGAAGGATGTTCACACTCGGAACGTTCGAACAGAACGTTCCCCAACTCCCTGATATTCAGGACATCCTCCTACCCCTATGATAAGCATTTCTTATAATTGACTATAATCATTCCTTATATAGAGCATATAGATGGAGGTATTGAAAGGATATGGGTATGGAGAGGTTCTGGGTTCATTCTAAAAGGGTATATGAAGGATTATGGGGTTGGAGGGGTATGGGTTTAGAGGTCGGTTTAGATGGATACAGAAAGGATTATAGAGGTTGGAGGTGGTCGGTTTAGAAGAATGTAGAGGAGTTTAAGGGTGTCTGGATATTAGATTGAGGATTCTGTTTAGGTGGAGAAGTTCTGAGTATTTAGAGCCGTGCGGAGTTCTCCGCTCCTAAATCCCTTTCGCTCACGTCAGGACTGTTTTCGGGAGAAATTAGACGACAGCAGGGTGTGTCTGAGATGACGATTTCCTATGCAGGGGTGCAGTAGGGCAAACTCCGGGAATTTCGGTACTTAACGGAAGCTCATCGGGACAGGCGGATGCTGAGATTTTGTGAAAAACTGGGCGTGAAAATGTCGTGAAAAACATAATCGACTGATAATGAGTGACTGATTTCAAATGTAAAGTGGATGATAACAAAATTCCAGAGGGTATTAAAACGAAATTAAGGAAAAATCCCGAAATTCCGTAAAATGTAAAGCAGTTCACGGATGACGTTCCTATAACTCCCCTCAGGTATCCCGAGTTACGATGATTAAAATTATAAGTGGGTGAAATTTCCTGAAAACTTCATTGGATATTTCAGAATATATGCCAACTTTGCTCCTGTAATCATTAAATCATTAGAATTATGGACGCACAGAAGAAACTTCAGGAACGTATTGACTGTCGTGAAAGGCAACTTCGAAACATCGAAACCGAGATTGAGGACAAAATAGCGGAACTTCGTGCTCTGCAGAAGCAGCAGCGAAACATCAGGGATGAACTCTCAGCCATTAAGGACGCCAGAGGTGGTATCTATGACAAGTGGTATCGGCATCACAGAGATGATAATCAATCCTATGATGTAACTTGGGATATAGAAAAGAGACTTATGCTTTCAGAGGGGTATGAGGGTGAGTTTAGAATTGTGGAGGGGTGACGTTCTGCTCGAACGTCACTATAACTTTTGCTTATAATAGAAACTTATGGATATGACAACAAAGGAGAGAAACGCACACATCGTGCGAAATGCGGTGGCCACGTCGGACACCATCACAGTACGTCTCGGGGATGGAACTGAACTGGAGTTTCATCACACCAAGAGCACGGCAGGACGCCTGTTCAGAGAGGAACTTGCCAGAATAGTGGAGCAGTACCTATTGGCATAATGAAAACTTATAATTAGAACTTATATGAACATACCTGTATGGAAGGTCTCTTATATGGAGCAGGGTTTGTCAGCCGTTCACGTCACGACCTATGAGGGCAGACTGACACGGAGTGAGGTCGTGGAATTTCTGGGTCTAAACAGACCTGATGTCGTGTGGTACGAGGTCAATCTCGTGGGCATAAAGTAAAACTGATGGATGGAGGACAGTGAAGTCCTCCATTTATCATATATGATAAATGAAAAATGGACGAAAAGAAATACTGTTGTGCAAACTGTAGATTCTGGGAAGCAGGAGAATTGTGGCAGTCTACTCCTATAAATATGGAGAGAAGGATTCCAACGGCTGTCATCGCACAGGGAACGTGTCACGTCACAGGCAGACCCTATGGACGAATGAATTATATGCCTATATGCAGACGATTTGAAAGAGGATTATATGAAAATCCAGGAATGATTTCACGGAATTTCCAGAAATAGTCTTGGAAGTTTCCAGAAATAGCCCCAACTTTGCATCGTTGGTTCAGTTAAGCGCTGCCAACAGGGTTGAAAGTTTAACATCTAAATAATTTCGTTATGAACACAGCAATCATTCTTCCGGACGTCACATTCTCAATGAGGGAACACATCCTCGCCAAGGACAAGACGGCAATAAAGTATGTCAACAGGACACAGATTCAGGCAGAAATCAACCTCCTACTTGGAAACATTCAAAAGGCAGGTGTGAACATCGTTCCTCCACAGAAGGAGGTGAAGTCCAAGACTGACCTTATGGACGTGTACGGCTGGCTCTACAAGGAATGTGAAAAGTACAATGCTGAGGTTCTGGCCGAGCGTCAGCGCAAGGCCAAGCAGGAATCATCGGAGCAGGTGACTGCACTCAATGGACACGAGCGCAAGGCGGCACGTCTCAAGGACGCCAGCGACAGGCTCCAGAGATACAGTGACGAGCTGAAGCAGCGTGAGGCAGGTGACACTATGGGACTGGACGCCAGAGGTCAGAAACACCGCATCGCAAGTCTAAAGAGGAAAATCGCTCGTGCTGAAGCAAGTCTGAAGAAACTTCAGGAAATTTCCTAATCAAGCCATAGGAAATTCAGGAAATCGTACTATCTTTGCATCGTAATCATTAAATCACACACGCTATGTCACATTTCAACACAGTCACTTCACTCCAGAACCTCAAGGAGCAGTATCGCACTCTTGCTATGGCCAATCACCCTGACAGGGGTGGTGACGTCAGGACAATGCAGGAGATCAACGATGAATATCGTCGTCTCTATGTCATCTGGGTCGGCAGAATAGAGGATGAGAATGTTCGTCCGACAATGACGGCCGAGCAGTCCATTCATCAGTTCTACACGCAGAACGGATGGGAGGGCTCACGATACGATCCGCATCTTAGTGAAAAGGAGATAGCCGCACTGGTTCGTGAATACTGCAAGCGGAACTGGAATCAGTGGAGGTTCAGCGTCAGGTGTCACTTTGCTTCTATGTGCAGTGAGATATCGGTGACGCTCACTGGAGGTCCGATAGATTCAGGACTTACCGAGGAAGCACGAAAATTTCACCAGGACTATGGGGTGCAGACGGCCTATCAGTTCGGAAGCGACCGTCACAACGACAGTGTCGCACCTGAAGCGGAGGTTGTTATGCAGGACGTCATCTCCTATCTTATGTCCTTCAACTATGACGACAGTGACGGCCAGATTGACTACTTTGACACCAACTTCTATGTTCACGAGCACGTGGCTGGACAGAACGAGTGGAAGCACGTCCAGAAACAGGCTCGCATCACCGCTCCACAGCCTACACCGACCGATGAGGAGCTGGCTCGTCCCGAGCTGGGAGAGGGCGTGAATGTCATCACCTACTCTGAAAAGGCTCTGGCCGTGGTAGGGGACACCAAGCCGTTCAGAGCACGCCTGAAGGAACTCAAGGGGCGCTTCAATCCAGGCCTCACCGTGGACGGCATAAGGAGGGCTGGATGGGTGTTCAGCGCAAAGTCCTACACGGTTGACACCCTGAGACAGGCGATATTCGCCTGAAATCACGTTGAATTCACGGAAATCAGGGAGGTCTGCTCACTATGTGACACACTTGGTCGGGCGACCTCCCGTAATCGCAAATAAACGACTAAAATGACATTTCTACAGATTGACACACACACGAGAGCGGTTGACGTGACAGCTGACGGCAAGGCCGTGTTCAGCTCACAGGAGGGGTTCTTTCACATTCCAGTGACAGAATTAAGGGCGTGCGTTCTGGACGAGCGCAACGGCTTCCTGACCCTGAAGACGCAGCACGAGACACTCAATCTCCACTCCACAGGCTGGAGGTGGGAGGATCTTCTGGACGCATTCGTTGCGGCCACTGAAGCCCTGATGAGCCACTATGCAGACAGACCTGATCTTGACGAGAAAGTCACCGTTACGGAAGCAGGGGGAATCACGACACTTGTGAATCTTTACTACAATGAACAAAGAAAATAGAACGAATGAAGCCGAGGTTCTACTGAACAGGCTTATGGAGCTGCACGGTGGGTGGATAGCCCACGGATGCGAGCCAAGGGAAGTTATGAAGCTGACAGCCGCTATGATGGCCGTGCTGACGCAGAGGGCGTTCCCAAGAAATCCAACTCAAAACGATCTTATGGAGTTCCCGACACGTCTGCTGAACTGCAATATGGTGTGGGAAAGATTTGTGTCTCTGCACAGGGACGCACTCTTCTACTCCGCTGATATGTTCAGGAAGTGGGTGTGGGGACTGTATCGTGGTCACGCTGAGACAAGAGCCGGACTGTGGAAAGTTCTTGGATGGGAGACGTTCAACACTAATGATGAAGAAACAAATGAAGAAGAAAGACAGCAAGACTGAAAGACAGATGAAGGACTGTTTCGGACGCATCCTCCGTCAGGGCAGTGAACGATACCCATACGCCAGAACGTGTGCCTCCGACCTGTTCGGTATGACGCCTGATGACTACCGACTTGACGGCTGGCTTGAATGCTCCTCCTATGCAGTTCCTGAGACACTCACGCACGTGAAGACCACACTTGAGAGCAATATGAAGCTCTGCAACGTGGAGGACGTCTTTGGAGTGACCTTTGGTCAGGGGTACAGAACGGCGATCGCTGACGTCACATCTCTACTTGATGATATGTTGAACGCACTAAAGAAGAAAGACAATGCTGAACGGATGGATTAGATGGTTCATCATCATCTTCGGGATGTTAAATCTGGCTCACTGCATCTATAGTGGATGTGTGGGCAAATGGGAGGTATCGTGCTGCGAGTTCACGATTTCTATGCTCTTCTTTCTGCTCATCCTATATGACTGGAAGATGGAAGAAATACTTTCCGTCACACGTCGGAAATGGTTCCGCAGCGGATGGGTTCAAGGTCTAAACGCAATGGATAGAGCGCTACTGACCAGATACAAACAGCTCCTAAACGAGGAACAGTCAACCGTCAGTCCACGTGTGGACGAGATTAATCGCATCAGATGCAGAACATCCAACGATGCGTGGAACAGACTGATCCAGATACTGAATAGAAACAACTTTAAGAATGATGATTATGAGAGGGAGAACAGCACTGAAGATAGTTAGACGCATTCGGAAGCAACCTGAACTCCAGACTTCCTATGCTCCAGTCACTGTCAGGCGAGCATTATGCACGGTGTATCGCAGAAAGCGGTATATGTCCTGGATAAAGTCCCACGTGAGAATTCGATTTGATGATAGAACAGCCGTGCAGATGCCTGACAGGACACTCTGTTTTATACTAAACGAAGAATTTGACACACTATGAACGCACGACAGACACGACGAGCCAGACGGCTCATAGCCCAAAAGGGGTACTGTAAGATGAGACTTCTGCAGATGAAGATAAATCTTCAGAATCTACAGCTGGACTACACCACCTACTCCGCTGAGATAGGAGGGCACGCCAATATGGATCCTGGACTGTTCCAGTGGTACAGAAACAGATACGTGAGAATTTCAAAGAAGATTGCCTACTACGAACGAAGAATGTGATGAAACGTTATATGAATGAGAATGGTTCATATTGAATTTAGTCATAGCTAAACGACAAAATCAAATTGTGTTAGGTGAATTAATGATTATCGGAGCAGGGTCGCAGGGATGCGCTCCTGTTTTTCTTTATCTACTTCCAAAACGATACATATAGCATACAGAATTATGAATCCTATATGCTATATGGCGTGATTTCAAATGTAATTAGGATGCTCCGATCTGGGTGATTTTTATGCTTTCTTTTCATACTTAGCTCGCTCACACTCAATGATTTCATCTAAAGATGGTTCCTCCTCTTCAACAGGCGGCTCACTTTCACATTCCTCCATAGAAGCGACACCATCTTCAGGATTCAGTACGGATCCATTATCAGTCACTGTAAATCGTATGGCAGTAATTCGTACATTAAAATCTCCATCTTAAATGTAATACACCTCGTTTCTGTATGTAATATGTATCGTTTTGAAAGTAGATATGATTTATGAAATCCCGACTACATCGGGAGGGACTATGCTCTGGACAACCTCAAGGACGAAGAACTTTCCTATTTCGTGAAAACTACGGATTAGTCCTTGGATATTCCAGAAATATGACTACCTTTGTGGCCGTTAATCATTAAATCACTTACGTTATGGGATTCACACCGAGCAAGTATCAGCAGCGCATCTATGATTTCATAGAGCAGGGCACAGGCAACGCAGTCATCAACGCAGTCGCAGGAAGCGGCAAGACAACAACCCTAATCAGTCTCCTGGAACGTGTTCCGGCCACGAGCAGGGTTCTCTTTCTGGCCTTTAACAAGAGCATCGTGGAGGAACTCAAGATAAAGACCTCCCGATTCAGCAACGTGGACGTCAGAACACTGCACTCGCTCGGGTGCTCGGCTCTCAGAAAGCAGCTCTCCATCGGGGACATCAATAGCAGCAAGTATCGTCAGTATGTCACGGAGCAGCTGAAGTCAGGAGCGTACGCTCCCACACGGGAGCTGTCCCTGGAGGAGAAGTCCGAATATCGCAGCAACGTGCTGGATCTCATTGACCTCGCACGTGTCAATCTGTGTCAGTCCGCTCAGGAGGTTGCCGCTGTGGCCGAGAAGCACGGTCTGTTTCTTCACGACAATGAGATACAACTTGCCTTGAACGCAATCGTCTGGGGTCGCAGTGAGAGCGGTCTTTCCACCATCGACTTCACGGATATGATATATCTCCCTTGCTACTTCAGTGAGGTGCGATTCTTCAAATATGACCTTGTCCTAATAGACGAGTGTCAGGATTTGAATGCCGCACAGAGAACTCTGTTCCTAAAGACCATCAAGCGCAACGGACGCTTCGTGGCAGTGGGGGATCCTCGTCAGGCGATATACGGCTTTGCAGGAGCGGACGTGGAGTCATTCAATCTTCTCAAGTCCCTCCCTAACACGGTGGAGCTTCCACTGTCGGTGTGCTATCGCTGTGACAGAGAGATAATCAAGAAGGCTCAAGCGGAGGTTCCACAGATAGAGTGGCGTGAGGGCGCTCCTGACGGCACGGTGAACAGTGACGCCAGGATTGCCGACATCAAGGACGGTGATATGGTGCTGTGTCGTCTATCAGCACCGCTCGTGGCTCTGTGTATCAAGTGGATAGGTGAGGGCGTCAAGGCCTACATCAAGGGTCGTGACATCGGCACCAATCTCGTCAATATGCTCCAGAAGACCAAGCGTGTTCGCATCAAGGACGCTCTCAATGTTCTCTGCAAGGAGCTTGCTCGTGTTCAGGGGGAGATACAGAGGACGTGCGGTATGTCTCCTGAGGAGGCCGTCCAGCACACCTCCTACGTTCTCTATGAGGATAAGATTAAGGCCATAGAGGTCATTGCCGAGGGACTGACCAAGGTTGAGGAGGTGTGTGACCGCATCAACGCAATCTTCAGTGACGAGAGCAAGCAGGGCATCTGTCTGTCCACCGTTCACAAGTCCAAGGGGCTGGAGAGTGACAGGGTGTTCATCGTCTGCCCTGACAAGTTCCTACTGAAGCGGTCAATGCGAATTCCGTGGATGGCGGAGCAGGAACACAACCTCGTCTATGTGGCCTACACAAGAGCGAAGCACTATCTCGGCTTCGTGACGGACTTCAAAATATAATTTCCTGGATTGCTCCTTGGATATCCAAGGAGCAGCCTTATATTTGCACACAGATTAAAAACACACACGATATGACAGAAGGACTAAAAATCACCCTTGACGGATGGACAGGGAACTACAACGTGACCGAAATAACAGCCAGTGAGGACGGAACGGTGACGCTCCGATGCACACCTCGGGATGGAGAGGTGAAAGTCGCCCAGAGGGCGGAAAACTCGGGAACTGTGGCACGACCACGCATTCGTTCCTATATGCACTGTTCAGGGCTTGTAAGAATGCTCGTGAACGGCAGAATGGTTACGGCAGCCGTGACGCACTGCACTGACAGAGCGGTGCGAGTGCTGAATCTCGAACTTGGTGCGGCCTGGATCCCCAAGAACGTTCTCAGGTGGTCGGAAGTGGCCGGAATGCTCTGCGTGACGGACGCTGACTACTGGCCGGACTTCACGACGGAGGTCAGCCCATCTATGAGGGAATATCCTGTTCTATTCAACGCAGAGGAGCTGTATGACAGAGAATTCACTCCAAACACCTATCTTTGATTCCGTTTCAAAACCACATAGAGATGAAAATGGAAGATATAATAAATAGAACTCTTCTATGGCTTGAGAGTTTGAATCTTATTAATAGGATGACGGCCGTTACAGCAATAATGATTGGGGCTGCATTCACTGGAGCGCTTATAGCTCTCACGCTGATGGGACTTCTATGTCTGATAGCCAATTAGTTAAACAGTTATAAAAAGAGAAATGATTATGAAGGAAAGAACATTATGGCCGCTCGTGATGGGAGTGGCTGCATTTGTAGGCATTGTATTCGCCGTGTCACGATGCACACATAGGACTGACGAGGTGTCGGAAGAACGTGAAAGGGGGCGTCACTTCGATGACAGCGTCCAGAACGCAGAGATTATGGAGTCCGTCTATGATAGAATATTTCAACTTCGTCTGGATCATCCCGACATCGTGATGGCGCAGTGCATTCTGAAGAGCGGTGAGTTCACGTCCGACCTGTTCAAGGAGGGCAACAACTGTCTTGGTATGAAAGTTCCTGGACAGAGACCGACCTTTGCCGTGGGTGTGTGCAGGGGGCACGCAAAATTTAAGTCGTGGCACGACTGCATCGCTGACTATGCTCTGTGGCAGAGCGCCTATGGGAGGGGTCTTTCGGATGACGCCTATCTGGCTCTGCTGGACAGAATATATGCCGAGAACGGCTCGTATGCAGGCAAGTTGAAATCAATCATTCGCAAATATAATCTTTAGCATCTATGTGGAGGATAATAAAGTCAAGAACGGACAGAAACACTGACTTCTTTGAGCAGATGGAGGATCAGGGGTGGAAACTGAAGTCCGCACTCTACTCCTGTATGGATGGAATGTATCACTATATCTTTAGAAAGGAGAGCGACGATGCACAGCGGTAGAGCGGAGCGATTTCATCCCCATTGCTGCATCGTTCCGGACAATGTTACACTTCTGCTATACTACATTACACGTGTCATCGGGAAGCCCGTGTTCGCCAGAACACAGCTTTCCCTTTTCCGAACTCCAGTGTGGTGGCAATGGATTCAGGAGAACAATCTACCTCCTTCAATAGCCAATCTTATGGACGGCACACTGGAGGAGAACTATGGTCTGAAGATAGAGGGCGGTGACGTGGAGACGACGAACATCAACCTCGCTGATGACAGCGCTCTAATCTGTGAGCGGTGGCTGGAGGGGTGGCGCAAGCAGTGCGCTCATCGCTCATATAGGCAGCACAACAGTACAGAGTTCCGACCTCTGCTTGCGAATTAGGTGGATGAATCCAGGGAATATTCAATGGAATGCACGTTATGTCTTTATAAAATTTATAAAGAAGTATGAGACAGTCAGAATTATGCAAGGAGATAGCCGCCAGAACGGCTATCAGACCGTTAGGCGTCAGGGCGTGTCTTGAAGCGTTCACTGACATCCTCAAGGAGAAGACCTTGGGAGAGGGCGTGGAAATCATTACTCCGTTCGGCAAGTTTGGTCGCAAGACGTTTGCGGCCAGAAAGTGTCGAAATCCTAAGACAGGAAAGATCACCGTGACGCAGGAGACACGAGCACTGGCGTTCAGCACCAGAAAGAAGCTAAAGCTTCACCTGATGGAGGACGGCTCCTATAAAGCCATTCCACCACGCAAGCGCAAGTCAACAGTAAAGAAGTAGCGTTATGGCAGCACCGAGAAAAAAATCAGCAGCGTCGGACGTAATCGTTCCGAAATGGAACGCTCGATTCGAGATTCAACCTGTGAAATTTGATCTTCACGACCACATCGACTTTCACAATAGATGGTGGCCAAAAGTCATCTGGATGGATGGGGTATGGCCAAAGCGTAACAGCAACATCATTGTGGACGTCACAGGTCAGACGTACACGTTCCGTCAGGTGTCAGTTCGCTCAACGAATATGGAGACACCCTTCCCGACTGAAGCCCTCTACCTGATAGAGACGCCAAGCACCGTCACCGTCTGCTCCAGCTCCTCCTTCTGGAGCTATGGCAAGAAAGTTCTCGCCGAGGGACGCAAGGGTGCTCGTATGTGGCCGTCCTACCTCAACTATCTTATGGAGTTTGCCCTTGTGACGTACAGCCGTGAGGACTGGGGCAGGCTTCAGGCCGAGGGACACATCACCATTGTCGAGAGTCAAATCAAACAGCAGTAACGCATTATGAAAAAGTGGATTAAGAAGAAGTTCAAGGGGTTTTTCGAGTGGGCTTTCAGTGAAGAACTCGACAATATGAGAACCACCTGTGACAGACAGCAGCACACAACATCCCAGATGCAGAAGGAGATAGAAGACTTGCGCATCCTTCAGAACCAACTCAACATCTATGAGAGAAAGTTGAAGGCACTTCTGGGCAGCATCTCTGTGTCGGCCAATCTCCCTAAAAAGGCGGAAAACTGGGCGGTGATATCCATTCAGGGTGAGCAGATAGACTATGTGAAGTTCATCGCTCTACCGAAGAACGATATGATCGCCATCAGTCAGTTCCTTGCACAGTTCCAGTCTCACGCACTGGAGACAAGTCCAGCGAACTATAATCTTGTGAACGGCAAGATAATCGAAATTAAGAACAACAAACAGCAGTAGAAATGAAACTTTCAGAAAAAAGAATCGTGTTCGTCGATATGGACGACACCCTAATTAAGACAGCGTCAGGCAAGACCTTTCCTCTGGGCGTGTACGATATGACGCTTCGCCTGGACGTGTTTGCAAAGATAAAGATGATAGCCCCGAATGCGGTGTTCATCGTGTCCAATCAGGGTGGTCTGGAGACAGGTAACGTCAACCCAACGCTCTTTCAGCACAAGTTTATGTATGTGATAGCGGCTCTGCAGGAGTTTCTCGGACTGCACACATTCGTCGCAGGAAAGTTCTGCCCGACCCAGAACCCAAAATTTGAGGGTCGCAAGCCGAACACAGCAATGCTCACTTCTATGCTGGACGAGTTTGAGCAGATAGTGAAGGACTACAAGTTTACCAAGGAGGAGTGTGTGTACATCGGTGACACGCTCATTGACACGGAATGGAAGACGGCTGAGAACTTCGGATGTGACTTCGTGCCTGTGGAGGACTTCCTCGGTATGCACGTTGATCCTCCCACCTATCGCATCGTGAACAAAAAGGACTGTTCCGACTATGACGGCAGGATTCTTACCAAGGCTGAGGCCGTGCAGATAGTGCGTGAACACACTAATGAGAACGGTGAAACGGAATGGGACATCGTTCCAAGCAAGTTCCTCCCTCCAAAGCCTGATGCAGCTCCGGAACCTGAGGACAAAAACAAGCCGAGATCAAAGAAGGAAGTCAAGGTCGTCGTTCCTCCGTTCGTGAAAAAGGCGGCTGAGAAAGGAAAACTGAAGAACTAAGATTTTCGGGGAGCAATCCCCGAATTTCTTTATGACATCAGTTATATCTACAACAAATAAAATTACAGATTATGAATTCAGAGAACTACTATTTCGTGTTTAAGGATATGAACAGTTCCTGTGGACGTGTCAAGGTTATGACATACCCCATTGAGAATCCAAGCAAGAACGCCCTTAAGAAAAAGGCCAAGAACATCATTGACAACGCTCAGAAAGCAGGAATGCGGCTGGCTCTGCTGGAAGCCTATCCAGTAACTGAAAATGTATCTCAGAATCTACCGAAGCTGTCACGTCACACCAGAAATGAGCACCTTTACAAATATGAAATTAATATGGGTGACATCCGTAGTGACAGAACCATTCGTGTTGACATCTATGAGTGCAGCACCGCTCCATATCTTCTCAATGAGAAACGTATCAAGGTTGTGTCTGAGGAATATGTGCAGAACGAGATTCGCAACGGCTATGAGATACTTGGAATCGCCTTTATGGGCGAAGAACAGTTTGTCACCGAGCCTATTAGTGACAGTGTGGTGGAAAACTCTCGCAAATCGTCTAAAAAGGACGAATATGTGTGGGTTAAGGTCAAGGACGGTGATGACGGTAACGGCATTAATTGGATTCCGGCTCGCAGAACCTCCAACGGTGAGATTGTGTCCTTCGTGGGTCTTATGTTCACGGACACTCCGAAGGAGGACACTCGCTCGTTCACGGACTGTCCAGTTCCTGGATACGTTATTACTACAACGATGTAATGAGCATCGCATATTGTTTGTAAATTCCATTTGAATAGGTTGTTGCCCGATCGCCTGTGACAGGTTATCGGGTTTTTCTTTATATTAATCCTTGGATAATTCCAGACATTCCACTATATTTGCCGTATAATCATTAAATCACGTTACACTATGAACAGCAGCATCACATTAAAATCATTCAAATTTCAGAACAGCTCAGGATACATCAAGACGGACTATGTTCAGATATGGTTCAAGGACAGAGAAGTGGGGGTCATCGCTCCGGAGGGCATCTTTCTTCGTATGTATGATCCTCACTGCAAGGAGGGCATCCTGAGGCCAATTGAAGCACCCAAAACAAACGATGTTTCAGTGCTTACAAGGTTCTTCAGGGGTCACTTTGACGCCATCAATGACCGCTACACGACTGTGTTCAGAAATGAGCAGTAGGTTGCACATAAAACAAACTAAACGTATATTTGCCCCAAAGAAAAACGTTTCATAAGGGTGAATTGGTTTAGTCTTTTTGTTAGTGTTTAGGTTAAACTGGGGATTGACATTGCGGCTTACGAACTTCTTTCTTGTTGTTTGATTGGTTGTTATGTATTTGCTTAGATTTCTTTTCAATGAGCAGCCGAGGAGTACGGGCGTGACGCTTCTACTTCCTCGGCAATCCTTTTGTATATATATGTTCGCAGAAATATTTCCTACACAATCGTGAAGTCAAGATGGACGTCGTCCACATCAATGAAGCCCTGTTCCACAAGCAGAGTTGCTATTGTACAGCCGTCCGTGAACCGCACGTCAATGACTGGATACAAATTAGTGACAACGGTGAACGAGCCAACCTTTTCTCTGTGCAGATTGTCCCATACAGGCACGACAGGCGGCCTTCGCTCTCGTGTGCGCACGCCGAACGTGCCGCCATCCTTGAGAATCGTTCTTGGCTGAACCAGAACTGTCTCCAGAGACCTGATGTACTTGCGCTTCAGCAGACAGAATGCCGTTCTACAGACGTCTCTGTTCAGTGTGATGTAGTCAGCGGACACGTGAAACTCCTCACGCACTCTATTACGAAAGTAGTTCGTGTCCTCCTTCAGCATATCGTCAAAGTCCATACGAAGCAGGTTCAAAAGCCGCTCCTCTACTTTAGCATTACCCACGATTCAATGATTTTATCAAAGTCACTTATAGGAAGACAGCCGTATCCATACGACCCCCAATCCAGACCCCACGTGTTCTTAAAGGTAAGTTCATCCTCACTGAACGCAGTCACCGTGACAGCGTGATAACCCACAGGGCGACCCTCTCCAAGCCAGAACTGATTCGTTGCATTGTAGACAGGCAGAGCGATGAGAATCGGACCGCACGACACAAGAGCCGACTTCATAGCCATAACGGACGGAATTCGAGCGTATAGAGAGACAATGCCGTTCTTCCGAAGTATTTCCATACCCTCCCGAGGTGTCATTCCCTCAACGGCCTTATTCTGTCTTCTGTCGTACACCCATCGTCTGTCTATGGGACACGTGTCACGGCTCCACTTCTCTCTGTCATACCTGACCATCTCATATAGGCACTGAGACACGCAGCTTCCATCAGCACCCTGATTGATGACGTCATTCCTAACATCAGCTCCAAAGAGTTTTGGAGTGGCTGTTGACAGAATCTGAACATATTCCACGTCCTTCGAACTTGCTCCTGACGGCTCGCAGCCGCATCTAATGTTCTTCAGTATCATAGTAGATTGAAATTATCAGCCATATCAGTGAATCCGTGCAGACGCAGAACGTGCTGAAGCTCGTGCACAAACTCGACTTTTATGTTTCCAGACCAAAAACAATTCTTGTTTGAATCATAGTCCAGAATGAAGTCTGGATCCTCTTTATCACCCATAGAATAGGCCGCCCATCCTTGCTTCCAGCCGTCTCGCAGAAGCCGACTTCAATCTCTTCGTGTCAATCTTCAAAAGTTTCATCACAAAACGACATTCTTCTTGGTTTATTGCTAAAGATAACCTCCTCTCTGTGCTTCCAGTTTACCGCTACCCACGCCATACTACTTCCTTCTAAATCTAACGATTGATTTTTCATTCATTAGTTCCAAAACAGAAATGGTGTATGTTTTACGTCTAAATCTTACTTCATTGTTCACCATTGTCATAGTTGTGGAATCACTTGCTGTGAGCACGGCTCTATCCGTCCACATATCATAGGGAAGCAGAATGAAACCGTTGGACGTTGTTAGACTGTCAATTGTCCTCTGTGGGGTGTAGGTGCGTACCTCCAGATACTGAACTCCGGAGCCACAGCCTACAAGCAACATTGCAGTCATAGTAATTATCATTAATCGTTTCATAAGTCGTATTCCTTTGCTATTTTAACGGATTCCTCCTTGGTCATCGGGCGAACGTGATCCCAGCCCAAGTCATCAAGCAAACCCTGTGTTATGGGATAGTTCACGTGAACGTTGCCGTCCAAAGTGCAGTAGCATCTATGCTCATCATCACGGAACAGCACCACGTCCGGATAATTCTGTCTCCAGAATATAGGGTCGGAGAACGCCACCATAACGTCACTCCACTCCGTTTCCAGACCGTGCGGCCTGTCAACATTAGGTTGAACGGACATTATTGACCGAAATTCACTCTCTGTGAGACGTCTTGCAGGTGCTTGCAGTGAACTGGACTGTTGCTGTTCCAGAAGTCGCTGTAACTCGGTGTTCTTGATCGTAAGCTCCTCAATCAGAGCGTTGGCGTTGTCAAGCTCCTTCTGTAGATCCTTGACCTCACGTTCCTTGAAATACATCTTTCTTTCAAGGCGGTCTATCTCCGCCTTGAAAGTTTGCATATTTTGTTCTATCACTGACATTGTTAGTCCTTTAATGCAGTGTCCTGATTTATCTCCCCGATACCGAACTCCTTATAGTCTCGACCAATGAAGACGATGTAGGTTCTTGAAGCATAAGGCTTGTCCCAGAACTGATAATTGTATCTAAATGTATGCTGATGTTCTGTAAGATACATAATCTCTTCTCGAGGATTGCCATCACTATGATAGTTATAGACTTCACATTCCTTTTCCAGTATCTTACAGTATTCCTCTATTGCCTGTTGTCTGTTGGAACTTACACCGTCTTCCTTGAATAAAGGGAGTGTCTTTATCATTCGAGTGTCACTCCAGATAATATTCTTGCTGTTGGCCGCAAGCATAACTTCCCCAATGGATCTCAATCCAGCATCACTGCATCTACCAAAGTTGATATAGACCTGATTATAGCCGACTACTTCATAGGAAACATTTCCCTTGCGAAGCTCTGAAAGCAGAACTGTGAGATTACCACCGACGTGCATTTCCTCGATGGAGAAGAAATCAGCGGCATAGACTGAAATCGAAAGACAAAATGCTGCAATGACAGCAGCGATAATTGTAATAAATCTTTTCATAATACGAAATTGTCTATAGTTGTGAAAATATGTGTTTCAGTAGAATGCCAACGAAGTTCACGTCCCAGCCGTTGCCAGCTCTGTTCCAGAGTTGATTGGGTGTCAGTCCGGCATAGTCAAGTTCACCGTCTCTAAACCCCATAAATCTGAATCGTTCATCAGCGGACATACGTCTGACAATTTCTCTTCCGTCACGTGGCGGCTCAACCACATAGAAAACGTTGTGTTCCTCCAGTATGGTTCCAGAGAGACCGTCCGTGCGAACCTTGCGATTGTAGAGGTCGAGATTGGCGGCTTCAGTGACCTGAAGCTGATTGCCGAGCCTGTACTTCTCTTTGATGTACTGTATACGCTCATCACTAAGATACAGTGATGGGTCTGGGTGCTCGTCAAGAAGATCCTTGAAGCGCAGACTGGAAGGACACTTCGATGGAACAATACTGAACCCCTCCGGAAGACCTCCAAGCCGTGCGAATATCCAGACACGTTCCCTGTTCTGCGGTATGCCGTAGTCCTTGCTGTTCATAAGGCCGTAGGCGATATCACCATAGCCAAGCTCCTTGAATGCGTCTTTGATAAGGTTAAATGTCTCTTCAAACTTCCTGGATAGGAAGCCCTTGACATTCTCCAGAAGAACATACTTCGGCTTCTTAACGGAGCACACATAGATGATGTCAGCGAAAAGTGTGCCACGACCATAGCGGTCTCTTTCTCCTTCCTGATCACCTATGAGGCTGAACGGCTGACACGGAAAGCCGCCTGTGAACAGGTCAAAGTCAGGCAGCTCCTCTGGATTCAACTTGGTGATGTCACCGTAGTTCCTGATGTCAGGGAAGTTAGCGGCCAAAAGTTTGTTGGCATCCTTGTTGATGTCGGACTGACCCACTACCTTAAACGGTATTCCGGAGCGTCTTAGACCGAATGACGCTCCACCGTATCCTGCGAATGTTTCAAATACTCGTAGCATAATTATCTGTAGTTTTGGATTTTCTCGAAAAAGACATTAATGGCTTCCAGAATGGCCTGAAGATCCAGACCGCTGAACTCTGACGGCTCATATTCATTACCCCAGATGTCGGCCACGTTGATCCAACCGTTCCCCTTGCGAATCACTGACTTAATCTGTGCGAAGTCACCGTTAACAGTTGCACAGTCAAGTGGGTGTGAAAAGAAAAGTTCCGTGTTAAGAGGAAGAGTGGACTTGATGAATGACTTAAAGTCAGAAACTGAAAAACGTGCCATAATGCAAAGCAAAATAAAAACCAACAAACAAAGGCAACCAACCTGATTGCAAGTGCAAAGGTAGTCATCTTTCTTGGAAATCCAAGGATTTTATCAAGAATTTTCTAAAAAATCTATTCGTCCAAAGATGGGTTTTTATTACTCATACAGCCGTTATCTGTAACCTTAAATCTTATGCCAATAACACGAGCCCTTTTCTTGGCAATCACCTTTTTAAGAATATATTCATACTCGAATGTAAGCCTACATCCTCTATCATCAATCTCCTTTTTACATTCCTTAATATAGTCCGTAACAAAGCGATTAGTGTCTATCTGTTCTGGACAGTCCAGCCGCTTGCGAAGTTCCTGCAAGTCCGCATCCCAAACTCCAGCACCATATTTAGGATGCTTGCGGTTAAGGTTTTCTGACAAATAAAGGTACAAATTCATAGATGTAGGCCGTTGAAGAGCCATAAAAGATTGAACACAAAAAGAAGCATAACCTGTTTTCTTGGAAAAGTCCAACAACCATCTAAGAGAACGTGGTGGAATTCCCACCCAATATCTTCCATCCTTATTTAGAAGAGTGTAGAATAGAGGAAATGTAGCCTTTCTACCTTGTTCATCCACTTCATCTATGACGTTAATCTGCGTCATCTTTTCAAGTAGAGATCTTACACTGCCATTATGAGACATTACATATTTAGGTTCGATCTCTACTTCAAATTCAGAAAGGCTGTTTAGTGGAAAAATTTGTTTTAACCTTTCTGTGTCAAGAGTTTTCCAGTCCACTTCTTCATTTCCTGGAATAAATTCCTGCAAGGCTTCCACTACAACAGCCCAACAGCGTTTCTGTCGAGCAGAACTGTATTTTGTCACATCTCTTGTTGCACGTTTCGTTGTGCGTAAAATTCTTTTGCTCATTTCGTTTGTAATTTGATGCACAAATATACAAATTATTTTCATAAACTATAATCCGTTCGTCTGTGGGGGGTTTTTACACCTCTATTTGGGGGGTTTTACACCTCTATTTGGGGGTTTTACACCTCTATTTGGGGGGTTTTACACCTCTATTTGGGGGGTTTTACACCTCTATTTGGGGGGTTTTACATTTCTGTAAAATTCTGTAAATGAAATAGTTATCGGGAAAAGAGGCCTCCTGTAATAGTAGGGGTAATAGATATTGGGTAATAGTATGATTGTTTATTGATAGTATTACTCCTAAAGTCGTAATACATATCACAATCATACTATTACCTGAAATAGAAGGGAAATTAAGAAAAGGGAACCGAAACGTCACATCTGAAAATGGAGGGGCTTCGAAAGGGGACTCCTCCCTTACGGTCGGAGGTCTTGTCTTCCCCTTTCTACGCCCAGGAGAGGGTCGACAGAGCGACCCTGTTTCCTTATAGGAGAATCCTGTATGAAATGCCGTTATACAAACAGTCGTGTCAAGGCCGCAAAGAATTCAACATTCTTCCCTTCACACGCTTGAGAACGGATAGCATAGATGGGCAGTGCAGTTCCCTGTGAAAGTCGTTTATGGAGCAGACATAAAAAGACACATAGCGAAAAGACGGTTGGTTCGATTCCACCTCCGTGGCCTAATTATTTCGGCCTTGTGCTGTAACGTGTTTTGTATTTGATTTGTGATTAGGTGAATTTGTCAGTTTTTAGACGATTTAGGCGATGTTTGATGTTGGTTCAGTGTAGTTGTCAGGTTTGTGATTAGTTTGTTCCTATATTGCGTAGAATTTTAGTTTGGATATCATATTTACGAAAAATTGAGTTTTATCAGTAGTTTTAGAGTTTACAGAATTTTTCTTTTTCGTGTCATTATGCAGGTCGTCCACCGTCTGGGAAGTAAGGTTCTCCACGGTGGGCATTTTTATGAAAAATCGTGAAAAGTTCATTGGAAATTTCAGAAAGGCCACTATATTTGTAGTGTGATAAGACAGAGTGATAGTTCTTTTAATAGGCTTGTTCTGCCTATATTTGTATCACGAAATTTTAATTCTTTAGATATGGCAGAAAAGAAATTGGTTCCAGTCGAGAGGTTCAGGGAGGTTGCCCTGAACAACGGCTATGAAGTGTTTGATGAGACACAGGTGGCGGACTATGCCAAGGACGCTATGATGAAGTCTCAGGCAGGTGTTCTTTCAAAGGAGGACAAGGATGAGTTCGCCGTGGAGATGGCGGGACTTATGAAGGCTATCTGTGCGAATGGGGACGGCAGTCAGTGCACTCTCTACTATCGCAAGCCGCTTGTTGACTGGAAAGTTGACGGCAACGGTGTCGTGATGAAGGGGATCGCAGGAACGTACACTGACACCCCTGAGAACAGAAAGTTGAATCGTGTGGGTCAGGCTTATGTTCCAAGTTCTGATGTTATTAAGTCTATCTATGGTGCTGGAAAGGAGGATATCGAGGAGAATAAGGTTGACGTTGAGATGGCTGAACAGGCATCCTCCATTAGAAAGTCCTGTGCCGTTGTGGCCGCTGATGCGGAGAGAAGGCTTGCCCTTGGTGAAATTGATGAGGAACTTTGTAAGTCAGTGAAGACCGAGGTTGGTATGTATCTGACTTCGTGGGGTGACACGCTTGATGAGTGCTGTGACGTTGTGAAGTCTGAGGACTTGGCTGACGTGCGTGAGGACTTGGCTGATGCCAAGGCGGCATTTGTTGACATTGTCAAGGCCGCTCACGGTCGCTATGCTGACACTGCCAAGAACAGAAGACTGCATCGTGTCGGTCAGGAGTACGGCAAGGCTGCTCAGGAGAAGGACAAAGATGAGAAGAAGCAGGGTGCGGCTGATGGTGTATCAGGTGAGAAGCCGTCTCGCAATGGTGATTCCGTGAAGCGTGATCTCTCCATTCTTGAGGAAAACAAGGATAAAATTGTTGAGAAGTACGGCCAGGAAGCCTATGATAGGAAAGTTGAAGCCCTGAAGAAGGAGGGTGAAGATTACGAGCAGAAGGAGACGGTGAAGCAACTCAAGGAGCGTGCTGATAAGCAGGATGCCGAGGAGGAAGAGCGCAAAAAGGCTGAGAAGCGAGCTAAACGTCAGGAGAAGCGCAGGGCACGTCACGCAGCCAAGCGAGAGGCCACCAAAAAGGCCAAGGAAGAAACCGAAGCCAAGGCAAAGGCTGAATCTAAGAAGCAGCAATTTGAGAAGAAAGAAGAAACTAATAAAAAAAACGACATAGAAAGTAAAGGTAAGTTTGTGTCAGGTGGTGAACAGCCAAAAGGGGAGAAAGTGAACGGCATTGAGTTGACTTCCAAGGGCATTAAGGATTATGTTGCTAAAAATAGCAGTACTCCTGATACTCGTATGCAAGCGATGGCCGCAGCCTATAAGGCACTCAAGGATAGTGGCAAGAGCAAGAAAGTTGACACTTTTGTTAAGGAAGTTTCTTCAGGAAGTCCAAGGGTTGATATGACTACACGGAAGTATGTGGAAGCCGCTATGGATGGAGCCACACACGGGGAAGCCAAGGCGTTTGCTGAAAAGGAGTTCAACTTACTTGAGCACGGTATTCAGATGGCTGAGACTGCCATAGAGGATGAACTTCCTCAGGGTATGGCACAGCATTTGCTGAAGACAGCCTATGCCGTCTTTGATAAGGCGAAGTTTACAAAGAAGTAGAAAAATTCACAGAGCACTCCTTGGAATCTCCTGAGGAGTGCTTATATTTGCATTGTGAAAAAAATTGAGAGTTATGTTAATAGAGAAATCAAGAAGTGGTGTCTATCAGGACAATCCGGAAAATAGGCGGCTGCATCGTGTCGGTCAACGCTATGGTGAACAGAAACAATCGGAGGAAAAGAAAGGCGGTGATGATGGTGTAAGGGATGTGGAGATTGTTACTTCCAAGCAGGGGGTTAAGACATTTCTTTCCGGGAAAGTTGGTGGCGACTACTATAAGGCTGTTGCTGAAGCCCATAAGGCATTAAAGAGAAGTGGTAAGAATAAGTCTGTTTCTCTTATGCTTGCTGAATCTGGAAGCGGTGAGCCGTCCAAGGATGTTCCTGCAAGGAAATATGTGGAAGCTGTTAATGGTGGTGCTTCTCACGATGAGGCCGTCGTCTTTGCCAATGGCTGTTACGATGAACTTCTGGCAAAGATAAAGAACGTTCAGGAAAAGGTTCATAGCGAGGGTGTTAGCTCTTCCGCTTCTACGAAGATGTTTGCGGCTGTGAACAAGTGGTTTAATGATCAGAAGTTTGAGAAGAAAGTTATTTCAGAATCTAAATCCATTGCTGATAGAATGAAGGAAGCAGGGTTTAAGCAGACTAATGAGGGGTGGGAGAAGTCCAATGGGGATATAACTGTGTCAGTTAAGAAACTAGCTTCGGGATATTACATTGGTGCAAATGATGGTAAACCCAAAACTTTAGTGCCTACACAGGCACATTTTTCTGGAGATCCATTTGAAAAGATGCTTGCGGCTGTTGACAAGCGTCTTGTTTCTGCGGAAGCAGCCAGAAAACAGGCTGAGGAGATTGATAGAGGGGTTCGTGCGGCAGAGGAAAAGCGTAATCTGGAGGAGATTAAGCGAACCAACGAGAAGATCAATGTCGCTATGAAGAAGCAGTCCGATATTGATAAGAAATCAGTTGAAACGTCGGAAAAACCGACTTCACGTGTCACGTTTGCTGATGTTCCACACGCCAAGGACGTGAATTTGAAGAAATATCTTACTGATTCACGACAAAAGGATGTTGATCGTTTGATGCAGACGGTGAGTGATATGCCGATGAATGCAGTGAAACAGGCACACGATGCGGCTGTTACCAAGTTCAATGAGAACTTTGATAGTATGAAGAAGTCTGAACGTGCTTCTGCTCTTTATGTCATTATGAAATATAAGGACTTGATGAGCAAAAAAAACCTCTAAATAAGGAAAAGAATATGAAAATGCACGACGATATAGTTAAGAGAATGTCTGACGCCAAGGTGTTATTCGGTTCCATAGAGGATGTTCTTAGGGAGGGTGCAAGAAGTAAGAGCGGTGACTCCGGAGCCTATGTCGGTGACATTGAGGTTGATCTCAGTGGCTCCTATAATGAGCACGCCTGGAATGCTTCAGGCAGGAACAAGCCGAAGAAGACATATCAACTTATAATTCACACGAAGAAGACAAACGGTGTGGATAACTTTGGTATCGTGCGAGCCTTTAATGACGGCACTCTTACAAGAGATCAGATTGAAAGTGTTACACTTGCCGAAAGCAATCCTTGGGAGGGCTACTGGACAAAGATTAGAGAAGTGGACTTGGATGATATGCCTGTAAAGGCCGATAGAAAGTAGTTGAGCGGTCGCTTGATATCAAGCGACCCTTTCAACTTTGAAATGACTATATTTGCCGTGTGGTCAGTGAATGATTAAAAATTACATAAGAGATGAAAAAGTACATTTACACCAAGGAGAGTGAATCCGTTATCGTGGAGACTGACGGTCTTGGCAGAATCGATAACTTTATGGTGACAGGTGTCATCGGAAAGAATTACAGCAATCTTGTGCAGTCCGGATTCTGCTTCAAGATGGGTGATGAGGTCAGCATTGCTTCTATGCTTAATATGGCGAAGTTCTGCAAGGCCAAGGTTGAGTGCTTCGAGGGCAACGCTCTTGTTTCGGATGAGTCAGTTGACTACACTAAGGAGCCTGTTGTTGAGCCAGTGGTTTCAGTGTATGGCGTTTCAATTGAGCGTCCGGAGAATGTCGTTGCAGGTGAGACATACGATGTCAAGACAACACTTAAGACCCTTACCAAGGGTGACAAGGGCTATGATAAGGTGATTGTCAGGTTTGCCACTATGGCTCCGGAGGGTGGTGAGTGCACGATGACGCTCGTTGATTCTCAAGGCAGTCAGTTCAAGTTTGTGAACAACGGTACTTGGGGTCCGAGTGAGGGCTTTCCTCTTCCAGCGGAGTATGAAGCCACGACTCCTATGCAGGTGTCCTACAATCAGGCCGGAACCTATGTTCACACGACAGAGCTTGTGAACCTTGAGGATAACAGCGTTATTATATCAGACACAGCCGAGGTTACTGTGGCTGAAAAGTCTGGGGACTAATTATGTAGAAACATTTCTATATGTCAAGAAGACAGCGAAATAGAAGTCATCGTATGGGAGCTGAATCAACGGCTCCCATAGATGCTTTAGAGGGGATGTCCATTCAGGAGTTGAGCCTGATGTCACAGGCCGCTCCGCTTGCTCTTCAGAATCGGCTGGAAAAGGCTCTTCGTTCAGAGAACGTTGAGGACGTGCTAAAGGCACAGGCGTTCATCGCACAGCAGGAGAAGAGCGGCAGAGCTGTCAAGCCTGACATCAAGTCCATCCTATGGAACCCATCTGACATAGGATTCAATGGTCGTGGTTATCGTGATCCGAACAATGGCATACCGTTCACAACACTTCAGCGGATGGGTGACATTTATATCATCAAGGCTATTATCAACACTCGCATTGAGCAGATACAGAACTTTCTGCGATACAGTGATGATGATCAGAAGCCTGGATTTCAGTTGCGATATAAGCAGGTGTTCGGAGGTGACATTAAGGAGGTATCCAAGAAGGATATGAAAGTTGTTGAGGGGCTTGTGCGCTTTCTGGAGGACGGTGGTGAGAATGACAAGTGGTCTTCGGAAGATAACTTCCAGGACTTTACTCGCAAGACTATCAAGGATTCACTCTGTTTGGATCAACTCTGCTTTGAGGTTGTTCGCAGTCGGAGTATGAAAGTGAATAAGTTCAGAGCGGTGGATGCCTCTTTGATACGGCAACTTGACACGGATGATCCTCGCTATGCAAGTATGTTTGAATCATACAGGTGGCACGGTTATCTTCCTCGCTATGCGATGGTCTATGACAGTCAGATAATACGTAATCCAGCAACTGATGAGCTTGTTGTCTACTATCCGTGGGAACTTGGTTACGGCATACGCAATAAGACGACCAATGTGTTTAGAAATGGCTATGGCTGTTCTGAACTGGAGACTCTTATAGAGGTCGTGACGTGGATTCTGTGGGGTATGCAGTATAACGGTAATTTCTTCAAGCAGGGTTCACAGCCAAAGGGATTCATTAATGTCAAGAATTCCAATATTGACCAAGGTACGCTGAATGAGTTCCGTCAGGACTGGAAACAGACGATGTCCACCGTTTATAACGCTCACAAGATTCCTGTAATACAGGGTATTGATCTTGAGTGGATAGACTTGCAGCAGTCCAACAAGGATATGGAGTTCACGGAGTGGATTAAGTTCCTTTTTGTGGTGACGTGCGCTGTATATCGTATTGATCCATCAGAGTTGGGTTTTCAGTTTCAGGATGCGGCAAGGGTGTTCGGGCAGGATGGTCAGAAGGAACGTCTTGATCATTCACAGAAGAAAGGTCTCTTCCCTCTACTCATTTTCTTTCAGAATATTGTGAATCGCTATATCATATCTGAGATAGATGACCGCTTTGAGTTCGTGTTCACAGGCGTGGATATCAAGGACGAATCCGCTCAGATAGAGATTGACAAGAAGAAGTTGGATGCAGGTGTTGTTTCTCTGGAGGATATGTTCCGCAAGTATTCGGGGCGTGACCTTGACCCTGAGAAGGACACCATTCTCAATTCCATCTATCAGACGGCACAGAGCAACAAGATGATGGGTGGTGAGGATATGAACGGAGCCGTTGATCAGATGAACGGTGAGGGTGGCGGTGACGACTTTGACATTGCTGATATGCTTATGCAGAAGTCACAGGGCAACCCTATTCTTGGCAAGGCATTGGAGTTTATTGATAATCAGTTATCGGCAAAATAATGGCTTACAGAGAACGAGTTCCAAGAGTGCAGAGACACGTTGACCCTATGCGCTATCCAGCTGTGCAGGGGCGATATGAACGTGAAGCGATGAAGAGTTTTGCGCCTGTGGAGCTGTTTGGCAACATTGTTGAGACGATGACGAAGATAGTTAAGGAGAAGCGAGGTTGATATGCTTTTTACGGACAAGGACATACAGCGTATTCTAAAGGAAGTGGATTTGTCCACGGCCAAGTTGGTGGCTCGTGTTCTTGGCAGAAATTACCTGACGAAGTATGACCTCGATTTGTTGAAGAAGCGTGGTGTTGACCTATTAAAGTTGATACCGAAGTTTCCAGTGCATTATCAGTCGTTCCTGTTTGGTCGTGTTTCAGCCGCACTGGGCGATTCCATCACTAGAACGATGGGTTATTCTGACCTATTGCAGTTTCTTCCTAAAATGGGTGATTTTGTTCCGACTGCGATGGAACTGTCCTTTTATGACGTGGCGGCTAACAAGACCTATACACATATAAAGGGTTTTGGTGATAGACTGAAGAATGACGTGCGGAACGCTATTTCAGCGGAGGAGATGTCCTATATTCAGACTGAACAGGCCGCAAGGGCGAACAAGGTTATTCACGATGAGATATTGAACGGCACTGTTCAGAAGCGGACTGTGCAGAAGATTGCTTCCAATATAGCGCATCAGATGGATGACTGGAACAGGGATTGGGGGCGTATTGTGGAGACGGAGTGTCAAGATGTGTTCAATCTTGGTAGGGCACAGACGTTTATGCAGGATGACGCTGATCCTAAGGTGTTCTTTCAGGTGTATCCTGGAGCCTGTAAGCACTGTATTCGTCTATATCTGACACACGGTGTGGGTTCACAGCCAAGAATATTTAGACTTTCAGAATTATTGGCTAACGGCACGAACTATGGTGTTAAGTCGAAGGAGTGGAAACCTACTGTTCATCCAGTGCATCCATTCTGTCGGTGCAATATGGAGAGACTTCCAGAGGGTTATGTGTGGAGTGAAGAGAATCACAGGTTTGAGCCTCCTAAGAACTATGTTCGCAAGGTGCAGCGCAGAAGTAAGGTTCATATTGATATCGGTGACAAACATTATGACGTATAAAAATTATATGATTATGAGATTTAAGAAATGGCTTGGGATAATGACTCCGCAGGAAAAACTGGAGGAATATCACGATCTTAGAAAGCGGCTTGCTCAGATAGAGGGCGAGGGTAGAGAGCTTGCTCATCAGTTCTCTATTCAGAAGTCCATTGTTGACAGCATTGGTGAGGGTGTGCCTGATTCCAGAAGAGTGGAGGTGCTTGCGAAGCATACCGACTTTATGAAAGGCCACACGAAGCGTGTTACGGCCTGTGTCAATGAGCGTGAGAAGATTCTGAAGGGAATTGCCGTGCTTGTTGAGGAATGTCAGGAGGTGCGTGATGAGATTGCTAAGAGCCGCAAGTTGAACGGATTGAAGGAACTTCGCAGGGCTGGCAAGTTGAATGAGGGTGAATACTTTAATCTTGTCAAGTCAGTGGACGGCAAGCCTGTTCGGTATGCTGATATGGTCGCTATGCGTGAATCAGACGGCAAGATTCTCATTCTGCATCGTGTGGATGATGAGATGTGTCCGACAGGTGAGGTGTGCATTCCTGGAGGTCATGTTGAGTCTGATGAGGACTTTAAGACAGCGGCCTTGCGTGAGTTTAAGGAAGAGACGAATCTTGATCCTATTGTGGCAAGAGGTATTCGTTATCTTGGTGAGTATAAGAGTGCTGATGCTCATATTCAGTATTTTCAAGTTTATGTGGATCCAGGACAGCCGATTACGGTTGACGCCACGGAAGAGTGTTTCTACGAATGGATAGACATAAGTGAGATTCCATTTAAGAACTTTATCTTTGATCAGGGGAAGAATGTTCTGAATATGATGAATAGAGTATGGCGTATGGATTCCGTTGAACCGCTTGATACTGTTGTCAAGGCCGTTCAGGACGGTCGTATGTCCGTTCAATGCTTTAAGGAAATCTGTTCTGACATTGTGAAAAAGGCACTGGCCACGGAGAACGCAGCACCTGTCATTCCGGAGAGTATGGAGGGTGACGTGAAGAAACTTACTATGCCTGTTCGTGACCCGATGTGTGGTGTTGAGACGCTTTTGAAAGGAATCAACGGTGTTGATGAGGTGCTTGTGAATGGCACGGAGACTATTAAGTTTGTCAAGCCACTGTTCATTCATAGTGTTTCCTATGAGGAGAATCCAGAGACAAATAGACTTGTTCAGTGTGAGGTTGCCTATGTTGGTGAGGATTCTGATATGAGCAAGTTGATTGATGTCTTGCGGAATGGTTTGAGGAATGGTTCGGTGAATTTCAGAGTTAAGGAAGAGGAGTTTACTTCCGTTAATGAGAATGGTACGGACTATGTCGGTGACCCCATCTTTGCGGTTATGTAAGTTTCTGATTATTTTTGTCCATAATTATTGACGTGAATGAGCGGAACGAATGACTTTAACTTCTTTCTTCCAGCTGATCTTGTAAAGGCGGAGGATTCAACTCGGTATCCTCGTGGTGACGAAAGACGCTACGAGAATATGGTGTTTGAAGGAATCGCGAGTGACAATAGCAAGGACTATGAGGGGGAGAGTATGGAGCCGAAAGGCTTTGACTTGAGTCACTTCCTGAAGCACGGTCTGTTGAATCTTGATCACCTCACTATAAGGGCGAAGGAACTCAAGTCCAGATTCTGGATTGGTGAGCCGCTGGAGGCCAAGATTGTTGACAACAAACTCTGGGTGAAAGGCAAGCTCTGGAAGGATAGTCCTGAGGCAAGGGCATTCTGGGACAAGTGTATTGAGATGGCTGAGAGTGGCTCAACACGCAAGCCAGGAATGTCTATCGAGGGGCGTGCTCTGGAACGTGACCCGAAGAACCCAAAGCATATACTCAAGGCTATTATCAATAATATAGCGATGACGTTCACTCCAGTGAACTTCAATTCCTATATTGAGATTGCAAAGGGAATTCAGTCGCAGGATTTCTATCCTACTGACGGTTCAATAGCAGTTAGTGATGATGTGATGCTGGAGGTTGTGCGTGGTGGCAGGAAGTTTATTATTAAATCAGATTTTACAATGGTGGAAGAAAGCATCTAATGGCTACGATTCCAGTAGAATGTAAACAATAAATTTTTAGTGTTATGTTAAAATTGACAGAAAACCAGAAGAATGATGAACTCGTAAAGTCTCTGTTGGATAGCGGCTTTTCTGAGGAGACCATTGCAGGTTGGATCAACTCTGGCGACATTACCCTGAAGTCTGAGGAAACCAAGGGCGACGGTGGTGAGGAAGAGGAGCCAAAGAATGATCCTGACAACGGTTCTGAGGGTGAGGGCGGTGAGCACGAGCCTGAGGAAGAGGATGACAAGGACAAGAAGGAAAAGTCCGAAGGCTGTGACGGTGACGGCAAGGAGGGTGAGAATGATGACCCCGAACTGCCTATTGCCAAGAGCCTTGACAAGGATGATCTGATGAAGAGCCTTGCTTCCGTGCTTGATGAGCGTGATGACGTTCTGAAATCTATGGTTGCTGATTCCTTTAAGGATGTGCTTGCAAAGGTTGACGGTCTTGTTAAGTCCATTGACGGTCTTGTTACAAAGATTGATGCAATCGGTGATCAGGCTCCAGCGTTTAAGTCAGTTGGACTGAATCGTGCTGTACTTGAGAAGTCCATTGGTGGCGGCGCAAAGGATGACAATGACAAGACTATTCTCAGTGTCAGCCGTGATCGTATGGTTGTTAGAGCGCTGATTGAAAAGGCCATTGACGAGGAGAAGGATGAGGCTATTCAGAAGTCACTTCGTGACGAGACCCTGAACTACCTTATAGATCCTATTGGTGGTGCAATCGGTGAGACAGCCGCACGCTATATGTACAATAACAAGAACGTGCGTCTTGTGAAATAATTTCGCAGTTATAAACTACTTAATTTTATAGTTCATTATGGATTTGTTTAACTACACAGGCAACGAAAATGCCAATCCGCTTGAGTCAATGTCCTCAGAGGAGATTCTCAAGGCGATGGAAGCTGGTCTGCTGACTGGAATGCAGTATGACAATCAGCTTAACAACGGTGGCGGTCTGAAACCGGAATCTCTGGACGGAGTTCTCAAGAACCTCGAGAACAGGCTTGATCAGCTTGTTTTCTGGAATGAACTCGGAAGACAGAGAATCGAGAACACCGTACATCAGTACAATCAACTCTACAAGTACGGTCAGGAAGTCGGCATCTTCAATGTTGAAGGAGAAACCCCTACCGAGACCGATTCTATCTACAGACGTAAGTCAGTAGTTGTGAAGTTCACAGGCGTTACTGGACAGGTAACTCATCCGGGAATGATTGTGAAGACCGTTGTGGGCTCGCTCTACACCAAGGAGGTTGAGAATAAGACAATTTTGCTTCAGACCATTCTTGACAAGAAAGTCATTGATGCTGATTCTAACAAGGTTCCTGAGGAGTTTGACGGTGTGTTCGCACAGCACGTTGCAGGTATCAATGACATCACAGGTGGTCTTCTCGGTAAGACTTCTGAGCAGGTGCTTGACGCCTACTTCGGAGACGTGGCCGTTATCAACGCAAATGGTTCAGTTCTTACTGACGCACTTGTTGAGGATGCCGCACAGGCTGTTGTCAATGACAGAAACGGTATCATCGATCGCATTGTTTCCTCTCCAGTCGTATTCAACAACTATGTTAAACTCTTTCACGAATCGAAGCGTGTCATTGTTGGAATGCAGGGTGGCGTCGTAGGTGCTACTATGGGTCAGTCCGTCAACGATATCACAACTCAGTTCGGTAAGGTTGCTATCAAGGCCGACAAATACTTTGACTGGAACGCTCCAGTGAAGCTCGGTCGTGGCAAGATATCTGACAAGGCTCCAAATGCTCCAGTGAAGGACGCTTCCGCAGCCGTGTCAGTTGCCGTTGATGCAAAGGGTCAGTTTGGTACTGTGCACGCAGGAAACTACTTCTATGCAGTTGCAGCCGTTAATAGGTATGGTGAATCAGAACTTGTACTTCTTAACGATGACGCACAGGCAGTAGGCGCAACACAGTCTGTTTCCTTGAAGTTCACAGGTGCTATATCATCTGCATATCCTGAGACCTGTTATGTCATTTATCGTACTGAAGCCAATCCAGCAGACAAGAACGTTGCTGACTTCTACCCTATCTTCAAGGTATCCAAGACTGAGCTTGTAGCAGGTTGGGACGGTGCGGAGGCAGGATCAGTTCACGACCGCAATAGGTGGATCGCTGGAACGAAGTCCGCTCTCGTTTACTTCAACGGCTCCGAGATGCTCGAATATCTTGAGTTGGGTGGCACGATGAAACTCGACTATGCCATTGTCGGTCCGAGGAGGTCATTCTCTGTGCTGAACTATGGTACTCCAGTACTTTATCAGCCAGGAAAGATCGCTCGTATCATCAATATTGGTAAGATTGGTCTTCCTACCCTTTAGTCGGGTAATGACCGTAGAATTATCGGGGAGGGGTGAACAACTCCCTCCCCATTTTTAATTAAAACGGATTTAGTTATGAAACTTTTTGATAAGAAAATAGGCAATCAGACAGTAAACTTCAACGGAAGAAAGGTGGCGTTTGTTAATTCAGTGGCTGAGGTGGATGACGTCTTTGGTGCTGAGATACTGAAGATGGGCTTTGCCGACCTCTATGAACTTGGCAAGCAGCCTGTTTATGAGACACCGAAGGAGATTCAGATGAAGACTGACTTCTCTGAGAAGGAGGAGTGGTATAAGGGTGAGTGTGCTCGACTTCGCAATATAGCGGATTCTCGCAAGAAACAGGTTGAGGATCTGGAAGCGGAGGTGAAACTTTGGAAGGAGGAATACGAGAAGGAGAAAATGGCACGTTTAGCTCTTGTTGAGAATCTTTCAAGGGATGCCGAGTCAACACCTGAGATACCTGAGGAACACGAGCCAGAGCAGCCTAAAAACGACGAGCAGGGCAGTGAAGAGGAAACCACAGGTGAAGTCGCTTCAGAGGAGACTTCTGATGAGACCTTGCGTGAGGAACTTGCTTCTTTGAAGAAGGATGAACTTCTTGCTTTTGCGAAGGACAACGGTCTTGAGATTGATGGTCTTGAGAAGAGAACAAAGGCCGACATCATAGAGTTTATTGTGGAATCTACAAATAGTTGAAGATGGGACAGCTTGTCTTGACTTTGAAAACCAGAAAGAATGACGGTATGATGTTCAATCCGTCAGAGATATTTGCGCTATATCTGTACGGCATAACTATTCAAGGCGGTGACGGCACGTCATTCAGCAATGAGAGTATGCGCTTCTACATACAGTCAGCGCAGCAGGAGGTGGAGAGTTTTTTCAACCTCAAACTTTTGAAGCAGTTCATCAGTCAGGAGAAGCTCACGTTCTATCGTGCTGACTATTGGCAGCAGTTTCCTATTCTATTCACGAATTACCCTGTCAACAAGCCTATATCGTTGACAGGGCGATTCAATAATATAGAGCAGATTTCTTATCCTACGGAGTGGCTTACCACGCATCAGAACAGTTACGGTCTTTACAAGAGGAGAGTTTCTCTTGTTCCTACTGGAAGTGCCACCTGTCAGGCCAATGCGGAGGTGATTCTTTCAGGTATTACCACACAACTTGGAAGTCAGAGATTCAAAATGATTCCAGATTATTTTGACTTGCAGTATGTGACAGGCTTTGACTTGGATAAAATGCCTTTAGACTTAATTAATTTAGTAGGGAAGTTGGCTTGTTTTGGTCCTCTTAATATAGCTGGAGATTTAATTCTTGGTGCTGGAATTGCAAGTCAGAGTTTAGGTGTGGACGGATTAAGTCAGGGTATATCGTCAACTTCCTCGGCCACAAATAGTGGGTACGGAGCTCGTATTACGGCATACCAGAAAGAAATTAAGGACACTATTGCTCGTATAAAATTGATATATGACGAAATAAAAATAGGAGTTGTGTGATGTTGGTTGGCTACATATATTGCGTAACCTGTCTGGTTAATGGAAAATGGTATTTTGGTCAGACACAGAGACGATCTATTCAAAGCAGGGTGAATGGACATATTTATTCTGCCAATATGGGTTCTGATCATAAGTTTCATCGAGCCATACGCAAGTATGGCGAGGAGAACTTCTCCATTGAGGAGGTTATGCACGTGGAAGCCCCTACGAAGGAGGAACTGAAAGCGAAACTTGATTTTCTTGAGAAGTATTTTATTCAGAAGTTTGACACCAGACGAAACGGTTATAATTCCACTGATGGTGGTGAGGGGTGTCTTGGTCGGCCAATGTCAATAGAAACTCGTAAACAGTTGCGTGAAGCTAATCTTGGCGAACACAATCCTATGTTTGGTAAAAGGCAATCTGTTGAAGCGAGAATAAAATTATCTAAAGCCTTAAAGGGTAAGACTGGTTTTTTCAAAGGTAAGCATTTGACTGAAGAACATAAGAAGAGGATTGGGTTGGCTCATTTAGGTAAGACACATTCAGATAAGACTAAACTAAGAATTTCTTTGGTAAAAAGAGAACAGAATATTAGGTTATCTGATGATGAAAAACGCAAACGTTCTATGGCGTTGGGTGGGCGACCTATTCTACAATTTGATTCAAATGGTATGCTTGTGAAAGAGTGGGTTAGTTTACGTTCAGTATTTAATGAATTACCAATAGATAGAACACGGTTAAGGAAACACATTGCTTCTGGAACTTTGTATCACGATTCCTATTGGCGATATAAGGAGGTTTTTGTATGCTAACACTAACTGAAATATTCTTAAAGGCACGTTCTGGGGTGTATGCTGACACTCCTGAGAATCGTAGACTTCATCGTGTGGGACAGCATTATGGTGTGGATGAAGATGGGCGTTGTTTGTTTAGACATTTTATATTAACGTCTTATGATTTGTCTAAAGGTGAAGTGGAGAATTCAGAGGAAGAACGTGAAAAACGTCAAAAGATATTTGATGAATATGGAAAAACAAAAGCCGAAGTGGTTGGACTTCGGCCTTTGTTTTTCGGCTGTTCACCATTGAATTTCCTTTTCCTATTGGATGCCTGACAAAGGGAACAGTTAAAATGGTAGCGGCTTTGAAATTTTGTTATCCATTAACCTTTGTTACACTACAAATATAACGTGATTTCCTGGAATCACAATGAACAAAATAGAAAATTCGTGAGAAATATCATAAAATATCCAGAATATGCTAAAGGATAGAAACATAATTGACGCTCCGGAGGCCTCCCTGTACGGCCAGCCCCAAGTTCAGTTCAGACCCAATGACTTTGATGCAGCTATCTGGTCACACGGATATGATGTTGTATGTGAACAGGCTGTTAGATGCCCTTGCTGTGGGAGTTCTGATGCGGCACTTCCGGACTGTGAAAACTGCCACGGATTTGGGTATTTCTTCATCAATCCCGTGCGTACCAAGGCTCTTATAACAGGGTTGAATCGTTCTACGAACTATGTTCAGTGGAATCCGGAGTTAATGGGTACAGCGGCCATTACGGTTCGTGATGAGGATAGGCGACTTGTGTCCTTCTTAAATAGGGTGACCGTTGAGGACGAAATTGCGACCTTTACGGAATCACGGCTTGTCACTGAGACTGTTGATGGGAACGTTATTTGTTTCCTTTCCTATGCGCCTGTAACGATTGAAAGAGTGTATAAGTTCTATGGTTCTGATCAGAAACTGTATCGGCTTGATGACACGTGCTATGAAGTTATGGAGAACAACCCCTACTGTCTTAGATTCACGAAGGGAAATGTTGAGCCTGAGACGGCTATTTCTATAGTCTACACACATAGGGTTGAATATCATATAATAGATATGCCGCACGAGATAAGGGCTTCACTCGGTAGGGATAAGATGTCTGGACAGTTTCAGATATTGAAGATGCCTGTTCAGAGCATCGGCAGGAGAACTCACTTACTTGTCGGGAAGCCTAACTATGGTGGTGGCGGTCTGTTGAACAATGACGATATAGAGAGATGATGCCTTTGAATATAGACCTCAGTGAGGTGGTTGAGGAGTTTGCCCTTACGGTTACACAGTCAATGGAGTTGAGTGACGTCATTATTGATAGGATAGTCGCGGAATACACTTCTAAATGGGAGAATCTTGTTGACAACGGCTTGAAAGGACTTCGCAGTACCTATAAGAATGCGATGTATGTTGACAAGAAGAGTTCCTCTGAGGTTATATTTGGTTTGCGTGAGGGTGAGAATGGTCTTGCTATGGCTCTTGAGGAGGGCAAGGCGGCTTGGGATGAAAAACCGTTCTTTGAGGCCTCCCCACGGAAGCACCGCAAGGCTATGGGTGATGGTTGGTATTTGACGGTTCCATTTAGACACGCCACTCCGGAAGCGGTTGCTGAATCAGGCATATTTCAGAGTGTTCTACCGAAGGAGGTTTACGATATAGCAAAGAATAATGGCGGTCGTGGAGTGACTATGGCACAACTTCCGGAGCAGTATAGGCAGCTCGGCAGTAGAAAGGAGATTGTCACGACGAGGGGTGTTATTCCAGAGTACACTCATAAGGCTCCGAAGTATCTCGGTCTGGTGCGTGTGAATGTGTCATCCACCAACAAGGAGAACAGAGGTAGTTATATGACATTTAGACGTGTGAGTGACAGGAGTGACCCTAATTCGTGGATTCATCCTGGGTTCGACGCTCATAGGTTTATGGACAAGGCGTTGGATCAGGCTGACATCTACACCGTGGCTGATATGGCTATTGATAATTTTTTGGCGCAATTATGATACTTGTAGCGAGAATTAAGAGACTTGTCATAGGGCTGATTGATTACATTCAGCGAGATTACAACAGCGGAATTCCTGAGACGCAGACATTTCTATATCAGATGTTCTGGGGTGCTCGGGACGGGAGTTTTGATTTTTACGAACAAGCCAGAAAGATGTTTCTGCGAACCAATGAGAGTCCTCGCAAGGTGGTTGTCACGCTGGAGTATCCGAAGGACAAGGTGGCTCTTCCGTGCATTGTGATTCGGGAGCCGTCACGTCAGCAGACACAGCCTAATCCACTTGGAGGAATCGGTGATCCAGAGAGTTCATTTGGTGCCCCTGGATATCAGAGGGAAGCATTTAATGTGACAAGCGGTTCAAAGGTGAATCTGATGTGCTTTAGTGATAATCCTATGGAGTCATTGTTGATGGGTGAAGTGCTTTATGCACTATTGCAGGGAGCGAGGAATACTTTTGAGGAGGAATTTTTGAACTTTTCATTTTCCACGTCTGAGCTTGTGGCTGAGAACAACCTGTTTCCTCTGCCTGTCATTATAAAGACGGTGTCTATAGACGTCACTGAGAATGAGGATTATGCTTCACTCATACGTCAGGACTTGATGTCCTGTGTGAAGTTTGAACAGCCTATTCCAGTCAGTGATTTTGAAAGGCCAGAGCCGGAGCCGATTGGGAAGTATTTCTTCTTTACTAATCCGTATCTGTGGTTGGATGCTCTTGTTGCGGAGGGTGATATGGGTATTCTGTCGAACACAGACTGGATTCTTGAATACGGTGGAGAGTTGTTTAATTTTGGTGTGGATATTCTTTATTTGAATAATGAGGACTATGGTGAGCAGACAATCACTGCTCAGACAACGTGGACACTTGAATAATGTAAAATATGTTTTTATAACTATATTTGTGTCGTATAAGGAAAGAAACTTTATAGTTTCATTATAGTGTTTAATTAAATCTTTTTGTTCTATGGCAAAAGCAGCTTGGTTGACTCTTAACCCGATGTCGGGACAGGGTAACGCAACCGTACAGAACACCGCTACCGTTCACACTGGACGTGTGCAGAGGGAGACCACAGTAACAGGTGTGGCCACTGGAGTTTCTCCTAACAAGACTTACACCGTTATTCAAAAGCCGAAGACTGAGTTCGTATCCTTCGATAACGGTACTGAGATTACCGTCGGCAAGGAGGGTGGCTCTCTTACCATTAAGGGTAAGTCTAACTCCGCTAAACTTGCATTCAGTCTTGTTGACAACGCAGAGGGCACGGCTAATGACCTTTCCCTTACTCTTCCTAAAAATTACACCGCAGCCGGAGCAGAGACCGCCAACAGTGCGGCTATCACAGGCGACCCAGGAGCTTCAGCGGAGTATGATTTCAGCATTACTTTCACAGGTATTGCTGAGAATCTCACCATCAATGAGCTTCAGTGCGCTCTTGCTGTTGCGGCAGGTGACAATGCGGCTACCGCTCAGATCACCATCAAGCAGACCGCTGGAGATCCTACATTCAGCTTCGACAAGGAAAGCATCACCATCGAGGCAAGCGGCGATGCGGTATCTCAGGGCGTCAAGTCCAACACTTCTTGGACACTCTCGTAGTGCTTCTGGAAGCAGGTACTTATCTGACAGAAATGAGGGGTGGGGCGTGTTACCCCTCCCCTCTTTTTAATTAGAGAAGGGAATTATGATAAATGAGGAATTCGATAGAGAAGTAAAGATAACAGGCAGACTGACTGAAGGAACACTTCCAGCGGAGGATTCCTTTGTTGTCGTTCATCTTGGTCTGCGAGAGCCGTTTATACCTATGGGGAGTGAGGATCCGATGCTTGTGTCTGATGACTCAACCTATGGTGTGCTAAAGGAACAATGACACTATAATTTGATGAAAAATTGTTTAACATTTTTAGAATATGGCATACAAATCAAAATTTACTGGAGCGGAGGTGGACGCTGCGATTGAGCAGGTTCGCAGTTGGAAGAATAATCCTTCCACCATTATGACCTCTGAGCAGATTCTGGCCAATTTGACAGGTCAGCAGATTATTGATAAGATCAACTCTGTGTCCGGGAACATTGTGTTCACCAAGTTTGTTGACGCACAGGGTGGGGCTGGAAACACGAAGTAACGTATGTCGGAACTTAGACCTTTCGCGACGGCTAAACAGGCGGCTGACATCGGGGGTATCACTCCGACTGACATCGGCGTGTCTGCGACGGCCTTTGTTCGCAAGAGCGAGCTTGTCAAGACAGGCAAGTTCGATGAGACGAATCTTGCTTCCTATCAAAGTGCTTGGTTCGTGAATCTGGATGCTGTTAAGAAGGCTTCCGGAGGATCCGTACTTCACATTGAGTGGCTTCCATTTTCAACTGTTCTGGCGAATGCCACTGAGACATCAACATTTGTGTCCTGTCAAGGCGACTATGTTGGTGATCCTGTTGTTGCTATTACAGGTGCGTTGAAGAACGCTTCTGTTCGTATTGAAAAATATACCGATTCTTCTGGATGGACACATCGTATTTATGTGACGTTTGATAAAAACTTTACTTTGAACGATTTAGTCTCCTCTGTTACGGTTACTATTACAGATGCAGATGGTAAGAGCGAATCAAGGTCAGAAAATGTCACTCAGAATGGTGCAAAGTTTGAGTATGAACCTACGACACTGTCATTTGATGCAGATGATACCACCACGCAGCAGGTTGTGACTATTGTTTCTCCAGGTTCTTTTTCTGTTTCCACTGATTCATCGTCCTGGATTGGTTTCAGTAAACAGGCAGATGCGACTGTAAAGGTCTATATGCTTGCCAAGAATACTTCTGGTTCAGATCGTAGTGGAAAACTTATCTTGACCTATGATTATACAGGGGATAAGTTTGAGGTGACGGTAATTCAAAGGGGTGAGGGTATTTCTCATAATTTGGTAGTTTCACCTACTTCTATGAATTTTGGTGCGAATCCTACTTCTGGTAAGAATCTTACCATTACAGCCACTGGAGATTGGACAATAGAATAGGAGGTATATTATGGCAAAATCATCTTGGCTTACTGTATCTCCTATGTCCGGTTCAGGGAACGCCACCTTGACGAACACTGGAGCGAATCACACTGGACGAAATTCTCGTTCCACGAGTGTGACGGCCACCGTTAAGGGGCTGTCGGTTAGTCGTTCCTACACTGTTGTTCAAAAGGCTCTGGCGGAGTTTGTGTCCATCACAGGCAGTGCGTCTATTACCGTGGATAAGGAGGGGCAGACGCTTACATTGAGCGGAATTTCCAATTCCTCTAAATTGACATTTGCTTCGGGTTCCACGAGTGTGGCGGTTCCGACATCTTATACGGTCAATGAGGAGGCGGTCACCAATGGAATGGCAATCTCGGGTGATCCTGGAGCGTCCGCTCAATATGCGTTCAGTATATCAGTGACTATTCCTGTAAATACCACGGCATCAACTCGTAGTTTTACAATTACGGTCACGACTGCAAGCGGTGCAAAGGCAACGTGGACGCTGAATCAGGCGGCTTCGTCCATCACCTATACACTCACACTTTCACCGTCCGTGTCAACTATTGCCGCAAAGGGTGGTTCATCCACCATTTCCGGCACTTTACGGACGTATCGCAATGGCACACTCATTTCGACGGATAGTGTTTCTCCGACTTGCACAGTGTCAGGTAGTGTGTTTAGTGTATCGTCTGGAAATGTCGTGTCAGTTGGTTCTCGTGGGACGACTGTCGGTGATGCACGATCAACAATAGTGACAGGTTCCTACAATGGAACCATAGCCACCGTGATAGTATCACAGGAGGCAAATAAGGTTGAAAGTTCAGTTAATTCAGGTGGAGGTGTCACCTATGGCAATGTGACTATTGGAACCATCACCAACGCCACTATTGCAGCGAGCGGTGGCACTGGGACAGCCACGGCTGGAAAGGGGTCTCAAAGCAAGACTGTTGCAGCCACATATCGTACTGACACTTACACATCAGAGGCCACCAATAGAGTACAGACGGCATCAGCTGTGACAACTACTGAATCCATAGATCCTTCAGTCTCTTCCATTTCAGGCACTGCATCATCCAAGGGAACGACTATTTCAGCTATCACCACGGTGAAGTCTCAGGATGTCACCTGGACTGGAAACGGTTCGAAGTCCGTTTCAGGAACGATGTATGTCTATCAGGAAGCGAACGCAGTGGAATCCTCTTCACGTTCAGGCGGTGTTACCACTTGGGGGTCAGTCACGGCTGGAACTATTTCCAGCAAGACAATTCCAGCGTCAGGTGGAACGGCCACCGCAACGGCAGGTAATGGAAGTCAGTCCTGGACAAAGACGGCCGTCTACAGAACGGACACCTATACTTCTGGAAGCAAGTCAGATCCTGTTCTTGAAACAGAAGCGGATTCTGGAAGTGTGGTTATTTCTCCTTCAGTCTCTTCCATTTCAGGCACTGCATCATCCAAGGGAACGACTATTTCAGCTATCACCACGGTGAAGTCTCAGGATGTCACCTGGACTGGAAACGGTTCGAAGTCCGTTTCAGGAACGATGTATGTCTATCAGGAAGCGAACGCA